>JACKQG010006956.1_pt1 | contig 11651 bp, 10 predicted proteins | sample 8237621 | NCBI WGS metagenome assembly JACKQG01 (sample SAMN15677084, study PRJNA649215) | marine metagenome | biome: marine; feature: Black Sea; material: saline water; isolation source: suspended particulate matter (SPM) from the Black Sea western gyre | collected 2013-06-09/2013-06-10 | depth... | reverse complement strand
GCACAACCGCAAGCATTGGCTTCGATCGTTTCCATTCCATTTTGGCCTGTATCTGCTGGCGGGCCTGATTGTCCTCTTGCTGGCTGGTGGCATTGCCATTGCCGCAGGAGTGACCGTATCGGCCGATGGAGGCGCGCTGGCAAAAGGGCTGTACCACTTAACCTACATCGTGGGATACGCGGGCCTGGGACTGGGTTTGCTCGGGTCGGTGGCTCTGTTGGCCACTCGGATCTTGGATGCAGATTACCGTGAGTACACCAAGAAGGCAGACTTCTTCAACTTGGCCTTCTTCGTGGTGACACTTGCCGTTGCACTGACCGGCCATGCGCTGGCCGATCCGCATTTCGAGGAATTGAGAGCTTTCTTCGCCCGTCTTGTTACGTTTGACTTTTCGGAAGCCAACGGACCAACGGGCTTGATTGGATTGGAGATCGTGCTGGCTTGTCTGCTGGTCGCCTACATCCCATTGACTCATATGTCGCACTTTTTCACCAAGTGGTTCATGTACCATGACATCCGCTGGAGCGACGAGCCAAACCTGCCCGGCGGGAAGATCGAAAAGCAAATTGCCACTGCCCTGCAATATCCGGTGAGTTGGTCGGCGTCTCACATCCGAGGAGACGGAAAAAGAACCTGGGCCGACATCGCAACTTCCGGAGTCGAGGAGGAAGAGAAAGAGAAATGAAAAAACGTGTCAAGATCGAAGATATATCAAAGCCGTCGCTCAAGCTAACCGAACTCCGCAAGGAGGACTTCAAGCCACTGCCTCCGCCGCTTGATGACCCCGAGTCCGCGCCTGATTTCCCGCCGTTGAGCGACAAAGCTTGCGAGCAATACGAGGCGTCCTTGGACGACACCCTTGTTATCAGCATCCCAAAGCCGAAGGACGAACAGGAAGAGGACGAACTGGTAGCGAAGTTCCTGTCTGGGCTGGAGAAACTGTTCACCAAGGAGAACAATTGGACCTTTCTACAGCCGCTGATGCTTTCGATGGAACACTGCGCCACGTGCCATACGTGCTCGGACGCTTGCCACATCTACGAGGCCAGCGGGAAGAACCCGGTCTATCGTCCGGCCTACCGATCCGAGGTCTTTCGTCGCCTGTACAAGAAGTATGTCAAGACAAATGGCGGGCTGCTGCAGTCGTGGCGCGACGGCGAGATCGAACTGAATTGGACGACCGTAGCCCGTTTAGCGGAACTCGCTTACCGGTGCAATCTCTGCCGTCGGTGCGCCCAGACGTGCCCGATCGGGGTGGACAACGCCTTGATCGCCCACGAGATCCGCAAACTGTTCAGTCAAGAATTGGGCATAGCGCCGAAGGAAATCCATGACAGCGGTTCCGTGCTTCAACTCAAAGTTGGGTCTTCGACCGGCATGAATCCGCTGGTCGTGAAGGACAACATGGAGTTCATCGATGAAGACGTCTCGGAGAAGACGGGGATACAAGTCGAGACGCCTTGGGACAAGGCGGGCGCCGACATCCTGCTGATCCATAACGCCGGCGAGATCATGTCCTGGCCCATGAACCCGGGCGCGTTTGCGGTGATCTTCGACGCCGCGGGCCTCAATTGGACGATGTCCAGCGATCTGTTGGGATACGACGGAATCAACTACGGCGTGTGGTACGACGACGCTCAGTTTGCTCGCGTGGCGATCAAACACGCCGAGATCGCGAAGAAACTGGGCGTCAAGAAGATCGTCCTGGGCGAATGCGGGCACGCGCACAAGGCGCTGACCGTCATCGCCGATCGCGTACTGACCGGCGATCTGAACATCCCGCGCGAAAGCTGCATGGTGACGCTGGAAGACATAGTCTTTTCCGGCCGAATCAAGCTTGATCCGGAGCGTAATGACTTTCCCGTCACGCTTCACGATCCGTGCAACCTGGTCCGGCTGATGGGCATTGTCGAACCCCAACGGCGAATCATAAGGCACATCGCTCCGCAGTTCCGCGAAATGCATCCACACGGAGTGAACAACTACTGTTGCGGCGGCGGCAGCGGCTTTGCGATTATGTCAGGCCACAACTTCGCCGACTGGCGCATTCAGGTCAGCGGCCGCAAGAAGCTGGAGCAGGTCTTGAACGCGTTCAAAGACGAACTCGACCCATCGATCAAGAAGTTCGTCTGTACTCCTTGCTCGAACTGCAAAGGCCAGTTGCGTGACATCTTCTCCTACTACGACCTCTGGGAGAAGCATTCAATCCTGTACGACGGTCTGGTCGAGTTGATCGTCAACTGCATGACGGACGTCGAGCCCGGTTTCATCGAATGGGAGATGCACTAATCAAGCGAAGAACGGCAACCCCGCGATTCGGCATGCGCCGCGCCGGTATCCTCCGGGAAACAGCTTTCTGAATTCATCAAGCTCCAAATTGTGTGCATCGCACACTTCGTGCACGGTCGGGATGTTGTTCGTAACCTGGTAGTAGTTGCGCAGGAACCGGATGACGTCCCAGTGTTTGGGAGTCAATCCTTCGGGCAGCTTCCACTCGTCGCTGACCACGCTGGCAAAGCGTTCGTTCCACTGGTCAAAGTCATCGAGGAAACCTTGTGGGTTGATACTATACTCGGGTTTCAGTCGGGGAGCCGTTTCATAGGTGTGCCAGATATTGACGTCGCACAGGAATTTGTAGCCGAGTCCCGCGATTCGGCACGCGCCGCGGAAGTAGCCAGTGGGGAAGAGTGACTTGAGTTTGTCGAGTCGCATGTGGTTGTCGGCGCACGCTACGACCAGCAAGGGAAGCGTCTCTTCGGTCAAAAACTTCTCGCGGATGTAGCTGATAAAGTTCCAGTGTTCTTTCGTGAGTCCGTCATAGATGCCCTGCAGCGATGCCATGCCGTCGGCGAAATCCTCGTCCCACTGGTCCGGCGGGTCCAGAAAGCCGGATTCGTCCAGCGTGTAGGTCTTGCCTTCGCCGAACGTGACCGTCTTTGCCATGGGCTCGTTCATGGTTTACTCCTGAGTGGTTCCTACCCGTGTTTGACTAAGTCAGGTTCAGGCCGTCGAGTTCCTCTTGCAGATTGGCGGGTTCGAGCCGGATGAGCCAGCCTTCGCCCGCGGGGTCTTTCGTCGCCAAGCGGGGACGCTCCCGCAGACTTTCGTTCAGTTCGACAACGCTGCCGCTCAGCGGCGACCAGAGCGTATGACTTCGGGTGTCGGCGGTCAGAAACCGCAGGCAAACGCTTCCCTGTTCCAGGTAGTCGCCAACCGACGGCAGTTCCACCTCGGTCACCTCGCCCATGGTATTGGCAAAACTCGGCTCCAGGCCAATCCGCGCGGAGCCGTCGGGCTCGACATTGATCCAGCAATGGCCGCCCAAATGATGCCGGAGACCCAAGCCGAGTCCGTCGTCATGCGGAGCCGTCGCGTCGCACTCTCGCGATTGCGAAGCCTGACGTGCAGCTCGGACGACGACGCCCTGCAGTTCGGCTCGTGTGAACGGCTTGGCAATGTAGTCGAAAGCGCCTTGCCTGAGGGCCTGCAGGGCGGTGCGCATGGTGGCGAAGCCCGTGATCATGATCACGGGAACCTTGGGGCTCGCGTCCCGCACTCGCTCCAGCAGTTCCAAGCCGTCCATGCCGGGCATCATCAGATCGGTGATCACCACTTCGGGCCAGCCGGAGTCAAGGATTTCGATCGCCTCGTCTCCCGATAGCACCGTTTGGATGTCATAGCCCTCACGTTTCAGGTGCTTGCGGACGCTGTCCAGCACAACCTGCTCGTCGTCCACCACCAGCACCTTGGTGTCAGCAGTCATTCATCTCCCTCCCATACGGGCAGGATCACTTTGAATATGGTACCGCCTTCCTCGCGGTTTTTCACCTCGATGCGCCCGCCATGCTGTTCCACAATGCCCCAACTGACCGCAAGGCCAAGTCCATGACTGGCCGTTTTCGTGGAAAAGAAGGGCTCGAAGATTCGGCCAATCACGTACTCCGCGATTCCGGGGCCGTTGTCCGCCACGACGACTTGGCAGTAAGTGCCCCCTTCGACGACGTCTGTCGAGATCTCGATCTTCCCCTTGCCATCTACGCCCTCGGCTGCGTTCACCAGGAGGTTCAGGATCACCTGCTCCAATTGCCGCTCGTCCCCTGCCACAGCGGGCAGTCCCTCGGTCAGCTTTCTTTCGATATCAATGTCTCTGAAGGTGGCCTGACCGCGGACGAGCGTCAAAGTGTTTTCCACGACCTTCTCCAGGTCGGTCTTCTCAAAGATGCCTGGCGTCTGCCTGGCGAAGTCAAGCAAGTTCCTGACAATATCTCGGCAGCGCAGCGTTTCGCGGATAATCACCCGGCAGTCGTCCGCCCGTTCGGCGTCGTCCTTCATCTCCTCCAATAGGTCCTCCGAGTAGGCAAGGATGCCGGTGAGCGGGTTGTTTACCTCGTGTGCCACTCCGGCGGCGAGTTTTCCTATGGCCGCCAGCTTGTCTGCGTGGACCAGTTGATGTTGCAGACGTCGTTCTTCCGTAATATCTCGGGAAATGGTGCAAACTCCCACCACGTCTCCTTTGTAGTCTCGCAGTGGGAAACGCACCGTGCCAAGGTGGATGTCTCGATCATCGAGGATCAGTGTTTCCTCGAAGCTGATCGGCTCGCCTCGTTTGATAACCCGCTGATCGTGCCTCGAGATCCAGTCGGCTATTCTGGGCGGGTAGAGTTCCCGAGCCGTCTTGCCGATCAAGTCTTCCACGTTCATTCCAAACGCATTCGCAGTCGCCAGATTAGCTACACTGTAGCGACCCTCAAGATCTTTGATGGAGATCAAGTCACGGGCCGAGTCAATGAACTGTCGAAAACGATGGGCCGCCTCCTCCACCTCTCGTTGAAGACGGACCCTTTCGTTGATCGGGTGCAGAGTCTCGACGACCTGGGTGACCTTACCGTCTTTCTTTGCCAAAGGAATCATGGTCACGTCGAAATACTGCTCGATTCCCGGGACCTTCACATAGTCGAACACCTGGACCATCTCGACGCGTTTGCCAGTTTCGACAACCCGTCGAAAGGGACAGGTGATATCGTCGACTGCCGGAGGCTTCAGCCTCCGGCAAAGGACGTCGTAGCAGGGCTGGCCGCGCGCCTGGGATGAGTTGATTCCGGTGAAGCGGGAGAATCCAGCGTTGACAGTCTGAATCCGCATTTCGTGGTCGAGCACCATGACGATGTCAGGAATACTGTCGAGAATGTTCTGAGTTTGCTTTTGCCCTTTTTCCAGGTTCTGTTGCACCTGGATCAAGTCCCAGAAGATCCGGGCGACATCGTGGTCCATGAAACGGACGCCCGGCGGGCATCGCTGCTGGATCTCCGTCGCCATGCCGTCGTCGCCGGTAAGTTCGATGACGAGTTCGAGTTCGGGGACGCGGAATAGATCATCCAGTTCGGAACTGGTGGCAATGCCCCGCTCGGCAGCATAGACGATGCCCGGAGCATTGCTCTCGAGATCACAGACCAGCCGGACATCAAGGGGTAGCTCGACGAGCCCCCGTTCGAGAACAAACTCCAGCAGGGAACGACAGCCCCGGCCTCCTCCGACAATGGCGGTTCTCATGGCTCGGTTCCCGTCTCCATATTCTCCGCTTGGCTCACCAACGATTGTACCACCGGGCGCAGGTCATCCAGTAGAGCATGCACGGTTTCATAGAAAACCTGGGTCCCGTAGGAAAAATGCATCAGGATGTCGCTCATCTCGGACGGTATCCAGGGAAACAGCTTGGCAAGGTTCATGATGCGGTGTGCGAAAAAGGCGGAGGCGTCCTGCTTGGTGAGTGTTGCACCGGGGGCTAGCCGCAGTCGCCCGGCGGCGACCTCGTGAAAAGTGCGTTCCCCCTTACCGATCACGTACAAAAGCACATTGCCCAGCGACCAGATGTCAAAGTCGGGTACGTCTTGGCAAAAATCGTAATCGATCCAGCGGAACTCGCCGGTCTCCGAGTCGATCAGGATGTGATCGTTGCGGATGTCGCCATGATGATAACCACGCTCGTGAATCATGGCGATGGCTTCGATTGCGTCGACTAGTTTACGGAGGATGAGCGGGAGCACGGTGTGAAAGTAGGTGCGATGATCCATCTGCAAGTCGCTCAGATACCGGTACAGGTTGCGTCCGCGGATGAAGTCAATCACTCGCACCGGATTGCCCCGATCGTCCGGCTCGGTCGACCCTTGCATGAAGCGTGCATCGCCGCGCACCATCTCGAGAAGCTCGCCTTCCTTGAGCGGATCTCGGTAGCAGCGCATCCGGAGGAGGCCTATCCGGATCGTGAACTCTTCGTGGAAGGCCAGCTTCAGGATCTTCTCGTCGCCGGATTTCATCTCGATCGCTTTCTTGACCCAGAACTTGGGCTGGTCGTCGATACCGAATCGGCCCTCCTTCATGTTCCCTACGACAAGGTAGAAGCGGTCCCCAAGATGGACAACATGGCCGCGCCAAATGTTCATGAACTGGGTCGTGTCAGTGACAATTCGCACAGGGGACGACGTTGGGCGCCCAGTCAGTTCCTCGATGCGGTGTTCCATCTCGCCTTGGTTCATCCCTCCAGCGTATTCCTGCCCTTTGGCCTAGGTCAAGCGCTCTGGCGACAGAGAACGCATTCAGGATTGTTTGTGCAACTGAGCGAAAACGTGTGACGCGAGCTAACCGCCCGGTTGATGTTTGGGCCGCGCAAACCGCGTCATAAGTTATTTTGAGATTTTTTTCACGATTTCTCGCAAAACGGCTTTTCAAGCCGACGGCGGCGCTGCAGGATAGTGGGACGACTGCATGAGCAACAGATCCAGAACCAGGGGGCCGATTCTTGGAACGCTTAAGAAGAGTGGTCCTCGAACGACTGATGCGTTACTACCGGCTCTTGGCCGAGATGACCGCCAAGGAACCGATGGCGACCATCACAAGCGCCCAGATCGCCGAGGCGCTTGACATTGACCCGACGCAAGTCCGCAAGGACCTTGGTGCCGTTGGTCTTCAAGGCATGGGACGCGTGGGATTCGATGTGTGCGAGGTGTGCCGCGCCATTCGAATCATGCTTGGATTTGATCAGAAGTATGAATCCGTGTTGATAGGTGCCGGTCACTTGGGCGGCGCACTTCTTGCGTATTCAGGTTTTTCCGCCGGGTTTGCCCGATACGGTTTGCATGTTGTTGCCGTATTCGACAACGATAGATCAAAGATTGGCGGCAAGATCGCCGAACTTACCGTAAAACCTATGAAGGAGATGAAGCCCCTTATCAAAAGACGATCGATTCGTCTTGCCATTCTCACTATTCCGGCTCAAGTGTCTCAGGAATTGACAGATCGCTTGGTCACGGCTGGCGTAAAGGCGATCTGGAACTTCTCGCCCACTCAACTGACCGTGCCTCCAGACGTTCTGGTGCGCAACGAACATATTTCCGTCGGCTTATCTGAAATCGCTTACCACCTGAAGCAGTAGCGGCCTGAGCCAGACCGCCATCCCGCCAATTCGTACAAATGTCCCGAATTTCCGAACAAATACTAACAAACGTGAAAAAAATCTCAGATAGACAGGAATCTCACCGTTGAAACGTGAAAAAAATCTCAGATGGGGTTGACGCCCGTTTTTCTTCGGTTAGAAAGCAAGAGTGGGAACTTTCTGTAATGGACCCACATGACCTTTTATCAAACGATGCCGATGTCGGCTTCGAGTAACATATTTCAGTCGGGTTCTCGGATATACCCTTATCTCATGAGGAGGGAGGAACAAAGATGCCAAGTTATGTGATTCCGGACAAATGTGACGGCTGCAAGGCCCTCGACAAGACGGCTTGCCAGTACATTTGCCCCAACGATCTGATGGTCTTGGACAAAGAGCAGATGAAGGCTTACAACCAAGATCCGCAGATGTGCTGGGAGTGCTATAGCTGCGTCAAGATCTGTCCGACGCAGGCAGTCGAAGTGCGTGGCTATGCGGACTTTGTGCCACTGGGCGCAAGTGCTACCGCCATGCGGAGCACCGAAGACATCATGTGGACGATTCAATTCCGCAGCAAGGACATTCGGCCAAAGCGTTTCAAGTTCCCGATCCGTAGGGGAGTCGAAGAGGGCAAAGCCCAACCGTTCGACCACTATCCCACCGGCGACGACGATCTGAAGAGCCCGACGCTGATGTGCGAACCGACGGGCCTGAACACCGAGAAGGGCCCCGTGAAGTTCGACAAGGTCCCGACTCTGTAATCGTGCGGCGAGTGTGTAAGGGTCTGTTTTCTTCGGTAAAGAAACTCTTAAGGAGTAAGCATAATGGCGGATTTCGAGACGGTAACGGTTGAGACCGACCTGCTCATCTGCGGCGGCGGGATGGCCGCCTGCGGAGCGGCAGTGGAAGCGTCCTATTGGGCGAAGAAACACAATCTGAAGGTGACGGTGGTCGACAAGGCAGCTATGGATCGATCCGGTGCGGTCGCCATGGGCCTGTCAGCCATCAACCAGTACGTAGACCTGAACAGCGGCAACAATACGCTGGACGACTACCTTACCTATGTCCGTAACGACTTGATGGGCATCACCCGCGAAGACCTCGTGGCCAGTATCGCACGCCACGTGGACTCGTCGGTCCACCTGTTCGAGAAATGGGGCCTGCCCATCTGGAAGGACGAGGAAGGCAAGTACGTTCACGAGGGTCGTTGGCAGTTGATGATCAACGGCGAATCGTACAAAGTGATCGTGGCCGAGGCAGCCAAGAATGCCCTGGCAGAGGCCGGCGGCGAACTGATCGAACGCGTCTTCATCACCCACCCGCTGGTCAAGGACGGCAAGTGCGTCGGCGCGATTGGTTTCAGCGTCCGTGAGAATAAGGTGTACGTGTTCAAAGCCAAGGCCACTCTCTGTGTCATGGGTGGTGCGGTGCATGTGTTCAAGCCGCGCTCGACTGGCGAGGGCTTCGGCCGATCGTGGTATCCCCCGTTCAACTCGGGTGCCAGCGCGTTCTTCACCATCTACGGCGGTGCCGAGATGACCTGCCAAGAGGTCCGGTTCATTCCGGTCCGCTTCAAGGACGCTTACGGGCCGGTCGGTGCGTGGTTCCTGCTGTTTAAGTCGATTGCCACCAACGCTCAAGGCGGCAACTACATGCAGGAAAACGCTGGCGAGTTGGAGAAATGGGCTCCGTACGGTAAGGTCAAGCCGCGTCCGGCCAACATCCGCAACTGGCTGATGATGATGGACGTGATGGACGGCAAGAGCCCGATCTACATGCAGACGCACGAAGCGATCCAGCGGATCTCCGATAAAACGGAGGACCCGAAGGAACGCAAGAAGAAGCTCAAGGAACTCGAGTCCGAGGCTTGGGAAGACTTCCTCGACATGACCATCTCGCAGGCCATCCTGTGGGCGGCGACCAACACCGAGCCGGAGGTGAAGCCCTCGGAGATCATGGCATGCGATCCGTACTTCATCGGCTCGCACTCCGGTGCGTCCGGTGCCTGGGTATCCGGTCCGGAAGACCTCCAGACCGACGCGACCAAGGACGAGTACTGCTGGGGGCCTCCGCACATGACGACCGTTCCGGGCATGTTCGCCGCGGGCGACGCGTCGGGTGCTTCCAGCCACAAGTTCTCCTCCGGTTCGCACGCCGAGGGACGCATCGCCGCCAAGGCCATGGTGTCCTACGTTGTTGACAATCCCGCCGCCCCCGAAGTGGACCAGGCACAGGTCGACGCACTGACTGCGGAGATCCTCAAGCCACTCGACACGTTCGAGGAGCACAAGGGTGCGACAACCGATCCGGACATCAATCCGAACTACATTCGTCCCACGCAGTTTATGTACCGGCTGCAGAAGATCATGGACGAGTATGCGGGTGGTGTTTCGAGTCAGTTCAAGACCAGCGACAAGCTGATCGAGAGGGGCATGGAGCTAATGGACTTCCTTAGGGAAGACGCGCAGAGCCTCGCTGCCGAGAATCTGCACGAACTCATGCGATGCTGGGAGAGTGTCCACCGGATGTATCAGGGGGATGCTCACATGCGTTCGATCCTCTTCCGTGAGGAAACGCGTTGGCCGGGCTACTACTTCCGCTCGGACAAGCCCGATATGGATGACGAGAACTGGCTCGCCTTCTGCAACTGTGTCTTCAACAAGGACACAGGCGAGTGGACGATGATGAAAAAGCCCGTGAAATACATTTCACAGTAAGGGCTTACCGCTTTATGGATCTTCGGGCGTCGCGCACGCGGCGCCCGAAGGTCTCTGTTTCTGGTTGCTTCTAGGTCTTTCCGGCCTCCACATCGACCGTGAATTCTCGATGTGGCCGCAAGAGAATAGTTCTGTCGTTTAACCGCAAGCCGGAGGCGTGCGCGGTATCGGCGAGGGTGCCTTTACGGACGGTTCCGGCTTTGCGGTTAAATGATAATTGGCGCGAGCACACCTGATGGCAGATACCCGTCCAACCTGTCCCCATTGTGATTCCCACCTGAAAAAGTGGCTGGTACCGGAAGGGGCGAGTTGGGACGAGGAGTTCTTCTTCGTCTGCTTCAACGACGATTGCCCTTACTACAAGAAGGGCTGGGATTGGATGATGGAGCAGTACAGTCAAAAGGCTTCGTACCGGTTTACGATCAATCCTACAACCGGCGCGTCGACGATGATTCCAGTTTGGTCGGATATCGCGACCCGGGAGATGATTGTGGAAGACGACGACGGAGGTGACCAGTGAGCGACGAGAACGCCGGCCCCGTCCCAGATGACCCACGTGAACAGTTACAGGAAAAGATCCTGACGGACTCTCCTCGGCTCGGCCCGGACGACACATTCAAGTTTGCCTGCCATCCAGGCATCTCGTGTTTCAACAAGTGCTGCGGCGACGTGAACATCTTCCTGTCGCCGTACGATGTGCTGCGCATGAAGCGACGTCTGGAAATGACGTCGGGCGAATTTCTCGACAAATACACGCTGCTGCCCGTTCAGAAAGGAATGAAGACGCCCGTCGTTGTCCTGCGGATGAAAGACGACGACGCGAAGACGTGTCAATTCCTGACGGGCGAAGGTTGTGGCATCTACTCGGATCGGCCGTGGCCTTGCCGCATGTACCCGTTGGGCTTGGCGGCCTCGAAAGATACGCCGGACGGCTGGCGTGGTGAGCGGTTCTACTTCCTGATGCGGGAAGAGGGTTGCCAGGGGCTGTGCGAAGCGAAGGACTGGACGGTACGCCAGTGGCTTGAAGACCAAGGCATCGACGAGTACGACGAATGGGGCGAAGCGTTCAAGGAACTGACTCTTCACGATTTCTTCGAGACGGGCGGTACGCTCACCCCCGACAAAATGCACATGTTGTTCGTCGCGTGCTATGACCTGGACAAGTTTCGGGAGTTTGTGTTCGAAAGCACGCTCCTGGACCGGTTCGAGGTGGACGAGGATTTCGTCGAACAGATGCGCTACGACGAGGAATCGCTATTGCGTTTCGCGTTCCTGTGGCTCCGGTTCAGTCTGTTCGGCGAGGAGACGGTGAAAGTAAAGGCGGACGTGGCCGAGGCATTTCAGGGCAACCTCGACAAGAGGAAGATGTTCGGCAAGGAATCGGCCACGGACCCCGCAGAGGAATAATCGATGAGCGGAAACGGCAAGAAGGGGAAGGTCCTCGTGATCGGCGGGGGGATCAGTGGTATCACCGCGGTGATCGAGGCCTCCGAAGCCGGTTGCGA
>JACKQG010006954.1_pt1 | contig 11651 bp, 7 predicted proteins | sample 8237621 | NCBI WGS metagenome assembly JACKQG01 (sample SAMN15677084, study PRJNA649215) | marine metagenome | biome: marine; feature: Black Sea; material: saline water; isolation source: suspended particulate matter (SPM) from the Black Sea western gyre | collected 2013-06-09/2013-06-10 | depth... | reverse complement strand
ACAGCTTGTAACAGAGTTAGTAAGCAGTGGCAATATGCAGGATGCTGGTTATCATTCTGTAGTTTGGGATGGAACTAACTTGAGCGGAGAACCTGTTTCAAGTGGTGTTTATATTTACAGTATTCAATCTAACGGTTTCAATTATGTAAAGAAAATGCTGTTGATGAAATAAATAAAAAATAGATGTATCAATCACGCCCCTCTCGAAGGGGCGTGATTTTATCTAGACTAAATTTTAGGGAGAATGACAAAATGAAAAAAAGTACAATTATTATCTTATCGCTTTTAATGTTTTCGGGAGTATTTTCAAATAGTTTGAATCTTACTGAAAGAACACAACAATGGTCAGAAAAAAATCCAACCTCTTTACCACAATGGATGACCCCAGAAGAAGAGCTCAAAAAAGATGAGATAGGGCGAGATTTCGTTGAAACTGATCCGCCAATTGGTCCAGTTAGAAATATCGCAGAGTTTGAAAAAATGGAAGGTGTTTTAGTTCGTTACCCTTTTGGTATTTCCACCAGTATAATTGCAGAAATGTCAGAAAATGCAATTGTAACAACTATTGTAACCGGTCAAAGTCAGGAGAACACAGTTACAAGTCAATATCAATCTGCCGGAGTAAATCTTAATAATTGTAATTTTCTATATGCACCATCGGATTCTTATTGGACTCGAGATTACGGACCGTGGTATGTAGTAAACGGAAACGATGAAGTTAGTATTGTTAATTTTGTTTATAATAGACCTCGTCCAAATGATAACGATATTCCAATTGAAGTAGCAGATTTTCTCGATGTCCCTCTTTATGGAATGGATTTAACAACAGCTGGTGGTAATTATATGACAGATGGTATGGGCATTGCTTCATCATCTGATTTGATTTGGAGTGAAAACTCAGATTCACCTGAACAAATAAATCAAATGGTTGAAGATTATCTTGGTGTTCACACTTACCATGTAATTCCTGACCCAAATAATACTTATATTGATCATATTGATTGCTGGGGAAAATTTCTAGATGTTGACAAAGTTATGATTCGAGAAGTCGCATCAAACCACGCTCAATATGATGAAATAGAGGCAACTGCTGATTATTATGCAAATCAATTATCTTCTTATGGAACTCCATTTGAAGTATATAGAGTTTATACACCTCAGGATCAACCTTATACAAATTCACTCATTTTAAACGATAAAGTTATTGTACCAATTACTGGTTCTTCTTATGATGATGATGCGATTGCCTCTTATCAAGAAGCAATGCCAGGTTATGAGGTATTAGGTTTTACTGGAAGCTGGGAATCAACCGACGCACTTCATTGCAGAGCAAAAGGAATTGCAGACAGAGATATGCTACACATCAGTCATATTCCTGTATTCCCGAATGTATCGCCTGATACAGATTATACAATAACAGCAGAATTTATTCCGTATAGTGGTGCAGAATTATTAGGAAGCCCACAATTACATTACAAAATAAATAACGGAAATTTTACAACAATATCAATGAATTATGAGTCTAACGATACTTATTTAGCTTTGATTCCAGGTCAACCTTTAGGTACAGAAGTTGCATATTATATTACTGCGTCTGATGTTAATGGAAATTCATCAAATCATCCTTTCATTGGTGAACCAGATCCTCACACATTCTCAGTAGGTGGTGCTAGTATAAATATCGATGTGACAGAAATAAACAGTTCTGCTCTTATTGGAAACATAACAACCAACCAATTTGAAATTAGCAATATTGGAAACGAGTTACTTGAATTCGATATAAGTTATTCAGCAACTGGGAGACAAGATTATTCATATTCAGTTCCAAACAGTCCATCTTCTAGCTCGTGGAATTCAAATACTTTTTCTGAAGTTGGTTGGACTAATGTATCAGTTCCTGATGCTGGATTGATTGGGAATGTAAGTATTTCTTATACTTGGGATACTGATAGTTGGGCTTACGAAGGAGCATTTTACATTAAATCACCTTCCGGCACTCAAATTCCTATTGCATCAGGTCAAAATGATGGAACTTATACAATAAATAAAGATGCATTTAATGATGAGCAAATGAATGGTTCTTGGCAAATTTGGATTGAAGATAGTTACGGAGATGGTGGACATCAAGCAACAAATATTACATTGACAATTACAACATTAAGTGCAGAAGAAATGTGGATGACAGTTGAGCCAATAAGTGGTGCGATAACACCAGGCGGAAACGAAACAATAAGTGTAACTTGTGATGCTTCAGAAATTCTCGAAGGTGTCTATAATGGTGTCATAAATGTTACATCAAATGACTGGAATAATCAAAATATAACAATTCCTGTTAATTTTACAGTTAACGAAGAAACACCAACTAATTTATCAATTGCATTAGAAGAGGGTTGGAATTGGTTTTCAATCAATTTAGAAAATAATGAAATGAGTTTAAATTATGTTTTGGAAAATATTGGTGCAAGTGGTGAGATGATAAAAAATCAAAATAGTTTCTCGATGTATTATGATGGATTTGGATGGTACAGCGGTAACGGTTTAGATGAGATTGATGTTGAAAGTATGTTTATGATTAAAACTGTAGCCGACTGTAATATCAGTTTTGATGGTTATCCTGTTGATTATCTAAATACTCCAATTCCGCTAACAATAGAATGGAATTGGATCTCATATTTGCCACAAATTCAAAATGGAATAAATGAAGCGTTAGAAAGTATTCAATCGTATGGAGTATTCATTAAAAATCAAAGTTCATTTGCAAATTACTACGAAGAATTTGGGTGGTATAGTGGAAATGGGCTTGACTATATGACACCTGCTGATGGATACATGCTACAAATGGCTTTGGGAACAGAACTAGTTTATACAATACCATCTTATATAGCTAAAATTGAAGATACTGAAGAAACTAAAGAACTTCATTGGAGTGTTAATCCACATCAATTTGAGTACAATATGGCAATTACAGTAGAGCTTGATAAAAGTACTCAATTAGCAGTATTTGTTGATGATGAAGTTAGAGGAGTTACAGAATCAACATACTTCCCACTAACAGATTCCTACACAGCAAATCTAATGGCTTACGGAAACGATGGAGAAGAACTCAGTTTTAGAGTATATCAATCTGAGACAGATACAGAGATTGAAGTATTAGACAATATAACATTTGAGATTAACGGAATAGTAGGAAATGATATTGAACCGATATTGCTTAAATTATTGACTACTCCGGAAGAATACAGTTTATTACAGAACTATCCGAATCCGTTTAATCCGAGCACAACTATTAGTTATACAATTCCATTAGAAGAGGCAAATTGCAATGCATCTCTACAGATTTTTAATATTAATGGCCAGCTTGTAGAAACACTCGTTGACGGTAATGTAGATGCAGGGTATCATTCGGTAGTTTGGAATGCAGATAATTTTGCATCTGGAGTATATCTTGTTAAATTTATTGCTAATGGTTTTACTCAAACACAAAAGATGCTGTTGATGAAATAGTTTTTAAGTACAAAAGGTATTGAGAGTAGCTCGTAGTTCAATAATAATAATATCAATGAAGAAGGAATAGTAAAATGTTAAATAAAATAGTTATAATAAGTTTGGTTATCTTGTCGTTTAGCTTTTCAGAACAAGTTGAACGAGAGATGGTGATTTTAGAAATTGCAACTGGAACTTGGTGTTCATCTTGTCCTGGTGCTGCATTAGGTGCAGAAGATTTAGTTGATAACGGTAAAGATGTTGCTGTGATTGAATATCACAATGGTGACTCATTTACAAATTCTTATGCAAATAGTCGATTAAATTATTATGGTGTAGAATACCTGCCAACATCTGTATTTGATGGTACTAATTTTATTGAAGGTGGAGGTACAAGTTCTATATATTCTACATACTTACCTTATTACAATAATCGAAAAGCTACAAATTCATCCTTTACTTTGGATGTTAGTGGCAGTAATTCGGGACTCAATTATGATGTCACAGTAACTGCTGCGAAAGTTCACACCTACTCAAACAATAATCTAAAACTACATTTAGTTGTAACTGAATCTGATATTAGTTACAACTGGCAAGGTTTGAATCATTTGAGTTTTGTAGAAAGAACAATGGTCCCGAACCAAAATGGTACGAGTATCAGTTTTTCTGGGTCTGATGTACAGACAGTTAATCTTTCATTTTCTGTGAGTCAATCTTGGGTACAAAACAATATGGAAGTAGTTGTGTTCATTCAGGATGCAAACACAAAAGAGATTCTGCAAGGAATGAAAGTTCCTTTAACTGAAATTGAAAACAGCGTGAGTCAATTGCAAATTCCTTTCAGTCTAGGATGGAGTTGGTTTTCTGTTAACTTAGTCGGAGATGATATGAGTCTTGATGCGGTCTTATCATCTATTGGAGATAATGCAACTTTAATCAAAAACCAGACGGGCTTTGCAACATATTACGAAGATTACGGTTGGTATGGACTAAACGAAATTGATGTTATTAGTATGTATATGATCATGCTTTCCCAGAATGCTACATTCCAATTTACAGGTGACCCTGTAGATTTTCAAAATCAAGTTATTCAATTAACTGATGGCTGGAATTGGATTGGTTACTTACCTCAATATTCGAATGATTTAGATGGTGCACTTGGAAGTATTGGAGATAACGCACAATTAATTAAGAATCAGACGGGTTTTGCCACTTATTATGCAGGATATGGTTGGTATGGCGGATTAGAAGAGTTATCTCCTGGTGGAGGTTACATGCTTAAAATGATAAATCCGGCTGAGTTAATTTTTGGAAATCCTTAAACCATTAACATAAACCTAACCTTGCGAAAGTGAACTTGACCCGACTTTGTGTCTGGAAACTTTCGCAAGGTTAAACAACTAGACAAATATCACACTTTATTTAAAATATTAGTGGTTTCTAATTTGACAACTATATAGTAAAGATTGTAATATAATGGCGAAGGTTTAACTAAAATGAAGGAGAAAAAAATGAAAGAAAGTTACTACAAAATAACAAATAGTCTGCAAATCATACTGGTTTTGAGTCTGGTTTGTTCAGTTTCGTTTGCGCAAACAGATGATCGTGAACCTCATTACTCCGGCTACAACTGTTCAAATTGCCATGGATTTGAGTTTGGTGGAACAGTTTATACTGATGCAGGTGGTAGTTCGCCTGTGTCTGGTGTGGAAGTTCAAATTACTGGAAGCAACGGAAACACAGCGACTTTGACAAGCAATTCTTACGGGAATTTTTGGGCTTCGAGCTCGTTGCCAGTGTCGCCATATACGACCACTGTGAGTTACAATGGAAATACAATCCCCATGATTTCTTCGTTTTCCAATGGTAGTTGCAACGGTTGTCATTCGAATGGTTCACGGATTTATATTCCGCCAACGCAAAATCCACCAGCAGCGAATTTTACTGGTAATCCGACAAGCGGAGATGTTCCGTTGACTGTGAATTTTACCGACCAATCTTCGCAGGGAAGCGGTGCGATTACAAGTTGGAATTGGAATTTTGGTGATGGTGGTTCAAGTTCGAACCAAAATCCACCGCACACCTATTCTGCCGTTGGGACATTTTCCGTAACACTCACCGTAACGGATGCAAACGGTCTTTCCGATTCGTTTACAAGAACGAATTACATCACTGTAAATCAGTCGCAATTTGTAACACAAACGATTCCTTTTGCAACTGGCTGGAATTGGTTTTCAATTAATGTAGAATCTGATGATATGAGTTTGAATACAGTTTTAAATTCTGTTGTAGGATATTCTGAATTCATTAAAAGCCAAACTGGATTTGCTACTTACTATGCTGGTTTTGGTTGGTATGGCTTGGATTTTATTGATGTTACAAGTATGTATATGATTCAAATAACCACATCAGCAGATTTAGTATTTGAAGGTATTCCAGTTGATTTTCAAAATACTCCAATTTCTTTATCAACTGGTTGGAACTGGATTGGTTATTTACCTCAGTTACCAAATACTCTTAACGAAGCACTTTATAGTATTGGAGATTTAGGTAGTTTATTTAAAAACCAAACTGGATTTGCTACATATTATGAAGGTTTTGGTTGGTATGGCGGATTAGAAGAGTTGTCTCCTGGCGGAGGTTACATGCTTAAAATGATAAATCCGGCTGAATTAATATTTGGAAATCCTTAAACCATTAAGATAAACCTAACCTTGCGAAAGTGAACTTGACCCGACTTAGTGTCTTGAAACTTTCGCAAGGTTATACAACTTGCCAAATATCACAATATATTTTATCAGTTCTGTAAATCTACTCAAAGAGTTTAGGATTTTTACAAAATTCTCATATTAGAAAACATAAAAGTCCGACACGAACAAAATTTGTAAAACCTCAACAACTCGCAAAGAATAATCACTTTTTATGAGTTCAATAAAATGTTAACATATTAGAGAATTTTAATTAGAATGTTTTTAGCTAATATGTTAACTTTAATTCGTCGATAAGTAGAGTTTGGAGGAATTATGGCACAACCAAATCAGAAATTGGAAAATATGGAAATCCAAGCCATTCATTGCTTAATTAGAGCGGAACTATTGCTCGAGAGAGCCTATGGTTGGGTGGACAAGAATGTTGAATTGAAAAATGAAATTGATGAATATTTTTATACAAGATGTTCAGAATTGGGGAGGAAGCATGATTTACAAGAATAAGATAGGCGTATTGATTTTGAGTTTGTTGGTGTTGTTTTGTGTTGGTTGCGAAAATGATTATGATTATTATGATGATGACGAGATAATAATTAGCCAATTCGGTGATGACGAAAGCCACAAAACTGGTCAAAATTGTATGGATTGTCATACTGTTGATGGAAGTGGAGAAGGGCAGTTTTCTATCGCCGGTACGATTTATCACGAGGATCAGATTACGCCATACGAAAATGTTACAGTGAAACTATATTCTCAAGCAGATATTGTTGAAATTATACTCGAAGTGGATGCTAATGGGAATTTTTACACCAACGAAATCGTTGATTGGGGCGATGGTTTGTTTCCGTCAGTTTTGGGTGAAACAGAAGAACAAAAAATGATTCAAAGCGTCAACAATGGTGCTTGCAATGAATGCCATGATGGAACCACCACACCTAGGATATTTTCTAACTGATTGGAATTTTAATTGACACGGAAAGTCCAGGATTTGCATTTGTAATTTCCATTTTTCCGTTGTGTTTTTTGACAATCCAATGGCAGATTGATAATCCGAGTCCAATTCCGAATGGTAGTTTTTCTTTTTTGGTGCGATAAAAGCGCTCAGTTAATCTGTTTAATTCTTCCTCGGCTACGCCTTGTCCGAAGTCTCGAATTGTGATATTTATCCAATTATCATAATGTTGTAATGAGATTTTTATTTTCCCACTATTCTCGGAATAGTGGATTGCATTGTCCAAAATGTTCCGTATCAGCATTGAAAGCCAGCGTTCATCACCAATGCAGGAAGTTGAAGCAACTTTTGAATTATCAATAGAAATTGATTTTTGCTGAATTAAGATTTTCAATCGAGAAAGTTGTTGAAAAATTACATCATTGAGCCAGACTTCATTGCGCAGGAATTTAGTTTCTTCTGATTCCATCATCGCTAGATTTGTAAATGCATCTGTTGTATTTTCGAGTCGTATAATTTCTTCATAAACTGATTCAATCGTTTGTGTAAAATGATTCGAATTTTCAGAGGCCATTGCGTTACTCAATTCATTTTTAATGATGGCAATTGGATTTTTCAACTCATGCGAAGCATCTGCAGCAAATCTTTGTAAAATATCAAACGACTGTTCAATTCGTTGCAGAAGATTATTTATTTCTGTTACAAGTTCTACGATTTCCACATCTTCTACAGTTGTATGTATTCGCGATTGGAGTTTTTTACCGCGGATATTTTTAATTTGACTAGAAAGATTTTGAAATGGCAACAATGACCTTTTCGCGAGTGCTAATCCACCAAAATATGCAAGCAAAATTCCAAAAATTAAAACTGGAAATGTCGTTTTAAAAACGGAATTCTTAAAATCATTCAAATGGTGATATGTCATTGCGGCATTGATAAACCCGATTGTTTTTCCATCTTGAAGTATTGGTTTTATGATTCCCAACACCTCAAATTCGTTAAAATAATCTGTGTAATATCCTAATTTATGATCGAACCATGGTAGCGATTGTCCTTCCAAATTTTTCGTTTGTAAAGTGATATTTCCTTTAATTTCAATTTCAACGAAAATTGGATTATAAGAACCGGGATTATGTTCTGGCTCATTCCATTCTTCTTTGTTTTTTATCTTTGCGGTGTTATCTTGAATTTCGATGGTGTAAACCATTTCATCCGCTTCAATGTTGAGATGAACTTGCATTGTATGTTCGAGAATTTTAATATTCAAAAAATAATAAAATATCGCAATGATACAAATCAAAACGGCAAACGACAGTGTGACCCGAATAGCTAATTTTTGACGGAGCGACTGTGAGCGGCTCATTATCTTAAACCGAAATAATATCCAACACCTCGAATGGTGTGAATCAACGGATGTGTGTTGTGTAAATCAATTTTGTTTCTGAGATAATTCACATAAACATCCACAATGTTTGAATGGGGATCAAAATCAACTCCCCAAACTTCTCTGAGTAGAATTTGTCGGGAAATATCATTGTTAGGATTTCGCATCAGAAATTCGAGCAATTCAAACTCTTTGATTGAGAGTTGAATCTTTTTTCCTGCACGAGTGATTTTCCTTTGTCTGATGTCCAATTCCAAATCATCAATTTTCAAAATAAGTTTCGATTGTGATTGTGAGCGTCGTCTTTGCGAACGACGAATCCGTGCGACCAACTCTGCCATTTCGAACGGTTTGCAAAGATAATCATCGGAACAAGTTTCCAAACATTCCACTTTCAAGTCAAGTTCATTTTGTGCTGTGAGCACAATGATGGTTGAAATAATACCGTTTTCTCGGATTTTCTTGCAGACTTCCGCGCCGAAAATGTCCGGTAGCATCAAATCCAAAATTATGCAACCAAATTCTTCTTTCTTCAGAAGAGCAAGTCCTGATTCTCCATCGTAACAAACCGACGGCAAATATCCGATTTGCTTCAGGTTTGCCGCTATCGAATCAGCTAGCTTAACTTCGTCTTCGATTATCAATATTTTCATTGTGCAAAATTTACGAACACTTTTGTGGAAAATTCACACTTTATTGAATATTAGAGGTTTCTAATTTAATTAGTGGTTTCTAACTAGACTACTATATGGGGAAGTTGTAACATTGTGTCGAGGGTTTAGCTAAAATAAAGTGTTTAACTAAAATGAAGGAGAATAAAATGAAAGAAAGTTACTATAAAATAACAAAAAGTCTGTTAATCATGCTGGTTTTGAGTATGGTTTGTTCAGTTTCGTTTGCTCAAACTGACGATCGCCAGCCTCATTACACTGGCTACAACTGTTCAAATTGCCATGGATTTGAGTTTGGTGGAACAGTTTATACGGATGCAAACGGTAGTTCACCAGTAAATGGTGTGCAAGTTCATATTACTGGAAGCAACGGAAACACAGCGACATTGACAAGCAATTCCTACGGGAATTTTTGGGCTTCGAGCTCGTCGCCAGTGTCGCCATATACGGCAACGGTGAGTTACAATGGAAATACAATTGCCATGAATTCTTCGTTTTCCAATGGGTCTTGCAACGGTTGTCATTCGAATGGTTCACGGATTTATATTCCATCAACGCAAACTCCACCAACAGCGAATTTTACTGGTAATCCGACAAGCGGAGATGCTCCGTTGACTGTGAATTTTACCGACCAATCTTCGCAGGGAAGCGGTGCGATTACAAGTTGGAGTTGGAATTTTGGCGATGGTGGTTCAAGTTCGAACCAAAATCCATCGCACAACTATTCTGCAGTTGGGACATTTTCCGTAACACTGACCATAACAGATGCAAACGGTCTTTCCGATTCGTTTACAAGAACGAATTACATCACTGCTAATCAGTCGCAATTTGTTCCACCAACTGCGGATTTTTCGGGAAATCCAACGAGTGGTGAAGCTCCGCTTACGGTGAATTTTACGGATTTGTCCACACAGGGCGATGGTGCAATCGTAGGTTGGAATTGGAATTTTGGCGATGGTGGTTCAAGCTCGAGTCAAAATCCATCTCACAACTATAATTACGGTGGTTCTTTTAGCGTCAGTATGACTGTAACCGATGCGAATGGATTATCAGCCACATCTACACAAGCAAATATGATCTCTGTTGGTGGTGGACAAACTACAGGAGAATTTGTGCTAATTGGTTGGAATGATTTGGGCATGCACTGTATGAATAAAGATCACGATGTGCTTTCAATACTTCCGCCGTACAACACGATTGTAGCGCAATTGGTTCATCGCGTCGATGGTAGTATGTTTCCTGACTTGGTCACAAGCGGCTATAGAATTGAATATTCTATTCCAGGAAATACATATTCTGTCGGGAAAACCAATTTCTGGGATTTTGCTTATGATATTTTTGGAGTTAATCTTCCAGATGATGTTGGTTTGACTGGAAACGGTATGACTGGTGAATTTGAAATTGTGGATGATTATTTTGAAGCCACAGGAATTCCGATCACTCCATGGCCAGATAACGATTTAGTGAACGAACATCCTTTTCAATTGATTCATCTGGAAGCGATTGATGATGTTACTGGTGAAGTCGTTGCAACAACCGATGTAACAATTCCTGTCAGCACGGAAATGGATTGTAATGGATGCCATGGCTCTTTCACAGAGATTTTATACGAACATGAGGATGAAGATGGATTCGATCCAACCGATCAACCGGTATTTTGCGGAGATTGCCACGAACAAAATGCGCTTGGAATGCCTGGAAATTCTGAGGCAAAATCACTTTCGTATCGAATGCATAAAGAGCACAGAGATTCTGGAGAGTTGTTTTCAATTGAAACTTGTTACAACTGTCATCCTGGTAATAGTACAGATTGTTTGCGCGGAACGATGGCAAATGATTTTGACATGATTTGCCAAGATTGCCACGGAACGATGTACGATGTTTATCTTTCAATTGAAAACGGTCGTGAACCGTGGGTAGATGAACCAAGTTGTGGTGAGTGTCATGGCGAAGATCATACTGAAAATCCTGGCACACTGTTCCGACTTTCCAAAGGACATGGTGATTTGTTCTGCTCGGCTTGTCATGGTTCAACGCATGCAATTTATCCATCTCGAGAAGAGAATGATAATTTACAGAACATCGCATTGCAAGGTCATGCGGGAACTCTGAGCGATTGCTCAGTTTGCCATGCTGTTACGCCATCTGGTGAGGGTCCTCACGGCATTACTGTGCAACCACCTGATGATTCTGTAATACAAACGATTCCTTTTGGAACTGAATGGAACTGGTTTTCCATAAATGTTGAAGGTGATGATATGAGTTTGGATAATGTATTGTATTCACTTGGTGCAAACGCTACTCTAATTAAAAATCAGACTGGATTTGCAACATACTATGCAGATTTCGGTTGGTATGGGCTTGATGCGATTGATGTTACGAGTATGTATATGATTCAGATGACTACATCAGCAGATTTAGTATTTGAAGGAACTGCAGTAGATTTTGTCAAT
>JACKQG010006953.1_pt1 | contig 11652 bp, 10 predicted proteins | sample 8237621 | NCBI WGS metagenome assembly JACKQG01 (sample SAMN15677084, study PRJNA649215) | marine metagenome | biome: marine; feature: Black Sea; material: saline water; isolation source: suspended particulate matter (SPM) from the Black Sea western gyre | collected 2013-06-09/2013-06-10 | depth... | reverse complement strand
CACGCTATGTATTTTTAATTTGATATAGATATCTCTTCCACCAATTTTTTTTGAAAAAATCCAATAATCAGATGAGCCTGGACGACCCTTATCCTTGACAGTTTCAACATAATCACTGGTTTTTAAAGATAATAACTCTCCTCGAATATCTTCTATTTTATAATCAAGGTCAATAATAGTATTTTTTGTTGAATTAGGATCTGATTGATCTTGCCTCTTTCTATCTCGTTGTATATCCAGCTGGCAGTTTTCATCATTTAAAAAATGGTGTAGTTTTTTTAAAAAAAATTTTACATTTTCAAAATCCTCTTTAGAGCTATTTTCATCATCCAAAGGTTTACACTCCTGATAAAACTTAATTACAACTGCAGCTATTATATTATTAATTGATAAATTTAACAATAATTATTTATCAATTGATACTTTTAATATAAGCAACAGGCCTTGCAGTTCCTAATACCACCACAATAGGAACTATATCGCACCCAATAATAACCAGTTAACAAAATCGGAACTATATCGCAAATAATATATCTTTTTATATAAAAATATTAAGAAAACATTTGGACTTAACTGCAAATTAAAGTATATTATATATAATAATATATAACTAATTCATAAGTAATTCTCTTTCGGCCAAAAGCATTATATATTAATCTAAAGTAGTAAGTCTGAAAGAAATGGTTTCATTACGTTTTGTGCCTTGAGCGAAGCGAAAGGAATGGGTATAAAAATGAAAATAGCAATTACAGCAGATGCGCATTTAAAAACAAAGGAAGAAAATCCTGAACGATACAATGCATTAATAAATATTCTCGATCAACTATTAACGGAAAATATAAATAATCTTATTATTGCAGGAGATTTATTTGATATAAATAGCCAGAATTATTCAATATTTGATGAGCTTTGCAAAAAGAAAAAATATAACCAAATTCAATTTTATATTATTCCTGGAAATCATGATTCAGATATTAAGTCTAAATATTTTACTGCCAATAATATTAAAATTTTCAATGAACCTACAATATTAGTTTTAGGAGATCCTGCTATAAATTTCTTTTTTATACCCTATATTTTGAATAAACCCATGGGAAAAATTATAGCTAGTTTTAAGGATACTTTACCAGAACCATGGTTATTAATTGGGCATGGAGATTATCTATCAGGTATGAGAGATATAAATACTTATGAATCAGGTATTTATATGCCACTTAGCAGAACTGACATCGAATATTATGAGCCTGTTAAAGTCATATTAGGACATATCCATAAGAAAACTGATATTGGTAAGGTTCATTACTCTGGTTCACCTTGCGGGATGGACATTAATGAAACAGGGAAAAAGAGTTTTCTAATTTTAGATTCAAACAGCTTAGATATCTCTGAAAAAATGATTGAAACTAATTATATATTCTTTAGTGAAACTTTAATTGCCTTACCAACTTCAAATGAATTTGATTACATCAAAAATAAAATAACAGATTTAATTAATAAGTGGAATCTTAGTAAGGATGAAATCCCCAAAGCAAGAATTCGTTTAAGGGTCAAAGGATATACTTCAGACAGGAAAAAACTTGAATCAGCTATAAAAGAAAAACTTAAGTTATTTACCTTTTATAATGATGAAGAACCTGATTTAACTGGAGTTTCAGTATTTAATGATCCAGAACGGATAAGTATAGTTGAAAGAGTAAAAAAAGAAATTGACGATTTGGAAGAAAATCTTGAATACGCACAGTTAAAAAAAGATTATATTTTAGAGCAAGCTCTTCATATTATTCTTAGAGAATAAACATATGGGAATAAAAATTGAGAAAATAACAGTAAAAAATCTGGGTCCAATTCAAAGTTTTTCTAAGGAATTTGGTTTGCTAAATCTCATTTACAGTAAAAATGAACGTGGAAAAACATTTTTAACTGAATTTATTATCCGTTCATTATTTAAAAATACAAACATAAAGAGATGGAAATTTAGAGGAGGAGGAAGTGGAAAGGTATATGTAAGTGGCTTGGATAAAGAACTCATAGAATTCTCCCCTTCCACACCAAAAAAGCTTGAAGATTTTTGGGAGGAGGACGAAACAGGATTACCTCCTTCAATGGTTAAGTTGCTAGTTTCAAAAGGTGGAGAACCTTCAATAGAAGATACTGAGGAAGGTATTGATAAAAACTTAATTAAAGAAATCTTTTCAGGAATAAGCCTTTTAGACAAAATAGACAATGAAAAAAATATTAATAAAACAATAAAGTCAGCGCAATTAATAAATAGTAATATTGACATCAGAGATCAAGGAGATGGGAAAATTTATCATGATCTAAAAGAAGAAATCAATCAAATTGATAATCTATTTACAGAAATTGAATCAAAGTATGTAGAAGGTATTATAGAATCTTACAAGAAAGAAGAAGAATCTCTAAAAAAACATTTAGAAGAGCTAAATAAGGCAAAACGCTATGAGGCATTCTTGATTTCTAAAAAAATAGATGAGATAGAAGGAAAATTATCCCAAAATCCTGAAGATAAATTAAATAAAATATCAACAGAAATAGCAATCTACGAAATTACAAAAAATGATTGTAATGTTAAAAAACAGCAACTCAAAGATTCACAGGAAAAGAGTAGGCATTTTAGCTGGTTGAAGGAGACAATACCACTATATGAGAGATTAACTATAAATTCTATTAAAAAGCCTGGCTATCTACTGCTTATTATTATGAGTATTTTTGCTTTTATAACAGCAGTTCTTATTTTTCTTAATATAATAATTGGTGCTACTTTATTTTTATTAATTAGTGCTATTTTATCTTTAGCAGTAACAATTGGTTTAACTGCTTTCTATATTAGAAATCTTTTTAATTATTCAAAATACGTTGGACTAAATGAAGAGTTAAATAGAATTAAAGTAGAATTTAAAAATAAAATCGGTAACAAACTTACGGACATTGCTTTACTTAATGCAGAATTGAGTAAGCAAAAAGAGTTTTATGATAAGGCAAAATTTTTAGAAGAACAACTTGAAGTAATTAGGAATGATTATGAAAAACAACATTTTTCCATTCAACAAAAATTTAACGAACTTGCTGTTAAGCAAATCTTAGAATCAGACTGGCATGTCTTTCTGAATACAAAAAAACAAGATAATAATATATTAAAATCCAATAAAGAAGAAGAACAAAAAAAATTAAATAATTTACAGGTCCGAGAAGCCGATTATTTAAATGAAGATATTGGTATTAAATTTGATATTGATGAATTTAATGAAGTCAATATTAAAATCGACGATATTTCAAAAAAAATTAGTGAACAAAAAAAAGAAATTGACGCGTTAAAACACAATGTCTGTATTAAGACGGAAAATGATTTTAGCATTTCTTGGGAACAACTTATAGAAAATTTGAAAAAGAAAAGACTCGAAAAAGAAAATGATTTAAATACATTAGAAGCTAAGATTACAGCAGGAATTATAGTCCATAATGTAATATCTCAATTACGTGTAGAGGAAGATAAAAAAATCTTAGAGGGACTACAATCAGAAATAGTTCTTAAACCATTAAGAGACATAACACACCGTTATAATAAACTCGCTCTGGAGGAAGATAAATTAATAATATCTGATGATTTCAATAACTTTCCCCTTAAAGAAATAAGCACAGGCGCAGAAGAGCAAATAATGTTAGCACTACGAATTGGTTTTAGTTCAAAACTTTTAAAGAAAGATGCCCTCTTTTTAATTCTTGACGATGCATTTCAGCATTCGGACTGGCATAAGCGGGAAATTCTTATAAATAAATTGGTGGACATTACAAAAAAAGGATGGCAGATAATCTATTTAACTATGGATAACCATATAAAAGGGCTATTTGATAAAGTTAGTAAAGAATTTGAAGCAGGTAAATATAATAGTTTTGAGCTATAAGTTAAGTCATTCTATTTTAACATGTTAAATGGAAAGCACATACCACCTTATCTTCTTTTATTTTTTTCCTTATCCTTTAGAATGCCCGCCTTTTCTTTTAAAGCAACATTAGAAAGTTCAATAAGTCTGTCGTGGGGGCATGCTTCAATACATTTTCCGCATAGAGTGCACCTGGTAAAATCAAATTCCGGAATAGCCTTTTCTTCATTCCAGATTATAGCCCCGTTTTCACAAGTCTTAAAGCATTTTTTGCAGTGCAGGCATCCCACATCACATTTCTCCCTGCCGGGAATATTTTTAAGAGGTTGATAGCTGCATAAATATACTATATTGGAATCTGCGGGTACAAGCTGTATTATATTTTTATGACACTCTGCCACACACAGACCGCACCCGATACACTTATCAGGGTCTATTACTGCTACATTCATTTTTTCATCAATAGATATGGCACCATTTGGGCAAACTGCTATACAATCACCCAATCCGAGGCAGCCATAAGGACATTCTTTATATCCGCCAAGAAGTTTGGATGCGGCGTTGCATGTTTTTATACCGGAGTAATTGCCAATCACACCGGAATTTCCATAGCAGCGAACCACTGCCTTTTTATTTATTTTAGAAGAATCCACTTCGATACCCAGTGTTTTTTCCAGCCCCTTAAGCATCCCTGGCTCCTGCAGCACAGTAGCGCAGGTATTGGTAAAAAAAATATTCTTATCCTTTGTCAGTGCCTGGGCATATGCAAAGCATCCCGGATACCCACAGGCGCCGCAGTTGACACCGGGAAGATGTCCTGAAATCTCTTCGGTTTTTTTAAGAGATTCAGGCTCCCTGGGGAGAAACCTGTTCACCATAAAAATCAGTATCCCACATACAATCCCTATTGTACTTAGAATTATAATAATTAAACTCGTACTCATAATAACCTTAAATTCCTAAAACATTTTATATTTATACCATTCCGTTAAAGCCAATAAAAGCCAGTGCCAGAAGAGCTGCAGTTAAAAAAGCTACAGGCAGTCCTCTCATAGATTTTGGAGAGTCAGCAAGATCAAGCTTTTCTCTTATGCCCGACATAATAATAAGCACCAGAGTAAAACCGATTCCCGCTCCCAAAGCGTTTACAGTACTTTCCAGAATTGAGTAATTTTCTGCCGAGTTTATAAATGTTATACCCAGCACTGCGCAATTAGTGGTAATCAGGGGTAAATATATTCCAAGTGCATTATAGAGGATTATATTAGTTCTCTTTATAACGAGCTCTACTATTTGTACCAGAGATGCTATCACCAGGATATATATTACAATATTCATAAATTCCACTCTATATGGCACCAGTATATAGTTATAAATTACCGAAGTGGAAACGGATGCAATTAACATAACCAGTGTTACAGCTATACCCATACTTAAAGCATTGGATAATTTTTTAGATACCCCGAAAAAAGGGCACAGCCCCAGGAATTTGGCCAGAACTATATTATTTACAATAACCATCGCTATAAATATGGTAAGAAGATTACTCACTCTTTATCACCCCTATCAATCTGAATAATGCCATCATGACTCCTATTATCAAAAAAGCTCCCGGAGGAGAAATAAAAAAGATCAATGGATGTGTAGACAAGCCTGGCAGTTTGAATAGCTGTCTTCCGAATATTTCCAGGCTTCCTGTGCCCAGTATTTCCCTCAGGAAAGAAATCATTATAAGAGCAATCGTAAAACCAAAACCGATCCCCAGCGCATCTGCAGCAGAAAGCAATACTGAATTTTTAGATGCGAATGCCTCTGCCCGTCCTAAAATAATACAATTTACCACAATAAGTGGAAGATATATTCCCAATGACTTGTGAAGCGGAGGGAAATATGCTTCAAATAACAGACTAAAAATAGTGACAAATGTGGCTATTACCACTATGAAGACAGGAATTCTAACCATAAGAGGCGTTGCTTTTCTTATGCTTGAAATCATAATATTTGAACAAAGAAGAACAAATATCACACCGGCACCCATACCAAGAGCATTGGTGATGGAATTTGTAATAGCCAGAGTAGGACAGAGCCCTAAAACAAGTATAAACACTGGATTTGATATAACAATACCCTTTGCCAGTTCTTTCCAGAACCTTCTGCTGTTCCCCTTATTAATTCCGCACCCGCTTTTATCCTTATAGTCATCCATTTTTATTTTCTGTTCCTTTTATAATTAAAATACAAAATACCCTACTTTTCGAGACTATCTATTATTTCAACCATCTTTTCCTTAATAGCATTTACTACGGCTCTTGAACTTATAGTGGCTCCGGTTATTGCGTCTATTTTACCACCCTCTGATTTAAGGGTAATATCACTTAAAGATAATCCTTTAAACTGGTCTGTAAACAAGCTTTCAGTTATTCTGCTTCCCAGGCCCGGGGTTTCAGTCTGCGAAAGTATCGATACGCCTTTAATTCCAAAACTGTTATCCAGCCCTACCAGAATATCAATATTTCCGCCATATCCACTGCCGCTGGCTATAAAAGCATAACCGGCTTTTTCATTATCCTGATATATTATATATACTTCACCTTCAAGCTCATACTGGCTCATCTCAGGAAAAATATTTTCAAGAAGGCCAGTGATTTCTTCTACCCTTCTGGATTCCACTACAGGCGAGGTAAAACTATTGATTGCTATTAGTAATACCACAGAAACAGTCACAATTATAGCCAGGAAAACAACAGGGTATGCTTTATTTGACAAAATTTTTTTAAACATTTTTCTTTTTCCTGATAAAACCAAACGGTTTTATCCTTACATATTTATCAATAAGAGGAGTAAATGCATTCATAATAAGTATGGAAAAACAAACCCCTTCGGGCATGCTGCTATAATTCCTTATAAGCACAGTTAATATTCCCAGCCCTACTGCGAATATTATCCTTCCATTTCCCGTTACCGGTGAGGTTACATAATCAGTAGCCATAAAAAATGCCCCGATCATTAGACCACCGGCTAGAATCTGGAATAAAACATCTTTCCCCATCAGTAGTGAACCCAGCGCCACTGTTCCAATATAAAATGTGGGTATTTTCCAGTCTATTATGCGGAATATAAAAAGAATTGCAGCACCAATCAGTATGAGCGCTGCAGATGTCTCTCCCAGAGAACCTCCAATATTTCCAAAAAAAAGATCTTTATACAAAGACAGTTTATCTGCCTGATAGGCAAAATTATCACTTAACGGAGTTGCCCCGGTTACTGCATCATAATTAAAATGAGGAGGAAGAACCCAGGTAGTCATCTCTCTGGGAAAACTTACTGATAAGAACGCCCTTCCTGCAAGAGCCGGATTAAATATATTATATCCCAGGCCTCCAAAAGCCTCTTTAACAACAGCAATAGCAAAAAATACGCCTATTGTAACCATCCATAGAGGCAGTCTCGGCGGAAGGGTAAGCGCAAGAAGCAGCCCCGTAACTACGGCACTCCCGTCCATTATAAATTTTTTCTTTCGGAGTTTTTTTATAATAAATTCCGTAAGTACGGCTGTTATAATACTGGTAAGTATTATATAAATTGCATAATATCCAAAAAAATAAATACATGCAGCAGTTGGAAAAAGAAGAGCAGCCACAACTATATACATTATCTTGCTTGTCGAGAACCCTCTCCAGATATGCGGCGCATGAGAAATTAATATATTATCTTTTTCCATTTTTCCTTAACCGTTGTTTTTTGCTATTGTGCTTTTACAGGTTTTTATATATCCGACAATAGGAATATTTGCAGGGCAAACATACGCACAGGAGCCGCATTCGATGCAATTTTCTATATAATATTCCCTGCAAACTTCAAAGTTGCCTCTTTTTACATTTCTAACATAGGCCAGCGGCATAAGCTTCATAGGACAGATATCCACGCATCTTCCGCAGTTTATGCAGTTCTGCTCAATCTGAACTCTGCCTTCTTTAACCAGTATGCAATTAGTTCCTTTGGTTACCGGAAAATCGGTATCCACAATTGAGATACCCATCATCGGTCCGCCAATAATTATATAATTGGCTCCGCTGCCAACTTCCCCGCACTCGCCAGTCAAATAACCTATAGTTGTACCCAATCTTGCAAGTAAGTTTTTAGGATTTTCAATGGCCCCGGTAACTGTAACCACCTTATCCACCAGTGGCCTGCTTTCAATAACAGCCTCATAAACCGATTTAGAAGTCGCTACATTGTTAACTATAACTCCTACATCCATTGGAAGACCGCCAACAGGAACACTCCTTCCGGTTATGGTCTTAATCAGTGTTTTTTCTGCTCCCATAGGGTAGCTGGATTTCAGTGAAACTAATTTAAAGATGCTGCTAAAACCCATCTTTATTATAAGTTCTTCCAGACACCGGATGGCATCTTCTTTATTATCTTCTATGGCTATGTAGATATTTCCCGGAGTTATTGTCCTAGCTATAATATAGAGACCCGCCAGAACTTGCCTGCCATATTCAAGCATAATCCTATGATCGGAAGTTATAAACGGCTCACACTCGCAACCATTTAAAATCAAGGTATCAATCTTTTTATCCGGGGGAGGATTAAGCTTAACATGTGTCGGAAATGTTGCTCCGCCCAGGCCCACAACCCCAGCTTCTCTTATTTTCTTAAGTATCTCTTTTTTGCCAGTAGAGTCCACTATTTTTTTTAACCCGGAGAAATCATCCGACTTTTTAATATCAAATAATTTTTTGAGCTCTACCCACCGGTCTTCTCCGTCAGATTCTATTATTACCGCATCCATTATGGTGCTGGTTATCGGATTTACAACTTTTATGGTTTTAGATACTTTACCGGAGATAGAAGCATGGATAGGTGCTGAAACGTAGCTTGTAGAATCTGCTATTTTCTGCCCGGCCTTTACAGTATCTCCCCTGTTTACTATAAACTCACATGGAGCACCGATACTTTGCTGAAGCGGTATAATAACCTTTTCCGGAACAGGCAAAATTTCGGTAGGTTTTTTAGCGGTGATTTTATTTTCCGGCAGTAGTAAGCCTTTAAATGCGCTTTTCTTCTTAACTACAATTCCCATCTTATTTTTCCAAAAAGTAAAAAATTAGTACGTAATTTTACTTTATATATCCTAAAAGTCCAGAAGATTTAGTAACTTTTCTCCCGGAGTCTATTATTAATGCCTCAACATCTTCCAGCGACTCTACAAGATTCATACCATCATCAGGTCCCATCACAAAAACGGATGTTGCCAGAGCATCGGCTTTCATGCATGTGTCTGCTATTATAGTTACACTTATGCAGCTGTTTGTAGTATACCCGGTCCTTGGATCCATTATATGGCCCACTTCCTTTTCAGGATCATAATAGCGGTAATAATTTCCGGAAGTAGCCACTGCTTTATCTGCAAAAGCAAATGTTGGAAGCGGTTCAATATCAGTATCTGCATTATCTAAATCATCAGGATTTTCCAGTTCAACCGTCCAGCTGGTCCCATCCGGTTTTGTACCCATTGCATATAAATCACCGCCGGCATTTATAAGAGCCTGCTTGATACCAAACTCTTTTAGAACTTCCATTGCCTCGTCAACAGCATACCCCTTGGCAATTCCTCCCAGTGTAATAGACATTCCATCTACCTTAAATTCTATCCTGTTATCACTAACAACAATCTTATCTGAACCAATAACAGCAAGTGTCTCTTCTATTTTTTCAGCCTGAACTTCTGCGGTCTCCTTCCATAGTCCTCCGCTCCAGAGATCAAGCAGGGGCTGGACAGTTATATCAAAACAACCACCGGAGATATCGTGATAATAAAAGGAAGAATTTATCAGATCCAGAAACTCAGGCGATGGGTTATCCAGATAACCATTTCTGTTTAGAAACGACGCCTCACTGTTCTCATCAAAAATTGAGGCTATGTCCTCAATTTCTTTTATTCTGTCAAATGCTGTATTAATAGCTTTATTTCCGGTATATTCATTTGAAAATACAGTTATACTTACGTAAGTCCCCATCATATCCCGTGTTTTCTCTATAGGTCTAATAATGCTGAATTCACAGGAGACAAGTGATAGAAGTAAAAAAATGGTTATAAAAAAAACACTTAATATTGCAAGTGTTTTCATTTTTCCGTAAAAAAATTGCACAGACTCCCCTTTTTTAATAATCTACAATGCTTTTTCTTATAATTAAAAATCCTTATCTAATTTATCCAGCGATCTTCTGAGCTTGAGCACGAGCGAGTCTTTGACAAAACTCACATCATTATATTTTATCGGCCGATCTTTTTCCATATCTTTTTTTAAAACACAACCCTGGGAAAGACCAATTGGCAGTGAACCTTCCTTTTTTGCCTTACTGTATTCCTCAATAAGACCGTAAACCGTATATCTTCCAATGCCATCAATCATATCACCGGCTTTCAGGTCCTTCTTTGCTACAGTTATAACCTCAGATATCAAGCCGCAGTCAGGAACTATGGTAGGTTCACCATAAAAATAAGCTCTTGCAATGGATAAAGGAGTTTCAATACTGGTAAGATGATAGGGTCTGTAAAGCAGATAATATGGTCCGCTTCCCAGCATTAGATATTCAAGGTCAGCCCGTATCATTTTATTTTCAGTGGTATAAACCAGAAATACGCCCGGAGCAAGATCTCCAATTACAAAATCCACCACTCCTTTTCTGGACAGTATCCCACCATCTTTTTTTAACCTGAATACATTCAGTAAGTCTTTTATATCAGCTCTGGGTCCATGCATCCCCCGGCAATCCGGAACCAGTCCGGTTGAATTGGAAAGGCACGCCATCTCTATCATTGATTTTGTGCCATCCACAAAGGAAGTCATCATATGTGCGCTTGAACCCTTGCTTTCGGCATAATCCCTAAGTGTAGTCGGATTTGCGTATCTATCCAGGGGATTATTTTTCCCCTTCCCCGCTGCAATAACCTCAAGTCCAAGTGCATCTGCAAAATCATATAGCTCTTTTAGCGCAGCCGGTTCATCTCCTGCTGAAACTGTATACACCACTCCAGCCTCATCCGCTATCTTTTTAAGCAGCGGTCCAATGGTTACATCTGCCTCTACATTCAAGGTCACTATATGTTTTTTCGATGATATGGCATTGGATGCTATATATGCTCCGGCTTCAGGACTGCCCGTTGCATCTACTATTACATCCACATCATCAAGAACAAACAATACCGCAAGGTCATCTGTCACTATAAGCTTATCCTCTCCTGCCAGCTGGTTTAATTTTTCCTTTATACTGATATCTAACCTGCTGTCTTCTATGGTGATCCTGCTTATATTATTATTTTCTAAATTTATCTTATTCTTGCTTTCAACCAGCACCATCTCATCGTAACCAATGTCCAGCTCTTTTAGGATACCGGTAATTCTACCTATATCCCGGTTTGCCACTGCAAGAACCTGCATGCCATCCAGTTCCCTTATATGTGACACCAGGCTTCTTCCCATCTGACCCACTCCGGCTATGGCAACTTTTATGGATTTTCCCTTGCTTGCAATATTTTTAAGTTTTTTATTAAGGCCGAGCACGAACTCCTCCTAAAAAAGAAAAAAAAATCTAAAGGCAAACAGAAGTAATTATATTACAATCTAATTTATCAATAAACTACAAATGTTTTAAAGTTTATTACCCATCCGATTTTTTATCTCCTTATAGATCGCCTCCAGTGCACTGCCTGCCTTCTCATTCCAGGTGATATATGCCCTCC
>JACKQG010006952.1_pt1 | contig 11653 bp, 13 predicted proteins | sample 8237621 | NCBI WGS metagenome assembly JACKQG01 (sample SAMN15677084, study PRJNA649215) | marine metagenome | biome: marine; feature: Black Sea; material: saline water; isolation source: suspended particulate matter (SPM) from the Black Sea western gyre | collected 2013-06-09/2013-06-10 | depth... | reverse complement strand
ACCATATCTTGGAGACAAGAAACCGTTAAAAGAAGGAATATGAACAACAAATGGGTTTTCGCTACCTTTTAAGAGCATATAAGTTCCTAAATGATCAGGAGTGTTCGATCCAATAGTATAAGATTTTACTATTTTATCACCTTCAAAAAACTCAACATACACTCCTGTAGTTGCTATAAATTTTACTACATTTTCAAAAGATTCTTTTGATACAGGTTTTTTAATGCTTATTTTTTTAGCTGTTGATAGGAGTGTAGCAATAGCATCTTTTCTAACAGCATATTTGTCATTTACAGTAAAGCTTTCTTTATTTTTAGTCAAGCTTATAGTATTGCCATTTCTGTCTGCTAAAAATACTTTTGTTATTAAAGAGGTATCTTCAATTGCAAACTTATTATTTTCTATGATTGAAGATTCAGTATCTGATTTAATTAACCAAAAAATCCCCATTCCAGTAATAAAAATAACTATATGTATCCAGTATTTTTTAAGCATATTTTCTCTTTTTAAAATTCAAAAATAAAAGAGTAGCTATTAAAAGCAGTAGCAAAGGAAAAATAATATTAATAAATTGAATTAAGAACATATTTGAAGCTATTTTCTCTTTATCTAATAATCGTAATTTAATTTCTTTTGATTTTAGTTGAGTAAGGCCAACATCATCACATAGATAATGGATGGCATTCATTACAAATTTTTTATTTCCTGGATAGGTGTAATTAATAAATCGATCGTACCCTAAAGGATAAATATCGCCATTATTGGATACGCTATTTCTTGCAACATCACCATCTGAGACCACAATCATTTGTGTTGGTTTACTTTTATCTTTAAAGTCAATGGATTGCTCCTTAGGTAAGATACGATTTTTAAATACAGATTCAAATTCACCCTCTAATAATACTGCAATAGGCAATTGAGATTTATTGAATGACTCAATAGGAGGAGGGTTCTGTAAAATACCTAAACTTATTTTGGCAGGTGTAGGATTTATTCTGCTTTGTTTTGAACTGGTTAATAAAATAGTTTTTTTAATTGTATTTTGAATCGTATCGATTGAACTTGCAAAATCACATTTTATAGCATCTAATCCTTTTGATATAGGATGATTTATCTCTGAAAATAACAAAGGATAGTAAGGCCATGGAAAATAGGATTGTTGAGGCATATTATTGCTGTATCCCGTTACAATTGGAATTTGAGTTGACCTTAAATCTTCAATCAAGTTTGGATTTATCCTAACGCCATATTTAAACAACTGATCATCTAGATTTAAATCATTTTTTAATGCGATAAAACTATTGGCCTTTTGTAAACTATCCATAGTAGCATTTACACCATCAATAAGCCATAGTATTTTACCTCCATTCATAATGTACTGATCAATAATAAACTTCTCCAACATATTGAAAGCAATTGTAGGTTTAGCAATTATTAGTGCTTTAAAATTACTTAAATCTAAAATTTGTTTTGAAATATCAGCCTCCATTTTACTGCTATCAATTTCAAATTCTTTAATATTAAAACGCTCAATAGCGTAATGATAGCTCAATTTATCATTGTCTTGCAGTACTGATTCTGTCAAATCATATACTTCCTTATCAGTTAGCTCTCCATTTCCCTCTAAAAAAGCAATTTTTTCAATGTTATTTTTTGCAAGATTATGTATAGCTGCTATAAATTCATATTCTAAATTTTCAACAGATGCATTGATGTTTTCTCCAGCTTGTTTTGTAACAGAATTTTTTAAGAAATTAACCGCTTGTTGCCTGTCTTTATAATAAAGTAAAGCTCCAGGAAATATGATTTGACTAGATTTGGAAGAAGTGGATCTGATTTCAATATCAGTAGGGGTAAGTCCATCTTTTACTAATTGTTTGAAAAGATCTATTTTCTCGCTTTCATCATTGGTATTATTTGGATCAATAACTTCATAATCAAAATTATCCCCAGCAATTGACTTAAAAGAAGTAAGTAGATTCAACAGCTCAGATTGTAAGTGCTTAAATTCTGTAGGAAAATCGCCAGAGAGATAAATTTTTATGAAAACAACATCCTCTAAATCAGTAAGTATTTGTTTGGTTTCTTTAGATATAGAATGTTTTTTGTCCTGGGTTAAATCAATTCTAAAATCAACCCATGAAAGCAAAATATTTACTAGTATTACTAATAAAAGAGGAGGGAGAAATGATAATCTTTTCATCCTGCTTATTTTTTATTTGAAATTACGAGTTCAGCAAACTTTAAAAATAAAAAGCTAACCGAGATAAAATAAACAATATCTGAAACTAGCAGTAAACCCTTGCTCATGATGTCGTAATGAAAGGAGATTCCTATTTTTTTCAAAACAAGATCAATTGGTTGCAGCATCTGAATCTCGCTTAACAAATCAAAACCAAAATAAAAAATTGCAGATACAATTATTCCTAAGATAAATGCAATAATTTGATTGGTGCTTACGGATGAAGTAAAAACACCAATACTTGCAAAAATACTGCTCAACATCAACAGTCCAATGTAAGAGCCAACAATTCCTGCTAAATCAAGATTTCCTGTAGTTTCGCCAAGTAAGTAAATAGTAATTACATATAAAAATGTAGGAATTACAGAAATTGTTATTAAAGTTAAAATTGCTAAGAATTTACTAGTAATTATCTGATATGCAGCAATAGGCTTTGTTATTAAGGTTTCAATAGTTCCTGCGCTGTACTCTTCAGAAAAAGTACGCATACTAATGGCAGGAATAAAAAGCAAAAAAAGTAGGGGTGAAAGAGTAAAGAAAGCATCCATAGATGCGTAAGCATTCTCTAAAATATTAAATTGACTTATATTTGACCATAACAATAAGCCGTTAATGAGTAAAAACAAACCAATTATTAAAGGCCCAATAATAGTGCTAAAAAATACACTGAGTTCTTTTTTGTATAAAGCAATCATTTAAATTCTATTCTTACAATTTCGTGCAATTTTAAGCCAAGAAGTTTACTTGCTTCACCTTTATTCATTGCAATTTGCAGCTGGTTATTCTCTCCAAAAAGAGCAAGTTTTTCAGCAGCAGTAACATCTTTATATTTTTCAGATAATTCAGTAATCATTTCATCTTCTCTACCAAATAGAATGGTAAATGCTCTGCCTTTTTGCACTCGCTCAAATTCGGCCTTACTAATATTTGTTATAGCATTTCCATAACGATCAACATATATAACAGATCCTCTGATAGTATCTGTTTGTAATACCGCCTTTAATTCCATTTTTTTGACTTCAAAATCAGTTGTAGCAGTGCCAATAATTTCCATGGTGCCTCCTCTAGCTAAATGACATGCGGCCGGTACAAAGATATTTTTTGCAGCAAATGTCATACAATTGCTTGTTAATGAAATATTCAACTTTACAATTTTTTCAGGCTTTACTTCATTAAATAAGAGAGAAAACAAACCATTATCAGCTCCAACAAAATAATGACCATTTACTTTTACTGCTAAATGTTCACTTGTAATTGAAAGCTCATCATCAACGCTAATGAGATGAACTGTTCCAACAGGAAAATCTTTAAAGCAATTACGCAAGATATATGCAGCCTGTTGTATGTTAAAAGGTTCAATATAATTAGAAATATCAACAATTTCAACATCTTCTAACTGAGAATAAATAGCCCCCTTTACAGATGCCAAGTAGCTGTCTGTAGTGCCTAAATCGGTAGTTAGTGTGATTATTGCCATTTCTTATTAACAACCTCTTGATTGAATAGTTAAAATATTGTTATTTTGTAAATCCAAAAATAAAACAAATCTATGAACGGTATAATTTAATGAGTGAAAAAAAGATAACACTTAGTAACATTGAGTTGGTGAAACTTTTTGGCACAAATAACAACAAGCTCGACAAAATTAAAAGTTTGTTTCCACAGCTTAAAATTATATCTAGAGGAGAAGATTTACAATTAATGGGAAGTAGTGCTCAAATTAATTTTTTTGAACAAAAACTAACAGCTTTTATTCAGCATATTAATCAATATGATTCTCTTACAATTAGTCAGATTGAAGGCTTGGTAGAAGGAGATGAGAAAGAGATACTTAAGGCAAAGGATGATATTATTTTATATGGCCAAAATGGCAAAATAATAAAAGCAAAAACTCCAAATCAAAGAAAAATGGTTTTAGAAATTGCCAAAAATGACATGCTTTTTGCTATTGGACCTGCTGGAACCGGAAAAACATACACAGCTGTTGCGATTGCTGTTAAAGCATTAAAAGACAGGGAAGTAAAGCGTATTATCTTCACTCGCCCTGCAGTAGAAGCTGGAGAAAATCTTGGCTTTCTACCAGGTGATTTAAAGGAAAAACTTGATCCTTATATGCAACCTATTTATGATGCCCTTTTTGATATGATTCCTATTGAAAAACTGAATGATTATGTTGAAAATGGAACCATACAAATTGCTCCTTTGGCTTTTATGAGAGGAAGAACTCTTGATAAAGCATTTGTGATTTTGGATGAAGGACAAAATGCAACTGTTCAGCAAATGAAGATGTTTTTAACAAGAATGGGAATGTCAGCAAAATTTATTATTACTGGAGACGAAACTCAAGTTGATTTGCCAAAACATCAGCAATCAGGATTGATACATGCAAAAAACACCTTAAAAGGAATTAAAGAAATCAGCTTTATAACCCTTGACAGTAAAGATGTGATAAGGCATAAATTAGTAACGCAAATAATTAAAGCATATAAAAAAAATGACTAACACAATTAAAGGGACAAATTTTAAATTACCAGGGCAAACAAAGTTTTATAAAGGCAAAGTAAGAGATGTTTATACTATAAATAATGAAACATTAGTAATGGTTGCATCTGATAGAATTTCAGCTTTTGACTATGTTTTGCCTGAAGGAATTCCTTATAAAGGTCAAGTTTTAAGTCAAATTGCTGCAAAGTTTTTAAAGGCTACAGCTGACATTGTTCCTAATTGGATGGAGGCAACTCCTGATCCTAGTGTAACAATTGGAAAAATGTGTGAGCCCTTTAAAGTAGAAATGGTAATTAGAGGTTATTTAACTGGCCATGCTTGGAGAGAATACAAAGCAGGAAAAAGAATGATTTGTGGGGTTTCAATGCCTGATGGAATGGTTGAAAATCAAAAATTTGAATCTCCAATAATTACTCCAACTACAAAAGCAGTAATAGGCCATGATGAAGATATTAGCAGAGAGGATATTTTGTTGCAAGGAATAGTTGCTGAAGCAGATTATATCCAATTAGAAAAATACACAAGAGCTATTTTCCAAAGAGGAACAGAAATAGCTGCTGAGAAAGGGCTTATATTAGTTGATACAAAATATGAATTTGGTAAAGATAAAAATGGGGTTATTACTCTTATTGATGAAATTCATACTCCAGATTCATCTAGATATTTTTACCTTAAGGGCTATGAAGAAAAAGTGGCAAATGGAGAGTCTCCAAAACAACTTTCAAAAGAATTTGTGCGTCAGTGGTTAATAGAAAATGGCTTTCAAGGAAAAGATGGTCAATCAATTCCTGAAATGAGTGCGGAATACTGCAATTCGGTTTCTGAAAGATATATTGAACTATATGAGTATATTACTGGAGATAAATTTGTAAAAGAAGATGTTAGTGATGTGATAAATCGGGTAGAGACAAATATCTTAAACTATCTAAGTGCTTAATAATTTATCTATTTTTTGGACCAATTGTGTTGGTTTTTTTGAACTCATTAGTTTGCCATTAGCAATAATAAGTTTATCAGTTCTTCTTTTTTATTCTTTCTATTTTTTTATTAAACTGCATCTTTATAAAAGTAAAAACTCGTCATTTAATAAACCGATCTCAATTATTATTTGTGCAAAGAACGAGCTTGATAATTTAAGAAAAAATTTGCCTATCATTTTAGCACAAAACTACTTTAACTTTGAGGTAATTGTAGTAAATGATCAGTCTAGTGATGAGAGTACTTTTTTTTTAAATGAGTTAGCTAAAGAAAATAAACATTTAATAATAGTTAATATTGATGATTTTGTAACTCATGGTTTAGGAAAAAAGTTTGCCCTAACTTTAGGTATTAAAACAGCAAAACACGAACATTTACTATTAACTGATGCAGATTGTATACCCAATTCAAAAGATTGGGTAAAACAGATGAGTTCCAACTTTAATAATGCTGAAATTATTTTGGGTTACGGATCGTATGAAAAGAAAAAAGGATTGCTCAATAAAATTATCAGATTTGAGACCTTTAATGTAGCTCAGCAATATTTGTCCTATGCATTAGCAGAGAAAACTTATATGGGTGTTGGGAGAAATCTAGCCTATAAAAAATCGCTCTTTTTTGACAATAAAGGATTTGCAAGTCATATACACATTCCATCAGGAGATGATGATTTATTTATTCAGGAAATAGCTCTAAATAGTACTGTTGCTATTGAAATAGCAAATGATGGGCAAACGACATCTGAAGTGAAACAAAGTTGGAAAGATTGGATCTATCAAAAAAGAAGACATCTTTCAACAGCTCCTTTATATAAAGCTAAATTTAAAGTATTGTTAGGGCTTTATCCTTTTGCTCAATTATTATTTTTAGTAAGTATTATACTGCTCTTTATTTTTAAAACGAGTTTACTTTATATCCTTATTTTATTAGCACTTAAATTACTTGTTTCATATATAGTAAATTACAAAACAATGAAGCGATTAAACGTTCATGATTTATATTGGATTCATCCAATATATGAAACTTTAAATCTCTTAATCCAAGTAAATTTTGTATTATTGAATCTGTTTAAAAAACCAAAGAAATGGAGGAGATGAGCAATAATTTAACCGAGAAAGGCCAAAGAGACTTAAAGTTGATAAATAGGGCATTAGCAAGTGGTGATCCTGCTGCTTATAGTGAGCTTATGAAATTGTATCGCGATCCTCTTTATTTTATGTTGTATGAGAAGGTAAGCGATCAAGAATTAGCTAAAGATTTAACCATAGAGTCTTTAGGAAAAGCATTTCAAAAATTACACTTATACACGCCTGACTATACCTTTAGTACTTGGCTGTTTACGGTAGCTCGCAATCATTGTATTGATTATTTAAGAAAACACAAATTACCAACTATCTCTATTGATAAAATGATGTTGGATGAAGATGGCAAGCGTACGAACTTTGATTTAGTATCCAATGATTTAAATCCAGAGCAGAAAATGGAAAAAAAACAAAGAATTGCTTTTTTAAGACAAATTGTGGACCAATTAAAACCTGTGTATCGTGATTTAGTAAAAATGAGGTATTTTAAAGAATTAAGTTATGAAGAAATTGCTGAAACTTTAGATATTCCTATCGGTACAGTAAAAGCACAATTACATAGAAGTAGGGAACAACTCTTTAAAATTCTGTCAGGATCGAGAGATGCTTTCTAAATGCAAGTAATACTTAAGTATTTTACTGATTTATCAAAGAAACAAATAAAACAATTCTCAGAATTACAAGAATTGTATGAGCATTGGAATGCTCAAATTAATGTTATTTCTCGCAAAGACATTTCTGAACTGTATATTAATCATGTACTCCATTGTTTAGCAATTGCAAAAGTTGTTCAGTTCGAAAAAGGAACTAAAATATTAGATATTGGAACAGGGGGAGGTTTTCCAGGAATTCCATTGGCTATTTTATTTCCTGAAGTTGAGTTTTTACTAGTAGATAGTATAGGTAAAAAAATAAAAGTGGTTAATGAAGTGAGCACTTCTATTGGCTTAACAAATATTCGCACTATGCACCAAAGAGCAGAAAATATAAATGAATCTTTTGATTTTGTAGTAAGCCGTGCTGTTACTAATATGACAGACTTTAAAAAGTGGGTAAAAGGAAAATTCAATAACAAACATAATAATGCTCTAAAGAATGGAATTCTCTACTTAAAAGGAGGGGATTTAACACAGGAGTTAAGAGGAATCTCCCACACTAAATATGAAATAGCTGATTTTTTTGAAGAAGACTTTTTTAAAACTAAGAAGGTTATCTATATTGGGTATTAGTGTAAACTTTTTCTACTTTTCCGGTTTCAAAGATGTAGAAAATCATTCCTGTTGTATTTTTAGTTACTTCTCTGCCTAGAATATCCACTATCCGAATTACTTTATTATTGGTATTTATTGCCTCAGCAATTAAAGTGGTATTATCAGAAGCTAATTTTAATCCAACTGGCCTATGGTCAGAAACATTGTTTTCATAATGATTCCAACTATTCATATAGTCATCAACTCTTATAACAGTAACCTGTGAATTTAAATTTTGAAAATCAACAAACAATTCGTTAGTTATCAAAATATGATCTAGATGAGATGGCCAAGTTGGATAAGACCAATTTGCACTATTTCCTTGTGCAATTTGCAGGTCAGTAAATAAGTAATTTCCATTGTCGATTATAAAGTCCTCAAATACATTGTTTGCGCTAAGATCAGTTAATTCATCATTTAAATCCCCAAGAACAATTACTTTTTTATTAGCAAAATTATTCTCAATATATTCTTTTAAGAGTGTAACTGCTTGCAACCTTCTATTTTCTTCATCACTAGAGTCATTTAGATCCAAAATTCCATCACCACAGCATTTAAAATGGTTGTTAATGAGAATGTAATTTTCACCATTAAAATTTAGATCTAAAACTTGAGGGCTTCTAGGAAAAGCATTCCAATAAGACTGAGAGGTATAAATTTCATATTTTGCATTTATCTGCACAGTATTGGTATTGTAAACATATGCTAAGCCCCCATAAGAACTCAAAAAACATTCATAGCCCACTATGTTTGCAATAACTTGTTTTAAAAGGGTAGTATCATCAATTTCTTGAAGTGCATAAACATCAGCATTTAAGTTTGTAAGTATTGTTTGAACATAATTTGCACTTGTATTTCCGTTTTTAGGAAACCATTCAATATTCCAACTCACTACTTCAAAAGTAGAATCTGTGCCAAAACTTAAATTGCTTAAATTTTGGGCAATTATTTGATTTGCAAAGCAAATAACTAGAATAGAAGTGAGGAAGGGTTTCATTTATTTCTTTTCACAAAAGTAAAGAATTTCTCCTTTTGGTAGCCCATAACGCTCCACTAACTCAGGCTTCAACTCATTGATAAAGTCGCTTTCAGTAACTTTAAAGCCTGCTGCTGCTAGTTTTTTGCCATAGTCTAGTCCGAATAGGCGAACATGATCGTCTTGCCAGTAGAGCAGTTCTCTTTGCTTTGGATCAGTAATACTCTTATCTTCTTGAGTATTTGGGTTACTATTATCAATAGGAACTTGAAAAATTCCCCAACCTCCTGGCTTCATTACTCTATAAAATTCCGTCATTACTTTATGAGAGTCCTCAACATGTTCCAATACATGATTGCAAATCACCACATCAAAAGTATTTTCTTCAAAAGGAATAGCGTGCACATCCATCTTTACATCAGCCCAGGGAGAAATTAAATCCCCAGTAGTGTAATCTAAATTTTTCATCCCTTTGAATATTTTAATGAAACAATACTCAGGGGCAATGTGCAAGAATTTCAAGTTAGCAGTAAAGAAGTTGGTTTTTTCTTGCATAAAAAGCCACATCAAGCGGTGTCTTTCCAAACTCATGCTATCGGGAGCAAGAGCATTTTCACGCGATTGTAATCTCCCGTAAGGCAATAACTTACGGTATGTTTTACCATTAATTGGATCTTCAAACTTATTTCCTCTCATAAAAAGGGAAAAGATTTGTAAAAAGAAATGACTCACATGTTGTAAGTAATGCCTTGGGATAAGACGAGTAGCTAAAGATATGATGAATTTCATCCTTTCAATTTAAGGTTGTCAAAAATAAGAAAAGCAATTTACTCTCTATCTTTAAATTGCTTAAATCCTAAACGAACAAGCATCTTTTTTTCAAATGCCCAAAAGAATTTAAATTGGCCAAAAATGGCACCAATAAGAACAATAAGTACTTGGTAAATAGGGAAGATGATAAAGATACGAATAGGCCAAAAAACCCAAGGAGAAAGAGCTTCTTTATCCAGCCCAACTAGATCAAGTACTGGCTTTGCAACCAAAACAGCAACAGATCCGGTAATCGAAAATACAAGAAGAATAATTACCAATTGAAAATTGGATGTAATTCCCCATTTTTCTTTAAATCTGTTCATAGTGCAAAATTAGATTTATTATATAACTTTAAAAGCACTCTCTTTAAAAAAAAGCATCTTTTTGCTTAACTCCTAGGATGAAACTGAATAATGTTACTTCTTAAGTAATCTTTATCTAAATGGGTATAGATTTCGGTTGTGGTGATGCTTTCGTGCCCAAGCATTTCTTGTACTGCTCGTAAATCAGCGCCTCCTTCAATAAGGTGAGTAGCAAAACTATGCCTAAAAGTATGAGGGCTAATTTTCTTTTTCAATCCTATTATCTCTGTTAATTTTTGGATAATCAAAAATATCATTACTCTAGTGAGTTTAGCTCCTCTGTTGTTCAAAAACACAAAATCCTCATGTCCTTTTTTTATACTTTGATGATTCCGAACTTCATTAATATATATCTTTAAATAGTGCAAAGCTCTACCGCCAATAGGAGCTAGGCGTTCTTTATCTCCTTTACCAATCACTTTTAGGTAGCCTTCTTTAAAATGAATATTTGATAATTGTAAATTAATTAATTCACTAACCCTAAGTCCGCAACTATAAAGGGTTTCAAGTATAGCTCTGTTGCGCTCTCCTTGACTATTGCTTAAATCAACAGCTGCAATAAGTTTATCTATCTCAATTAAGGAAAGGGTATCTGGGAGTTTTAAGCCAATTTTAGGGCTTTCAATGAGCTCAGTAGGATTGAATTTAATATAATCCTCCATAATCAGGTATTTGTAGTATGCTTTTATGCCTGAAATAATACGGGCTTGAGAGCGGGCAGAAATATTGTTATCTTTTAATTCTGCTAAGAAATCACTTATGTTTTCTCTAGTTATTTTAAGTTCATTAAGGTTTAATGGGATGGCATAAGAAGCAAACTTTTTTATATCACGAATGTAAGCCTGTACTGAATTATCAGAGAGCGATCGTTCAATCTGCAAGTAAGATTTAAAGCCTTTTATGGATGTTTCCCAACTCATTTATGTAGTTTTGCTCTTATGAAGGTTATAATTATTAACGGTCCAAATTTAAATTTATTAGGTAAAAGAGAGCCTTCAATTTACGGCAATGTTTCTTTTGATGCTTATTTGGTAAAATTAAAAGCTGAGTTTTCTCATTTACAAATTGATTATTATCAAAGTAATGTAGAGGGGGAGCTGATTAATAAATTGCAAGAAGTTGGTTTTTCTTATGATATGATTTTGCTAAATGCTGGAGGATACTCGCACACTTCAGTTGCCTTAACCGATTGTGTGAAAGCAATTGAAACTCCTGTAATTGAAGTCCATATTTCTAATATTTACTCTAGAGAGGAGTTTAGACAAAAATCTTTACTTTCACCAAACTGCAAAGCAGTAATTTGTGGTTTGGGCTTGGATTCTTATAAAGCAGGCTTATTAACTTTAACATAAATAATTATGAAAAAACTACTACTTGTATTACTTGCTTTGCCTATGGCCCCGATTTTAAACAAGGGATTATAGACACTAGAAGAGAACTAATTG
>JACKQG010006951.1_pt1 | contig 11653 bp, 10 predicted proteins | sample 8237621 | NCBI WGS metagenome assembly JACKQG01 (sample SAMN15677084, study PRJNA649215) | marine metagenome | biome: marine; feature: Black Sea; material: saline water; isolation source: suspended particulate matter (SPM) from the Black Sea western gyre | collected 2013-06-09/2013-06-10 | depth... | reverse complement strand
AACAGGAGGACTCTCCCACGCAAAAAAACTGCATCACCTCATAATCTTCAAACTGCAGCGAGTTGATCAGGAGCATCATCTGGGCCGGGTTTGCATAGATGAGCACAATATCGGGTTCAAACGGCTTATAGGCCAATGGGGCCATTGCCAGGGCTTCATGTTTTCCTAAGGGAAGACGGGGTATGGACGACTCATATTTCCTGCCGTCTTCCTTGGTTTTGACCCAGACGATGCTTCGAAATGTACCATCCCTGTTCGCCTCGGGGACCTCGGTGAGGCCAAGGATCGAGGGGCAGGTCGGGTTCATGAAATCCTCTAACTCGACACCAACAGTCCAATCAAAATTTCTCACAAGGGTGATCATCTGACAGAGAGTGACCTTGTGGCGGGGTCTCCGCATAAAAGGGATCTCGCTGAGATCCTCCTTTTTTTCCAACATCTTAAAGGCCACGGGAAAGGATTTGAGCCGCATCAAAAGCTCTATCCTCCTGATGATTTTCTCCCAATCACGCTCTTTTTCCATCTCAGCTACTCCTTTGCGCCTATCTCTGCTCTGAAAGCTAACGGTGAATAGTTGCCCCCCTTTAAGGCCTCAACCAGTTCCTCTTCGTTTGTAATTACACCACTGAACCGGGTAGCATAAACCCCCACCTCTTCAACTTCGTGGGCATCGCTTCCTCCGGTTCCCGGCAGGTCAAGGCCTTCGGCCACTTGAGAAGAGAAGCGATTCTCTTTGTCGGATACTTTGCTGTTCAGCACTTCCACGGCATCCACATGTTTAAAAAGAGGCCGCTCCATGGCCTTCTCAGGCGTGAGCCCTAACTGACCGATTCCGAATGTGAGAAAACCTCGAAAAGGGTGGGCCGCAATGATAAACCCGCCGGTCTTGACAACCTTTTTCTTGAGTTTGTCCAACCGCATAATTTCATTGATATCCTCATCAAATCCGAAGACGAGCATATCGCCCTGATCCGTGGCAATCTCGTTTCCTCCGAGGATGAGAAAGTCGTGTCTTTCTCTCAACTCCGCCAGAGTTCTTGGGTCCCATACATGGTTATGGTCGGTCAGACAGATCCCGTCGAGCCCGATGCGCCTGGCTTTGGTCACCAGATCACCAAGCGGCGCCGAACTGCAGGGGGAAGCCTCCGAGGTATGAACGTGTAGATCAATGACCAGCCCCTCAGCTGAGCCTCCCTTGACTGGTTTCGCCATGCTCCGGTCAAGATCATCTTTATCCGGACCAGTGGCTATCACAGCCTCTTTTTCTTCTTCCAGAGAATTTTGCAGGGTAAAAGTGCCCTTGCCCTCTTTTTCCCCTTCTGCCCGGATTACCTCAGCGGCATCCTCCGCCGCATCACAGCATTCCAAAAGGATATTTGCGAAATGCCTGCAGGATTTCCGACCCACAATCTTCTTGACCCTCTGCCTGAATCCATCTTCCAACAGACGAAATCCCACTGCTTCCTGAAGAAAAGGCACGGCCCTTGGGCATTCCGAGTTCTCCATACGTGTCCACTTTCCCTGGATCGACACAATTTCCAGATCAGGCATGGAAATGGAAATATCCATTTCCATGCCATATATATCGTCTTCAAGAATGCCGCGGACGAGCAGGATGCGATCATCTTTTCTGTAAATACTGACAAGCTTGTTTCTACTGAAAGTCAACATGAGCGATACGTTTCTCCTATAGAGCGATAAAGCGTAGATCCAATGTTTAAGCTCCCGACCGGTCGTCAGGGGGGCTCGATCCCATCCATAAGCGGGCTTTCCGGTGAAAGGGCCGCACAACTGTTGTACAGCCGGGGACTGTTTTTGACCATATTGGCAAAATAATCCCGTTCTTTCTCTTTGTCCTCGGGCGCCGAAAGAAGGACCTGTTTGGTAAAAGAGAGAATAATCCCGTTACAGCACTCCCCGATCATGAAGACCAGTTTTTTTTCGATTGCACTCGTTCCCATAAGACCTGTGATGATTTTTTTGATACCCGGGCCTACCCGTACACCAATCACCTTTCGAAGGGTTTCATGGATACGAAGGTCTTCGGGTTCTGAAGACCGCCGAATCTCTCCTGCAATATTCGTTATTTCAAGATGAGGAGTCTTCACATGAATCACCAAACGGAGATCCGTAAGGGTGTCCTGCAGACAGCAAGAGGAGACCATGGTTTGTTCGTCGGGCTGCTCCACTGTAGTAGCGTTGTTTCTTGAAAAGCATAGGATATCGGTCATTAACCCTTTCTCCCTATTTAGTGCCCGAACGAAAACTGTCTTTTGAGCCAATCTCTGTGTCAGATAAAAATTTTAATCCTCAAAATACTCAATGTATTCTTGCGGTTGAATTTTTGATCTTCCTTGACCTTGACAAAAAATTCTAGTTTTCGTTCAGACACTATTTAACCGGTTTGATAGTGCAGAACGACCAGCGGCTGCCGATGCCTCCCACCATCGAAACCCATCCCGTGAACCTGTCCCGTCGCACCCCTTCGACCAGTTTTGGGCTGTAAAGGGGGAGCCAGGGGAGGTCGCGCATTATTATGTCCTGCATATCCCATATGAGTTTTTTTCGCTTTCCCGGATCCATGGCGCCGGCACTGGCGTCGGCAACACGGTCAAAGCGGGGATTATTGTACCCGCTGGTGTTCCAGCCTTTGGGATTATTATTTCCGGAGATGAAAAAATTTCTCAAATAGTCAGGATCTAATGAGAGGTTGCCGTATCCCAATACAAAGATATCAAATTGACGGCGTGTCTTGACCTGTTGAATCAGGGATCTCAGAGGCATTGTTTTGGATGTGACAGGCATTCCCAATAGCTTGAGCCACTCCCGAATGATGAGCCCTACCATGGCCCTTTTCGGGTCATAATCCGCGGGAGGCGTGAGAATGGTAAATTCCTTCATGGGGTTGCCATCGGGCAGGCGGATTTCTTCCCCGTTGACCACTTTTCCTGATAGGGTAACGGGTGAGCGTTCCCACGAGTACCCGCCTTCGCTGAGAATCGAATAGGCTTTTCGGATCCTATCCTCTCTTGAAAGCCCCTCGCCATATGCAGGGACGTTTGGATTATACCAGAAGACATTACCTGATGGGACAATGGAGTTTGCCCTCAGGGCATATCCCTGTATGATTTTTCTGATAATAAACCGCTTATCCGTTAACAGGGCGACGGCCTTCCTGAAATAGATATCATTAAATGGCTCCTTTCTGACATTAAATCCCACATAATAGAGGGCGCTTTTCTCATTGGTGAAAATCCTGATGTCTTTGTCTGCCTCCAGGTCCTGAAGATAGCCCTGCTGAAGCCCCCACCAGAACATGTCAACGCTTCCCTTGAGGAGTGCCAGGATTGCGGCGTCGGTGGTACCGAAAAACTTGTATATAATCCCATCAATATAAGGCCCCAGGAGATACCCCGAGATCTCTTTTCCCTGGCCGAAGAAATGCTCGTTCTTTTCAAGCAGAAGGGCTCCCCCCTTTTTCCATTCCTTCAGGACGAATGGTCCGTTGCTCACCGGGTCGTTCACCTTCTCATTGAGCAGCGCCAAAAGCGGTTCTTGTAAATTTTTTAAGTTGGCAGCGATGGCCTCCCATCTCTTTTTTTGAACAATGGGTGTAGTGAGGGTCCTTGACAGGAAGATAGCCCTGGGCTCTCTAAGGAAAAAACGAACAGTGTGTTTATCCGGTGTCTCAATCTTTTTGATAAACTCCCATTTCGACAGAAAGCGGGGGACCTTGAAGGTCTTGATGATATTGCCCGTAAAGGCTACATCCGCCGAGGTCAACTCGGTCCCGTCCGACCATTTGCAGGGTCTGATTTTTACTGTATAGGACAGGGCGGCCGGATCATACACAGGATCATCCGCAGCCAGCCATGGAACCAGTTTCAAGTTTTTGGGCTCTCGAATATAGAGAGGTTGATAAAGCTGGCAGAGGACTTTGTTGGACCAGGTATCAGTGGCCCGCCATATATTGAGTGTCTTGGGCTCTTCCAAAAGACCGATTGTGATGATCTCCTCCGCATAGGCCTTAGATACCCAATGGCCCGGATCGATCAAAGCCCCTGAGAGGAAAAGGAGAAAGAGAGTATATATGCAGGCCTTACCGGCCGGTTTTCCATGGATGTTTTGGGTGTTGTTCATGGTTCCCTCCGGTCTGTTCCGGGAAACGGTTTTAGGGTGTTTCGCTGAGGCACCTCATCAGAGGATGTCATATTATAAATTTCTTGGGTTTGTACATCTGTATGATCATACACGGAATAGTCGGCTGATTCAATGCCTTAAAGTCATAGAGAAAATTTGGGGTTGCCCCGAAAATATCTTCTACTATAATTGAGGTGACCAAAAAATTCTCTCTTTTTCCACATGTACAGAAGATATGGAACGTTATCCGGCCGAGCATATATTTGACGCTCTGCAAAGAAAAATGGTGTTTGTTGACGGACCGAGGCAGGTGATAAAAACAAACAACCCCCCTTTATCAGTCATATTTGACTGAAAAAGCCTTGACTATCAATCCATTTACTATATAATGCACCGATGAAAAGATTCATAGAGGACAATTTAATAAAATGGAAAGATGAGGAAGGACGTAAACCCCTTATTCTTTCGGGCGCCCGCCAAGTTGGGAAATCGTACCTGATTGAACAGAATTTTGCTCCTCATTTTGACCAGCTTTTGAGTATTAATTTTGAAAAGCAGCCCGAATACAACAACTGTTTTGAATCAGGCTACAGCACTGCCAGCATCTTAAGGAAAATAGAGGCACTTGCAGGCACGAGAATAAGGATTGGAAGCACACTTGTTTTCTTTGATGAAATTCAGTTTTGCCCCAAAGCCATCATTGCTCTGAGATATTTTTTTGAAGAAATACCGGCCCTGCACATCATCGCTGCCGGGTCATTGCTTGAATTCACCATTGAAAAAATCTCAGTCCCTGTTGGACGAGTTACATTCAGGCACTTGGGCCCCATGTCATTCGAGGAGTTTCTGTATAACTCAGGGAATCAATTTCTTCTTGATGAAATAAGGAGCCATTCTATCATCATGCCTTTTCCTGAAGCACTTCATAACAGGGCCACTGCGTTGGTTAAAGAATATATGGCGGTCGGCGGTATGCCTCAGGTTTTAGCGAGTTTTATCGAACATCAGGATTATTTACGATGTCAGGAATTATTGTCTGACCTTCTTGAATCCTATATCAAAGATTTCCCGAAATACAACTCCAAGTACTCTGATTTGAAATACATCGATACCGTATTCTCCAGGGTTCCCCATCTTGTTGGGAATCAATTCAAATTTGTTCAGATTTCCCGTGACATTCAATCGAAATATCTAAGGAATGGGCTTGAGTTACTCAATAAAGCTGATCTTGTTAAATTAATATACAAAACCAGCGGGATTCCGCTTGGGGCCAATTATAACCCTCAGCGTTTCAAACTGCTGTTTCTTGACATTGGCCTTATGCAAAGGGGCTGTGATCTCAACATATCCCGCTGGATTACCGACAGTTACCATTTGATTAATGCAGGTCCTGTATGTGAACAGTTTGTTGGTCAAGAGATCTGCGCAAATTCGAACTTTAAACGCGAAAGACTTTTTTTCTGGGGGCGGGATAAACGCGGCAGCTCCGCAGAAGTTGACTACATGGTTGAACACGCTCATGGCGTAACCCCTGTAGAAGTCAAGGCCGGCGCCTCTGGCAGATTGAAAAGCATGCATCTATTATTAGACACCTACCGTGACCTATCTGAAGGAATCAAGGTATCGCTCGATAATTTCGAAAGAAAGAACAATATTCAGTCCATCCCCATTTACGCCTTTGGAAGCTGGCTTCGAGAAAAGCGCCTGCGTTAACCCGCTGACAACACCATTATTCGATAGGGCGTCAAATTTTCATTTGGTTGACTTTAAAAGGATGTGTAAGAGTTGGCTCTCGGTGCAGTTAAGCAACCAATACCATATCCAATTTCTGCTCTTTCTTCCTGAGCCTTTTTATGAGAACATGGAGTAGGTTGTAATATGCTGTTTTGCGACACGGTCATGCGTCATTATCCTCGAAAGAAGTGGCCGGATTTAGTCCTGGTTCCTTAGTTTCATCCTTTGCTCTGGGTCGAATACTCAAAAACCATTATCTCTGCAGTTCTTCCGAAGGAATGCTGGGGCCATCGTCCGATACGCTGAGCACGGTATGTTCGCCCCGGCGGACCTGTTCATACCCCTTCAGGGGCTCATCGAGATACCGGTTATAGGTTGAAATGTTCACAGTGCCTGAGCCCTCGATAGCCTCTAACGCGTTGACAACGAGGTTCATAATGGCCTTGGTGATGTGTATTTTGGAGCAACTGACATTGAGAAGATCGGGATCAAGGTCATTCGTGAAGTTGACAAACGGGTGTATTTTTTCGAGTTGCCGGTGTTCGGCAGAAGCTAAATATTCCTCCACAATTATATTCAAGTTCGAGACTTCCTTGGTGATCGCCACACCCCTCGCTATGGTCAGCAGGTCTTCGACCACGTCGGCTGCCCTCATGCCCGATTCCTGGATTGCCTTTATCGGCTTTTTCAACGGGCTGTCTTCAGGTAAATGGAGCAGGATCAGCTCCGGATAGCTGACAAGCCCTGAAAGGATGTTGTTCAGGTCATGGGCCACCCCGCCTGCAAGGAGCCCGATAGCTTCCATCTTCTGTGCTTTCTGGAGCTCGGCCTGGAGATGCTTCATCTCTTCAGCAGCCTGGCGGATCTCTGTGAAATCCCGCACGATGATGAGTTTCCCTAATTGGACCCCATACTCCTCGATTGTGGATTGAGAGACAGAAAGGAAACGCTTGTTTCCCTCGCGCTCCATTTCAATTTCACGATTCTGGTAGGTTTCCGTGTAATCATGATTGTCAAGTAGATCCGACATCCTGAGATGCCTCAGTTCAGCATCCTGCACATGAAACAGGGTCTTTGCCGATTCGTTTATCTGAATGATATTCCCATCGGGACTTACTACAATGATGCCGTCTAATATATTTTCAAACAGGTTCCGCGCTGCCTTTTCCTCACCCACGGATAGAAAGTTGTACTTGACGACGGCGAGAGTGGCCGATTCATCAGGGAAACGTTAAAGTCGATCCTAAATCGTTAGTATTAGTTGTTTCTGAGATCATAAAACCCGAAATTCGAATACCCGCCTACCATAGCACCTATGTTGCCCCACGCAAATTATCGAGGTCATTGTTTAACAATTACCACTGATAATGAATAGCGTATATAGGCATTGCGGGCAGGTCGAAACTCGAAACAATATCTAATTTCGAATATCAAATGACCAAAACATTCCAAATATTTACCCAGCATCTGCGGGGCTCATCACGTTTAGAATTTTGGATTTTGGTTATTCGTATTTGTTTCGGATTTCGTGCTTCGAATTTATAGAAAATCAAATAAGCAAACAATTTTCGTTAAGTCAGCACGTTGTCAGTTTGAATGACGTGGCCCTGAACCCCGGCTTTCTCACAACAAAAAAGTCAGATACCTTCCGGTTACCCGGCACTCATTTTGCCTGATTCTAAATGGAGCAAATATGGATTATCTTTCCAGGTGCTCCAATTTGTTCCGAACCAGCATAACAGAGTGAGTGCCGGGGCCGTTATTTGAGAAGACCCATTACATCTTTTTCGGTGTCCAGAATCGGGACAATTTCCATGTCCAGAAGGTCGTTCCATGCCATGGTCCACGCATAATCAGGTTTGTCTGTTTCAAATACCAAATAACCACCGCTTCCACTTAGATCAGTCCATTCCCCGATTATGTTTACTCCAGCTGAATTTAAATTACACACAATTTCTATTGACAGGAGATAATAGGATTATTTCTAGTAATCAGGCAAGTCTGATGGTGTTCTGAGCCGTGAGAGGCCGGAACGAGTCAAAGGATTTCTCTATCGATTTAATGCAAGCCTCTCGTTGAACTCCTCGGGGCTGAATGTGTATTCCTGAGTCCCGTAGCACTCTACGGAAAAGGAAGCACATACGCTGCCCATCCTGGCGCTCTCCTCGACATCCTTACCACGGACAAGACCACTGATCATCCCTCCCCTGTACGAATCCCCGGCGCCTGTCGGGTCCCGCACAATCTTTGCTCTAACCGCAGGGATCTTTATTTCACCATTGAGCGTGGATATCCGTGACCCAAACTCGCCCATGGTCACAATAATCGTCCTTGCGTGCTCAAGTAAGGCCTCTTTTTTTTGCCCGGTCTTATTCAGGATCAGATCCAGTTCATAATCATTTGAGATCAGAATTCGACAGCCATCTATGGCCTGGACAAGGTCTTCCGGTTCCAGCATGGGTATCGACTGCCCAGGGTCAAATATATAATCGATCCCTCTTGCCTTACATAGACGAGGGTAGTTCACCATATCCTCAAGATTACCGGGCGAGACGATAACAATGGTCTCCTTTGGGTTGAGGTTGTCAAATTCCAGCGAGGAGGAATAGTTCATAGCACCCGGGTTGAACCCGGTGATCTGATTGCCTGCCTTGTCGGTGGTGATGTATGCACTTGCAGTGAACTCAGCCTTTATAATCTTGATGTTATCGGAAGAGATACCATTCTTTTTCAGCCATTCAAGATACTTATGCTCTTCTTGACCTAATGTGGCAGAAATTTCGGGCTTTTCACCCAACAATGTGAGTGCATAAGCGATATTGCCTGCCGTGCCGCCGAATTTCTCCGTTATGCCGTTTATCTGGAAACAAACGTTCAAGGTATGCACCTTCTCGGGGAGGATGTGATCCGAAAAATACCCGGGGAAATCCATAATCCTGTCATATGCGAGTGAACCGGAAACAATGATATCCATAATTAATATAATATCTCTCAAATTAGTTCAAAATCGTCATCAGCGATACAATTCAACCATTCGTGCGCACTGGGTTCAGTCGATTCGAAATGAGACATCCTTGAATCGTCGATGACTTTATCATTGGTGACAAAACACACAATCCATCCGGGAAAACCGTGAGAGACACCACAGTGCTCGTTTATCCTGTAGGCTAAGAATTCCCTCCCGCTGCAAAACACCCGGTATTTTCTATCACGGTGTCTGATTCGGATTGTCTGGTTGAGCCATGCTTTATGTGTAAAAGCGTCGATTAACTGATGTAAGACATCCATAGGCTTTTTCTCTCCCTTTTGTTCATTCATGGCCATAGGAAAATTCCTCCTAATGTCAATAAAACGAGAAAGGCTCTTACACACCGTATCCTTTGGTGTTACGCATTAGCCTTTGGCAGTCCTATTAGGCGCCTTCCCGCTTGAGTCATGTTTGCAGAAAGTCAAAATTTCACTGAAGAAAAACATACATCAACCCGCCATACTTTTTACTCAGAATTTCAGAGTTTAGCAGGGTCATTTGAGTATAAGATAGTCGAACCGTGCATTCTGTCTCATATTGGCTGCATATTGTCAAGGCTGCCAGATCAATTCTTCTCTTTTTTACCGTCAAATCGAACAGATGGTTGATATAGCATCACCTCAGCGGACAAAGAAATCAGTCTGATTTTATCACCTATTTCCCTTCCAAGACCTCCTTCAGTTTTTCAGCAAAAGGTGCAATGGAAAACGGTTTCTGGATGAATCCTTCGGCGCCCGCATCCAGGATGGCAATCACTCCCCATTGGGTAATGGTGGGAACTGCCGCAGCTCAAGGTGTTCCCCAAATACACTCGACATCATAGTCTTTGAACTGTTTGTCTACGGTCATAATGGGCAACCCTTCCATCTGCGCCTGGGATATGAGGAGGCGATCAAAAGGATCCCTGTGATGGAGGGGCAATGATGCCACATGCAGCGCGTGTGTATGGTTAATGGGAAGTGGCCTTATGGCGTCTCGCATCAATCTTGGAGGAATAAATTTTTCCGGATCTTCCGGGAGGGGCAGTTTAGCGAGCGCATACTTGATAGCGATTTCCCAACTGCTGGCCGCAGACAAAAAAATTTCATTATGGCCGTCCATGATGAGCTGTTGCGATTCGGGCCCAAGCTTTTCCGGAGTTGTTATCCACCACAGCCAACAATGGGTATCAAGTAGTATTTTCATGTCTCGAAATCATCCAAAACCCCGTCAGACAACGGCGCATCAAAATCATCCGGAACCAGGAATTTCCCCCTGTCCAAACCCGGCTTACGCTTCAAGACGGTCTCTCTCAAGCCGGTTAGCCGTGCGATGGGCTTTCCGGCCTTTGCTATGATGAACTCTTCTCCGGCCGAAACCCTGTTCAGCAATCTTGAGAGGTGGGTTTTTGCCTCATGGACATTGATCGTTTGCATTGGACGTCTCCATGTTAGAACCTCGGCAATTACGCATAAGAACAGACTAAGCTAAGAACTAAGTCAAAGTCAAGCAGAAAGCAATAAGGCTCATTATTCTGTTGGTTTTGTCGCAAACGGGAATGAATTCGATTTTTTAAAGACGTATCAGTATAGAGCCCTGGAAAAGTCTCCAAAGCCGTCACTCCCGCGAAGCTTGTCCTCGACTCCGATCGGGGAGCGGGAGTCCACAAGTGGTTGATTTCTTATTCCACCGGGGTGAGAAATCTGACTTTTCTCGAATCCGCCATCCTTAACTGACAATATTAAGCTATAACCTAATATTATCTTGACAATATTAGGTTACGAGCATATATTGTCTGACATGAAAAGGGCATTATACGAAAATATCTGGGAAAGGCTTTCTGTACATAAACAAATGGTTTTTATTGCAGGGCCGCGACAGGCAGGTAAAACTACTTTTACAGAGATTCTGGCCGAAGATTTTAATAATTCACTCTATTTTAACTGGGATATCCTTGACGAAAAGCGAAAACTGATCGAAAACCCCTCTTTTTATGAAGAAGTCCATCGTAAAGACAATTCCATACCGCTCATCATATTTGATGAGCTGCATAAATATTCAAACTGGAAGAATTACCTCAAGAGTGTATACGACCGCGATAAAGGCAACTATAAATTTGTTGTATCCGGCAGCGGCAGGCTGGATATGTATCAAAAAGGAGGGGATTCACTCGCCGGAAGGTATTTTATTTTTTATCTGTGGCCGTTTACCCTTGCCGAGCTTGCAGGGAACAATCTCACGTTTGAGAAATTCCTGTCCAATCCCATTGAAGTTCGTGCCTGCCCAAATGAAACACAACCTATCTGGAATAAATTATGCCAATTCACCGGATTTCCGGACCCATACCTTGATGGAACAGGTGAATTCTACCGGATCTGGTCAAATACCTACAAAAAGCAGCTCTTACGCGAAGATATTCGTGATCTCGCATCACTTCGTAGGATTGAAGATGTCGAAATACTGTTTTCTCTGCTGCCTTCTAAGATCGGGAGCCCGCTTTCAATGGCAAGTCTTTCCAGAGATATTCACGTGTCATTTGACAGCGTCAGGAACTGGATTGAGATCTTTGAAAATTTCTTTATGGTCTTCAGAATAGCCCCGTGGAGCGCAAAAATATCAAGGGCTATAACAAAGGAGAAAAAGCTGTATCTCTTCGATTATGCCGGGATTGATTCCCCGGCAGCAAAATTTGAAAATATGGTCGCTCTGGAACTTTTCAGGGCAGTGTCAAACTGGAATGATCTCGGGCTCGGGAATTTCTCTTTGCATTAT
>JACKQG010006950.1_pt1 | contig 11656 bp, 11 predicted proteins | sample 8237621 | NCBI WGS metagenome assembly JACKQG01 (sample SAMN15677084, study PRJNA649215) | marine metagenome | biome: marine; feature: Black Sea; material: saline water; isolation source: suspended particulate matter (SPM) from the Black Sea western gyre | collected 2013-06-09/2013-06-10 | depth... | reverse complement strand
CGTCAAAGGAACGCCGCTTGATCATGTTCCCATACACCACATTTGACTATAACTCTCCGTAAAAATCAAGGTAGTCCAACTTTAAACTGTCCAGTTGTTCTTCAACCAATGCGCGGGTTTCCTCACCTGTCATAGGAGCCCCCTTGGTCATCATCTTAAAACTCTCACGAGGCGTGCCCAACTCTTTAAGCGCCAGACCATACAAGTTTTCACTTTTCATATAGCCATGAGCTGTTTCAATATGGTTGATCCCAAGTTCCAAGGCCTGACGCGTGATTTCAATGCAGTTTCGCACCGACTCCGAAGGGAGATGCGCACGTGGGGGGTTCCACCCGCTTTTAAAACGCATCCCGCCAAGGGTAATCACCGAGATATTTTCTTCCGTTTTTCCGAACCGACGATATTCCATAATTAATTAGCTGATTTTTGCCTCAATCGGCTCCAACCCTTTCGCATAATGTTTGCGAGAACACAACCTGCAAGAAAGTCATTGAGGCAGCAAAACATATGGGCTATACTATTGAAGTATAACAACTTACACCCCAAGAACCCGAAGTGTTGCAGGCCAAAACTCAGCCTGACAATAATATATCATGACTGCTTTTCGTTTTATCCACTGCTCCGATCTTCATATCGATAGTCCCTTCAAGGGCCTGGCATCCCAAGTACCGTCTCTCACCGAACGTCTGCGGGAATCCACCTTCCGATCATTCCATAATATCGTAAAACTGGCTGTGGAAGAACAGGTCGATGCGGTTCTGATCGCCGGAGATATTTTTGATGGTGCCGATCGAAGCCTGCAGGCACAATTAAAATTTCGCCGGGGCCTGCTGGAATTATCGCAGAAAGGCATTCCTTCTTTTATTGTACATGGCAATCACGATCCTTCTAACAGTTGGTCTCACACCCTGGACTGGCCGGAAAGCACTACCATTTTCCCCGGGAACAAAGTGGAACGCGTCCCCGTGATACGGGAAGGCAAAACGCTGGCCTGGATATACGGAATCAGCTATCCGCAAAAAGAGGTTAACGAAAACCTCGCTTTAAAGTTCAAGAAAGACCAGAATGAAGGTTTTTCGGTGGGGCTCCTGCACGCGAATGTCGGGCAACACTCCGGCCATGAAAACTACGCTCCCTGCAGTTTGCAGGATTTAATATCCAGAAATTTTGATTACTGGGCTCTAGGGCATGTCCATGAGTTCAAAGTCCTGCGCGAAAATAATCCGTGCATCGTTTATTCCGGAAATACCCAGGCACGACATCTCAAGGAAACCGGCCCCAAAGGCTGTTGTCTCGTCACCCTGAATTCCGGCGCACCGGCCAATATACGGTTCATGCCCACCGATGTGGTGAGTTATCGTTCCGCCAAAGTAGATGTCAGCGGCGCTTCCAGCATTAATGAGGTACTGCGAGCCATTCAGTTGCAGGTGGAAGAACTCGCCAAAGAATCATTGATCCGCGAAGGCCTGGTGGCGAGGCTGGTTTTAACAGGGCGCACTTTGGTTCATAAAGAGTTGCAGAACCCCGGAGCCACCATAGCTCTGGCGGAAGAGGTTCATACATTTTTTGAGGGGCATTCCCCCTGGGTTCTGGTGGATCTTTCCACTCAAACCGCTGGCACCTATGACATCAACTCCCTGAAGGAAGGCAAAGATTTTGTCGCCGACCTGCTAAATCTTTGCGAAGACGATCAGGATAAACAACTGCAAAACAAAATTCAGGAAGCCATGAAACCTGTATTCGAGTCCTGGGCGGGAAGAAAATATTTAGAGAATGATGAGGATATCGAAAGCATCTCTCTGAAAGCCCGCAACCTTGCTCTCGATCAACTGGTCAACCGCGAAAACTCATAGGAAACGCCATGCAATTACGCGAAATTCATATAGATGGGTTCGGAATATTCGCCAATAAGCGTATTACCGGGTTGGCTCCTGGAATCAATATCATTTACGGGAAAAATGAATTTGGCAAGACCACCTTGCTCGAATTCATCCGGCGGATCCTTTTCGGGTTCCCCACCAAAAGAGATAACACCAACCTTTATACTCCCGCGCAAGGAGGTTCGCTGGGTGGCAGTTTGAAGGTGGCCTTACAAAACGGCGAGGACATGGTCATTTCAAGGAGCCCCGGAACGCATGGAGGAACGGTGCGAATTTCTACTTCCGATGAAGTCCTGCAAGGACAACCCGCTTTAAACCACCTTCTGGGAAATGCTTCCAAAGATATTTACAGAAACATCTATGCTTTCACCCTTGATGAATTACATGACTTCAACACCCTCAACAGCGATGAAGTCAAAAACCGCATTTATGGTGCCGGACTTGGCCTGGGCAATGTTTCCCTGAAAGAAATAGAAAAAGAAATAGAAGTTTACTGCACGCAGATTTTTCGCCCGCGCGGTTCCTCTCAAATGGGGGACTTGTTGGAAAAGATCAAAGTCAACGAGCAAGACATTCTGTCGATCCAGAAAAACCTGACCCTCTATGACGAACTACAGGAAAAACTTGGCCAAATGCTGAACCATAAACTCAGCGTACAAAATTCACTGGAAGATATGGAGTCGGGAAAAAGAACTCTGGAAACCCAGATCAGGCTTTATGAAGACACCATCCAGCTCCTGGAAGGCCAAAACAAGCTGGCAACCCTGGAGGATCTTTCCCAGTTCCCTGAAAACGGATTGAAAACTTTTGAGAGCATGAAACAGGAAAAGAAAAACCTGCTCCTGCGCATTGAAGAAGAACAATCTGCCCTTCAAGTACTAAAAAACAACCGCGATGTCCTGACCGTGAATCATGACCTGCTCGACCATGAAGAAAACGTTCACCGGCTGCAACAGTCCACCCAGTCCGTGCTGTCTGCCCTGCAGGATATTGATAGAGTGCAATTCGAACGGGAAGACCTCGATATGCATATTGCCGAAGAAATCAAATCCATCGACCGGGACTGGAACCAAGAAATCGTGATGGCATTTGATTTAACCGAAGCAGAAAAAGGCCAGATAGACAGTTTTTATGACAGCTTTGAAAGTTTGAGAAAAGACGGTGATTTGTATCAGGATCGGCTGGAGAGCCATCGAAAGCTGAAAGCCGAAAAAATGTCAGAAGGCTGGAATATTCCTGACTGGCTGAAAATGTTTTATTACGGATTCACCGCAACCGGCGTGGTGGGTTTGATTCTTGGCGGGTACTTTATGAATATCCCTCTTTTAACAGTCGCCTTACTTCTTATTGCCGGAGGAATCTTTCTTTTCAAGATGACCGTGAAAGGCAAGAACGATTTCACCAAGGAAGATCTTACCGAGATGAACCTGGCCCGCCAATGGGAACAAAATAAAAATGAACTGAATGACAAATTTGATGAATGGCGACAGTGGCTGAAAGCACGGAACCTGGACCCCAGCATTGCCCCCATCACCACCAAGAACATCGCCAAAACGGCTCGGCAGATCAAAACCATGATCGCTCAGCGGACAAGGCTCGATGAACGCATTCTGCAAATGCAAACCCTCTGCAATGAAACCCGGGAATGCGTTCGCGTACTCGAACCACTGGTCAAAAATGTCTCACTGAAATTTGACCTTCCCTTAAATATCGAACTCATTTGTCAGGCTTTTGATGAGAGCAAAGCCCACCGGGAAAAAAGCAACCTGCTGGAAAACCAATACCAGAATCAAGCCGACAAACTCGCGCATCTGGAAAATCAACTGGAAAATATTTCCAAGGACCTGACGCAGTTCATCCGTTCATCGGGAGCCGAAGATTCTATGGATTTTCTGCGCAAGCAATCCATTCTCGACAACCAAAATTCCCTGGAAGAAAAAGTCGCACAGAAACGTGGAATCATTCAATCCAATATCGGGCTGGGTGCTTATTTTGATAATTTTATTGAAGCCATCCAAACTACTCCACTTGAAGAAATTAAACAAAAACTGAGTCACCTCCAGACTGGATTGGAAGAACTGCACGTTAATCGCGAGCAATTGTTACAGGATATCGGCGAAACCCTCAACGAAATCGAAAAGCTGTCCTCCAACAACGACTTGCTCGCGAAACAAACAGAACTGGAATCCCTGAAACAACAACTGCAATCCCTGGCCCGGGAGTGGGCAGCTTATAAGGGAGCCCTGGTCCTTCTTGATGCCGCCAAGCAGGAATACGAAAAGACCCGGCAACCCGGGGTGATCCGCTCAGCGGAAAACCTGTTCACTCAAATCACAGGAGGCAATTATCGCCGCATCATCAAAACCATAGATCAAGATGAGGTTCTGATCGAAAATGACCACCATCAGAGAAAAGGAGTGCTCGAAATGAGTCGGGGGACTCGTGAACAACTTTATCTTGCCATGCGACTGGGGCTGATTGATGAATACGAAACCCGCTCCGAACCCCTCCCTGCGGTGATGGACGATGTTTTCGTGAATTTTGATGATGAACGCGATGAACACGTCATAGAAATTCTCAATCAATTCGGTAAACAGAGACAGGTTCTCGTTCTCACCTGCCACCAACGCTCCCTCGAAGCCTATAAAGACATCGGCGCAACCGCCATCACCGTCTGACCCCCAACGAGCCGCCCGCCCTCTAGCGAGGAAGGCAATATTTTTTTCATTTCAAGAAACCTAATTGCAATACCTAATCAAGCTACGATAAATTTTTTCCAGCCAAAAAAACTATTGCTAGTTGGCCCCACGCCCAGTGGATGGTATAACTGAAGCATGGCACCGCAACTTTTCTCACGGATATTTTTTGCGTTTTGGGTGGGGGTTTTATTTACTCCAGCTCATGCTACCGCTAATGCGTTCCACCAACTCCTGCAAGAAAAATACGAGTTGGAAAAACAATTCGACGTTCAATCTCTTGAGTGTTTTCCTTTCATAAAAGAAATCGGTTTCACGGAAGACCAGATCCCTTTGATCGAACAATGCCTGACCGGCGCCAGAACCCTGAAGGAAGCTCTTACTGGCTCTGGGAATCTCAATTATAAAATTATTGGCATCAGCAAGCGGTTTTTGAAAACTGCCGGGTTTCACACCATCCTGGTCCCCTGGAATGCCACCAAAGATGAAATCATCCAGTTCCTCAACACACGGCAGAGCCCGGAAGAACAAACCACCTTTCTCGACAAAATCCGCGAATTGAAACAGGACATTGCCAAAAACCTCAGGATAAAACAGTTTTATTGTTCACAGGAAATTTCCAACGAAGACTGCTTGCAGGGATACGAAAATCTGGCCTCAGTGAGACTGCCCGACACGCTCAAAACCAGCGGCTGGCAGGAGATCATCATCACTGACTCTCACACTTCCTCAGATGGCCCAGGGAAGCTGATTCTTGGCTTCAACGACTCACCGTCCGAGATGGGCAAACGCCTGCGGAAAGACCCATTTAAAACCTGGAGTCCTAGGCAACAAATGTACGAAAAAATCCAGGAAAAATATGGCGCAGTCTTTAAAGCAAAACTGCAATTGGAAAATCTAGTCTGCGCAGCAGATATTTCGATGGAAGAGTGCGAACAGGGAGCCGACAACCTTGCCCAGGCCAGCCAAAACACAGATTTCAGGATGCGCCATTGGGGGCGGGTGACTATCAGCCGCTACAACACTCTTATTCAAGGAGATTTTCACGCCTTCATCCGATACGACCTGACGCCGGGAGAAATCCAAAAATATTTCTCCCGCAAGGCCCTGAAAACCCAGGCGGCTAAAAAAACAACGCTGGCTGTGAAACTTGAAGGAAGGACGAAAAACAATTCGACTCAACTCAGAGTGGTCTGTGATCTGGAAAACTTGAGATCGGAGCTTTGCGCCAATTCCTTCGAAACCTTCATCCGCTTCGTGAAAAAGAACCACGACTACCGGGTGCAGGCACCTTGGAACACCCTCATGTTTGTCGATGGAAACCAATTGGATCGGGTCAACTTCGCCCTCAACTCAAGTTCCCGCAACACCTACCTCTATGTAGACGCCAATAGTGATGATGCAAAGTTGGAGGCTTTCTTGAATCAATTCAGAGAAACTACCCGGCATAGGGCCAACTAATAAAATCGCTTTCCTACAGTGTCTCTTTAAGCCGAGATAAACTTCGTTGACAGAAATAAGTTATTGCAAGTTGCCCCTGCGGCTAGCAGCTAGTGGGGGGTAGCGGTGGTGGTGCGCATTTCTTCTGGAAGCAGATAATGGCGGGTGTCGTATTCCATGCTGGTCAGTACAAATTGTTTTCCTAATTTCTTTTTGGAGTTGATCACCAGTGGGGCAACCAGATTCGCAGTCATTTCCGTATAGTTTTCAGGAATCGTGACAATAGATCGGGTGAGGAAGGATTCATCCGAATCCAGCCCCACCTTTTTTTTATCTTCGTCCAGCAGTTTCAGTTTGTAGTCCAGCACGTACAGGTAAGGGTCGGTGACCACAAACGCTAGATGGGGTGACAGGATAGACTGCATCCACTCCATCGGACTTTCCACATTCGGATTGAAAGGAAGGAAGGTAAACCGGTTTTCCTTTTCAAACCCATACAAACCATCATGAAATTCAATGATCTGCTTTTCTTCAATATCGAGAGTGCCGAAGCGGGTTGTTTCGAGCTTCATTTTTTAATTTTGTCCTTCATCAATTGGGACACCTTGGAAGGGTCAAATTGATGCGAAGTGGCGGCGGTTTGGTTTTCTTCTTTAATCCTCAAAAAAACCTCTTCGCGATAAATTTTAGTTTCACGGGGGGCTTCAATGCCCAAGCGAATGTTCTTGCCCTTTACATCTATAACGGTTATTTTGACATCTTCATTAATTTTGATGCTTTCGCCAATTTTTCGGGTGAGAACAAGCATGGGGCGGAATCCGTTCCAAATTGCGTGTATACAAATAAAGGAATGCTGACAAAAATCTGCTACGAAATGCATTATAGCAAAAAAGTTCTGAAAAAATAATAATTTATAGGCCAATCCCAATTGACAGAGTTAGGGGGTTTGTGCTAATTTTCGCTCTTTTGATTGAAACTAAATCGTGTTGGGACGGTAGCTCAGTCGGTAGAGCAGAGGACTGAAAATCCTCGTGTCGGCGGTTCGATTCCGTCCCGTCCCACCACTTTAATACATATAAAAAAAGGGGTTATAGAGACTCCATAGCGTTTCTCTTAAACCCTTTTTATTTTTCTGTGCAATTCGGCTCAGAAAAAGATCACACATCACCATGAACAGGCCCATTACGGCTTAAAATTGACTGCCGTTTTATGACCCTGTCTCCCAACTATAGTCAGTGTTTCCTGACAGCTAGCAAGCTTTACCGGGAACTCTAAACACCTCAGGGTTCAATGATGATAGGCACTCAGTTTTCCTATAAATTTCGAGAGACTGTTCACTTTCAGTTTTTTGTAAATATTTTTAATGTGGGTGTTAACGGTCATCTTACTGATAAACAGTATAGAGGCGATTTCTTCTTTCGTAGTGCCAACCAGCATCAGTTGGCCGACTTCGACTTCTCTATCAGATAGCCCCCATTCCTTCAACACCTTACCCGCTTCCTGCGGCACCCCACTACTGGCCTGGCTGACAATCAACTGGGCTATTTTTTTTAATAACTCTTTTCTATCATAAGGCTTAAGAAGAAAGTCATCCACTTTCAAGCGAAGAGATTCAATGGCCGACTCTCTGGTGCCATATCCTGTAAGAATAATGACTTTAACTTGCGAATCGATATCCTTTATTTTTTGGGCCAGTTCGTTACCCCCCATGCCCCGCATTTCAAGGTCGGTAATAACCAGGTTGTGTCTGTTAATTTGAAATAAATCCAGTCCTCCCTGGCCGTCAAAGGCACAGTCAACCCGATAACCTTCGTTTCGCAAATCATCACACATTGTTTCAAGAATTAATTGTTCGTCGTCAACGATCAGTATAGATTTATTGTTCATACTCCTCTCCTTGATCTGCAGGAAGAATAACTTTAAATATTGATCCCTCGGCCACTCCACTCGTCACGACAATCTTTCCGCCATGACTTTCAACAATCCCATGGATGATTGATAGCCCCAGCCCCAGCCCCAGATCCTTCAATTCAGTCTTGGTTGTAATAAAAGGGTCAAAGATATCATTTATAATCTCTTCAGAGATGCCCACTCCGTTATCCTGCACCTGAATCACAGCATTTGGACCAACCCGCTCTGTAATAATCGTGATGGCCCCATTTTCCTGATTCTTCGCTATGGATTCTTCGGCATTCGTTAATAAGTTCCAGATAACCTGCTTCAACTGGTCAGGAACAAAACGTACGGAGGGTGTATTTTTGGCGTAGTTCAGATTCAACATGATTTTCCGCTCATCAAGCCTACTTTTAACCATCGGAAGTATTTCATAAATCACGGTTTGAAAATCGACCTGCTCGCGTTTCTCAGTAGAGGGACGATTAAAATCGTTGAGGTTATTAATCAGGTTAGTGACTCGGTCACTCTCTTTAATGGCCATGAGTAAATGGTTCTTGTGAGATTCGCTTAAGCTGCCCCTTTCATAAAGAATTTCCAAAACATTCCGGATCCCACAAATCGGGTTTCTCAGCTCATGCGCCAAAGAGGCCGCTAGTTTCCCTGTGGCAGATAGTTTTTCAGAGTGAAGCAGCTGTTGATGGGTTTTGTGCAGTTCTATACGATTGTTTTGTATTTGTGTAAGCAGGTCGTTGAACGCTCGATAAAGAACACCTATCTCGTCTGAGGCCCTATGGTCACCTCGTAGAGAGAAATCATCGGTCTCAGAAACCTTTTTTGTCAGAGCACTAAGAGCAACAATAGGATCAGAGATGACTTTGGACAATTTCAAGGTGATACAATAAGCGACCACAAAAGTGAATAACAGGACCGAACCAATCACAAATATTATGTTCCTGTTTTTCTCATGAAGTATTTTGAGGCTATATAGAATTAAAATTTTCCCAACAAGCACCTCATCAAGATAAATAATTTTTCTGACCTCTAAATAATCCTTTTCAAAAGTAAAGCCTTCTTCAATAAACCCATTCTTATCATGAGAGAGGGTTGGGTTTTTAAAATAAGTCGCAAGTATCCGGTCTTTCGCATCCACTAACCTGGCAAAGTTGACCTGAGGTATTCTCTTGAGCGAAAGTAAAATTTGCTCACCCCTTTTCTTATCGTCAAAAATAATCGCGGCACGACTGTTATCTCCCAGGACTTCTGCCAGAGTCGTGACCTCTATAACGAGTTCTTCCCGAGTGACATTGATATCCCAATAAACCAGAACTCCGCCAACAAGCAATAAGGAAACCATGACTATGCTCATTACGATGGTGAGAAGTTTTTTCCGTATGTTTTGCTTGCTGAAATAAATCATGCTAGTTCTCTCCCTTCACCAAGACACCCAGGACCAGCAATTCAGAACTGAGGGTCAAGCCAGACTTAAGAATAGCTTGGTGATTTATTTCAAAACGAAGTCTCCCGCCTTTTTCAAAAAGGTTAATTCCCACTCCTCGCTTTGCATAGCCTCGGCTATTTCCAACTGTCAGCACAGGATGGCCTGCAATGCTTTTCAATATCTTGTCGAGCCGCGAGGATTCCGAGGAACTGATATAAAGAATTCGGCAATTCCCCAATTCATGTTGCGGAGGATTACTTTGAAACAGGATCGTTCTGTCTGTAATGGTTTTTGATTTGGCAAGTTGCCCCAGCAGCTTCCCTAGAGGGTCACTTCCAACCAGGCAAACAGGGAATAAATTGTTGGGAAGAGTCTGAAATGCGCGGTCGGGCCAGGTTGTGAACTTGGAAAAATTATAAATAAATGCGGTCTTGACCTGGGCTTCTCTGGTTGCATTCCCCTCTTGAGCAAAGGAGGAGCCAGAGGGTACTGAGATAAATAGGAGCAGAGCCAAAAGTATGGCTCTCGGCAATTTGATCTCATCTGAAAAATTCTTTAAAGAATGGCTGGCCAACGGGATTCTTTCTAATTAAAGCTTTTACGGATTCCAAAGAACAATCTTCTTGGGTCTTGAGGTGAAGACCCAAATGAGTTGGAACCTCCCCCGGCATTAAAATATTTCACATCGGCAAGGTTGGTGATAGACAGGTATGCAGACATTGCCTGCCAATGCTTGCTGTTTTCAAAAATATTTCTGACTCCAAGATTCAGGTTCAACAAAGCATAGGAGCTGACTTTTTCCTTTCGATCCGCTGCAAAGTGAGACGTTTCGCCTACCCATATTACTCGGGGAGTGACAAAATAATCATTCATATAAGTATAGGTGAAACCGGCCTTGACTTTATTTTTAGCAGTAATGGGAGGCTTCGACGTCTCATCACCCAGTTTTTCGTAGGTTCCATCCAACCACGAATAACTGATCCAGTAGTTCAGCTTTTTGTTTTTCCAGTTAAAAGCCTGCTCTACGGTTACGTCTGCCCCGACAACATCCAGGCGCCCCGCATTCTTGGCAGTAGTGGTAGAGGCGATGATTCCTCCGGGTATGAACTCCGAATTAGAAGGTCCGGATTCGATACCAATATAGTCTTCGACCATTGTGAAATAGAAATCACTTCTAAAAATAAGGTTTTCGTTGAATTTGTGAGTGAGATTAGCATCAAAGGTCCTGGTTTTTTCTGGCCTCAGATTTTCATTTGGAAGTCTAAAAAAATCGCTCTCATACCTGCCTGAACCATCAGTAGTGCCCTTAAATGTACCAAAATGAGCGAACGCCAGGTTTGTTGAAGGAGCGAGAAAAGCTTCTGAATACATAAACTTTAAATGGGTCGAATCTTTATGTTTAAAAATAACTCCGACCCTGGGGTTAAAGGTGCTGTCAAAGCGCGAATCATAATCGAAGCGAACCCCGGCGAAACTGGAAAACCACTCATTCCATTTTGATTGGGTTTGAACGAATAGACCGTAATTTTGAAAATCCTGCTCAAAAAATTGAATGGGAAGCGTGTTATTGGTCCCTATGTGAAATAACCCCTGCTCTCCAGCTTCTTTGTCAGGGTCGTATTCTGAAGGCAAGTCAGTAGTCTTGGGAATAGAATTGAAAGCTTGCAATATAAAACCGCCGCTCAGTTGATGTTTTCCATTTGTTTTGTAATTCAGCTTATGGTTCAGTTGCCATCGTTTCCCTCTGGCAAATTTATTGGCATTGAAATTCGCAAAATTGTTGGTGAATTTGGTCGATGGCAATGTGGTGTACTTCGAATAACTCACCTTGGTATTGCCTGAAAGATTATCAGTGAAACTGGACTTGAGTTCAGCCTTATAAGTTTGTATCAAAGTATTCCAATCTGCATCCTTGTCAAAAATGGTCTTTTCAGGCTTTACGCCAGTCGTTGTAGGATGGCTTAGAAAGGATCGAGTGAGGCCGAAGCTCAATTTCTTATTGATATCCAGATCCAGATAAAAACTATGGCTGTTAGTACCCGCTACAAAAGCTTCCCGATCACTGGCTGCGCGAAATACACTGCCGGATGTGTTGAGCGCATCGACATTCTGGAATTCACGCGTGTAGGTCTTGGAAAGGTCCGGGTCCTGAGAGCTTTGCCAGTGGAGTTATGCTCATTTCTGGTGTATGAGGAATGAGGAGGCGGCGTCCCCTTTGTTGTAAAATTGTTTTCTGTGAAAAAAGCAATTCAAACAAAGGAGGCACCACCATGAGTAAGGATAATGTTATTTCTCTTGAGAATCCA
>JACKQG010006949.1_pt1 | contig 11656 bp, 3 predicted proteins | sample 8237621 | NCBI WGS metagenome assembly JACKQG01 (sample SAMN15677084, study PRJNA649215) | marine metagenome | biome: marine; feature: Black Sea; material: saline water; isolation source: suspended particulate matter (SPM) from the Black Sea western gyre | collected 2013-06-09/2013-06-10 | depth... | reverse complement strand
CGAAACATCGAACCCGTACAACTCCAGCGTCCTGAGGAAGGTCGTCGCTGCGTAGATGTCAACCTGATTGAGCTGGTTGATCATCTCGGGTTTCCATTCGGGAGCTTCATCGTCCGGGGTGGTACGCTCTAAATAGTTGAACTCCGGCGGTCCGCCCCAGCCGACACCGGCCATCTGCCCGATCCAGCCGGCTTTCATCTTGCTGATATAGTCTTCGGCCGTGATGCGTAGATACTGAACTTCAGCTTCTTTGATATCCGTAACTGCTTCCTTATTGCAGGCGACAAAAACCACGTCCGCTTCTCGGCTCAAGAGCTTTGTTTGATCGCCGGTCGTCAGCCATACCTGTACGGACGAATCGGGCTGATCGTCCCAGACAAAGGTTGCCACCGCGCGTGCGGGCATGAGATATTTAAAAGACTGTCCGTTGCAGTTGACTCTTATCATTTGCGCTGATGATTCACTGTTCAGGGCAATGACGACCCGTGATCCGTCGTGGTTTTTAAACGCCACATTTTCAATGTCGACTGCACCAGAATCTGCGGAATCAATTCGATAGGCTCCGGGTCGGACGAACTTACTCGAATGGCCGAAAGTGTAATACTGAGGACGCCGGCTAACTTCACCGCTGGATTGGTTTATCGTAATAACGCCATAACATGTGTCGCAACCACCGGGAATCTTTGGCCCGTTCTCGGTATCCAGAGCGAGGTTCCATGTAATGAAGGATTTTGACCAATTGCGCAAAACGCCGATCATTTCACGAGTCGTGCGTATAAAGTTCCTTCCAAATCCGGGCTTTTGCCAGCTTCCGTTGGAGCCTTCCGTAAAATGAGTGTCACGATCCGGATGAGCGTTATGGACCACCGTCTGAGAGCTCACATCGCCATAATAATGATGCCATGCGGTGCCCGCAACATATTTCTTAGCTTCCGCATCACTCAATATCTCGATAGGATACTGCGGTTGGTCCCAGTTATGGTCCCAAACCAATATCTCAGTATCAAGACCGTTAGCGGCAAACAACGGGCCCATCTTCTTTACCAGCTTGATCTGATCGGTCGGTTCCATTCGTGTACCATGGTAGCTGCCGGGTTCAAACCAAGGCTCATTCTGTAAGGTGATGGCATTGAGGGTCAGGCCGTGTTCGGCATAGGCCTGGATGTACTTGACGAAGTAGTGGGCATAGGTATCATAGACATCGTCTTTGAGCCGGCCGCCGCCAAGGTTTTCGCCCTGCTTCATCCAATGCGGGGCGCTCCACGGGCTTCCCATGAGCTTGACCTCAGGGCTGATCGCAACAATTTCCTGAAGCACCGGAATAATATATTTTTCGTCCTTGGCGATGGAAAAGTGTGACAGCTCATAATCGCTCTGGCCGAGCGGCATGTCATCGTAGGTATAATCGTCATGGCCGCCTATGGATGAACTGACACGGAAGTCAGAGGTCCCCATCGGCTGTCGCAGATAACTCAAGCCGATCCCTTTTTCCGGATCGAATAACTCTTCCAGCACGGCCTGTCTCTGGGCCGGCGTCATGGCACAGGCCAGCAGCCAAGCTGAAGAGTCGGTTAACGACGCTCCGAAGCCGTCGATCGATTGATAGGTTTGAGCCTCATCAATCGTAATGACCGTAGTGACGGGTGCGTTAAGGTCGGGGACTTCATTCTTCGCTGCATCCTTGCCGCAACCGACGAAAAGCACTGCACCGAATGTCAACAACAAGACTTTTTTCTTCATCGCTCAATCTTTCCCTTTTATTAACATCATATTCTCTACATTGTCATGATCAGTACGAACTCAATTATATGACATGCGATCCTCAGGTCAAGCATTTGTGGAGGTTAAATCTGTTTCGGCAATCATCCAGCACCACCGCATCGACGCTCTGGTCTCATGAATGGCACTGCATCGCCTGTATCGTGAATTTGACGTTTTTGGTCCGGTGCATCTTGGAACGTGCCGTATATACATAAAAAAGGCCGGGTTTTTTACCCGGCCTTTTTGTTTCGCATTTATCAAATCCGCAGATTAAAAACCAATACTCTATTTTTAGATCAATACACTTACTCGCCTATCAACCAGCTATACTCTAATGGGCGGAGAAGGTAACATCGTCTACATACAGTGTATTGACCGCAGCCATCGCTCCGCCTTCCAGACGAATTGAGATATTGGCACTGGCTGTTCCTGCAGGAGTCGTGTACGTCCCGCCCCTGGATTGATAGGTCGTATTCGAGAGACCTTGGAAGACGCCGATCAAGCCGGTACCGCCTATCTGTCCGCCAGTTCCGTTATACCACTTGATCTCAGCCCAGGCGACACCTCCGACACCCATTAAGCCCTTGGCCCAGAGCTCAAAATCATAGCTGGTGCTGCCGGAAAGGCCGGTCACCGTCTGGTAGATTTCGGCCTTTACGCCGGTTCCGCCTTGCCAATCGGTAACAAACTTCGCCGAATAACTGCCGCTAAGCGGAGACTCTGTTGAGATGACTATCGTCGATCCGGCGCCAAGTTCGTTAACCGTCCAGCCGGCTGTGTCGCCGGTCTCAAAGCCTCCGTTGATGACTAACGATGTCGAACCTACTACAATCGACACCTGTCCGGATGTACTCGACTGACCGGTATCATCGGTTACTTTTGCGGTCAAAACATATTGGCCTTGGGGCACACTCGACCACGTGTAACTGTAAGGTTCAATGGTGTCCTCGCCTAAGTAATTCGCACCTTCGAAAAACTCCACTTTCGTTACGCTTCTACCAGCGATGTTGACAAAGACTGCCGCTTCGATCGTCATATCGTCACCCGGGTTGAACGCTGCGTCATTTACCGGGCTGGTGATGCTGACTGAAGGCGGAAGGCTCCTGAGCCAACTGACCATCAACACTTCCAGATCGTAGAAATCAACGTCACCGTCTCCGACATGGTCGGCGCCGTCGCAGAAATTATTGCCTCCATCACAATCCGTTGCCTGCCAGTACCATGCTATGTCTGCAAAATCAATAAGATCAACTTTACCGCTGATGTCATAATCGCAAGCCAAGCCGCCCGCTGAGACATCAACAATGGCTGTACCCGACAGAACTCCGCCGCTTTCTGTGGCTGTTACCGTATACGGACCGCCCGCGTCGATCGCAACAAAGTAACCATTCTCATCGATCACTCCACCGCCATCGATCGACCAGTCGACGCTTGCCGCAATCGGCTGATCGAACTGGTCAAAACCGCTGGCACTAAACTGTATAACCGTTCCCTCTGCAATTGTTGCGGTGGACGGGGATACATTGATCGTTGTCAATTCCGGGGTGCCTGTATAAATCGTTACCGGTGTCGATACCGATGAATAATTATTGCTATTAGTTGCCTTTGCAGTCAGCACATATTGGCCTGCAGGAACACTCATCCAAGCGTAACTATAAGGTTCGGTTGTATCTTCGCCTAAATAATTGGCGCCTTCAAAGAACTCAACTTTTGTTATGGTTACGTCAGTGTCACTTGCATCAGCAGTGATCGTAATATCAGGATCCGGCGGGAAAACTGTACCGTCTGCCGGACCGGTGATGCTGACTGATGGAAAAAGACTCCTTACAGCGGCTATCGTTTCTCCAGGCTGAACGGTTATTTGTGTTCCATCGCTAAAATTCGCGATCGCGGGAGTTTCCGTGATGTTGCTGACTACATAGGTGGTTTCATCTCCTTTGCTAAAGACTGTCGTTGTTGGATAGTCAGATGTGATCTGGCGTTTGATCTGACCCATCGCCTGAAGGTTGCCGATCCAGTGATAAGCATGAGTTTGAGTGTGCGAATCCAACACGCTTGCACCTGCCTGAAAACGGGCCATAGCGCTGTCCGCATCATACAGTGCCTCATACATCCAACCGATATCTTGCCATTCGTCCCAGTCATAGCTTCCTCCACGCAGATCTGCAACACCCTGAAGATTACGCTGGACATAATCTGGATAGAGGCCTTGATACAATTGTGACGGCAGCAGGTTAATGCCCACAATGTACTGTGGGTTGCCGCCAAAATATGTTAAGAAATCAACTTTTGATCCCCATATTATTCCGACCGCTTCCCGAGCATATCCTGCAGGGAAAATGTCTTCGTTTACATCGAACCAATAGGAATTGATCGCGTTCAACTCCGTAGTGTAGAGATAGATACCAAGATCACGGATAGACTGATTGCCGGTGGCTTGGCCCCAGAGAATTAATCCGGTCCAGGCGTTCATTGCCTCAGAAGATGATTCCTGGTTGTTTCCAAGGTCATTCATGGCGTTTCCTGAAGCCCATGAGTGACCTGCGTATGGATCGAAATTTCGAAGGAACGGGAACTGCGTATCATTTCTATCCGAACAGGCAAAATCGCGGATTATCAGTTCCACCATGCCGCCCCATTGGCTCTGGCTGGCCCAGGCTTTGTTCTTCCGTGCGATCTCGGCAGCGGCGCGAACGAAGTAGCCGTAATGAAAATGATGGTCATTCAACATATTGTTACTGCCATAACTTGGGTTTACACCGATCAGCGAACCCCAGTTGGAGTCATAAGCGAAATAACGAACATCCTGAAGATCTGCCGGTACATTAAACCAGGTTTCCAGCCTGCTGGAAAGTTCGTTGGTAAAGTGTGCTTCTGCTGTTGTGTCGCCGAGCTGTTCGGAGATCGGGATCAAGTCCGATAGGGTTCCAAGTGACTTACCGCACCAGTACGTATCACTAGGGTTTTCCACCACATCGATCTCGGCCTGATCCAAATATTGAGCCAGAACAGCGGGATCATAATTTCCTGCATCAGGCATCGATGGCAGGACGCCGTGGAAAGTCATCTGCGTTGAGAAGGTGTTGCCTGCGCCTACTTTCATAGAACCGCGGATCGAATCGTATGTATAGCTCAGAAGAGCGGTATTTGTATTTTTCCACTGATGAGGATACAATGCGAAGATCGTATCGGTCTCTGATCCCTCATAAGCGACTGTTTGAAAGAGATAATCTGTTTCAACGTTTGCGGTAGCAGGGTCATAATTCCATTGTACCTGTGTATCGACAACATGTGCATACGCGTATTGCTGGAAAAAGGCAAGCGTCGCGGGACTATTGTCCGGAAGGATCGCCAGGGAAAAATGCGTCGCCCCAGCATTGTTGTTAACGAACTCTTGTCCGTCAAGTCCTGACCATGTCGAACCGGTCGGACCGAATAATCCGTAGTGTCGCCCCTGGATAGTAACGCCAAGTGTAGGAGTGCTGCTGTCTCCCGCCCAGATAGTAACAGTGCTGTCAAAGGTTATTTTTGCGCCACCGTTTTGATATGTGGCATAAATGAACGGGCTGCCGTGTCCATAACTGACGCGCATTGTATCTGAACCCTGGGTGAATAAGACATCGACGAACCAATCACTGAATCCATCGACACGAGCGTCTGGGAAGCCGCCTATGTTAGAATGGCCAAGTACAAATTCGTTCTGGAAAGGTGTAATATAGCCTGTTGCGTAGACATCCATTGAAGGACCGGGATAAGAAACACGAAGCCCGCCTCCCTGGGCACACATCGCCAAAGGATGCGCAAAATGGGTTTCGGAATATTGACCCCATGCCAGCGAACTCCACCAATCATTTGTCTGCATCGGTCCGGTGATATTCGCTGTTTTGTATATCAAGGCAGGCGGCGATCCGACACCAGCAGGTATACTCGTCAAATAACTTCCCAAACCGACATCTACCGTGGCTGCGCCGGCGGTGCAGAAAAGTAGCGAACTGAATAAACATATTACGAACAATGTCTTTTTGATCATACCAATCTCCACAAAATATAAAATCTATTGACGGCTAAACCGTCAAATCCATCCAATCTGCTTGTCGGTTCATCTTTATTAATACCGCAGTTATTAAATGCCTGTGAGAAGGATTATTTAAAAGATATCTCGTCTACATACAGTGTATTGACTGCAGGCATCGCTCCGCCTTCCAGACGAATTGAGATCTCGGCACTTGTGGTCCCATCTGGAGTCGTGTAGGTTCCGCCCCTGGCCTCATAGACCGTATCCGAGAGATCTTCCTCGAGCTTGATCAAACCAGTACCGCCTACTTGTGCCCTGCTTGCACTAAACCACTTGATTTCAGCCCACGCAACACCTCCGGTATCCATTAATCCTTTGACCCAAAGTTCAAAATCATAGCTGGTGCCCCCTGAAAGGCCGGTCACCGTCTGTATGATTTCGGACTTTACGCCGATACCGCCTTGCCAATCGGTAACAAACTTCGTCGAATAGCTGCCGCTAAGCGGAGATTCCGTTGAACTGAACATCGTCGATCCCGCACCGATCAGGTTAACCGTCCAGCCAGTCGTATCACCGGCTTCGAAGCCTCCATTGACTAAGGATGTTGACTCTACTGTAATTGTCCTGGCCATTGACCGGTCATCTAATGCTATTTCCTGGATTTCGTAAGTTTTAGAATCGATTATCCTGGCCGACCCCGCCTTTAAGGTCTGGGATGTTTGGGGCCCATCTTTCTGACCGGCAAGCAATTGGGCCTTGCCTTTATACAGATGGACTTCGGTGTTTCCATCTAAATGAGCCAAGACACCAAATTCAGTGCCCAGGTCAATGACTTTGGAGTTTGGGGTTACGACTGAAAAACCGGCCCCCTGCTCTGACACATGGGCAAATAATCTTCCGTAGTCCATCGATATTTCAGCGTCTGATGCGAAATAAAACTCGGCCGGCGCCTCCAGAACAACTTGAACCTGATTGTCGGTAACAAATTCCACGGACCCGCAAGTCAATTGGATAGGCGCCGAATTCGAAAGCAGTCGTATCCCCGGTTCGATCGGAAGAGCCGATGACCACCGCGCGTTGATGGAATCGGTAACCGTCGCCACTTCATAGGGAGCAGGAGGAGCCAGACGGACATATAAGATCATCAAAAAAAGAGCCGCAACAGAAAAAGCAACGATGGCCAAAGAAAAATGGTTTATGGTCCGAACAGGACGTTGGTATTCAACTTTTTGAATAAGCTGCCGTTCTATGTCCTCCTCGGGTTTTTCGACTTCAATCGTCGGGGCGATTTTTTCGTGTTCGGCCAAATCCTTCAACAGGTCCCATTGCTGCTCAGAATTTATCCCTCTTTTGAAATCTTTCGGTGAGATCGTAGCGGTGTCTTCTGCATTCGACAGCGGAACCTGAGCGAGATAATGAAAATAATTCAGCTCCATCATTGACGCTTTTACATAGTACTCCAGGGCTTCTTGATTGCCACTGACCATAGCCTCCATCTCCGCAACATCCCCCGGCCCGGCCGAACCGTCATAGATCAGCAGTAGCAGTTCAGAAATTCTGATGCATTGTCGATCGTCCATTACGAAAGCTCTCCTTGACTAAATGTCCGTTCCACACACAGCTGAAGGACGTGATGTATCCTGGCCAGATGCTTGTACACATACTGAACCGATCGGTTCTTATGAGCCGCTATATCCTGGACTCTCTGGGTTAGTTCATAACGCGATTTCAACAATCTCTGATCTTTGGGTTGAAGTCTTCTAATACACCGTTGAAGATGCTCGGTCCGCTCGGCGACATACTTCTGTTGTGTTAACGCGACGCCATGGACCTGGTTCAAAAAATCCTCGCTGAAGACTAGCTTGTCTTTAGCTTTCTTCGTGCGAAAATTAAGGATGCGATAATAAGCGACTTTCATGCCCCAACTGGCAAAGTTGGTTCCCGCTTGGTATTCGTCAAACTTCCTCCAAAGGATCGTGGTGGTTTCCTGCATAATATCATCCGCATCATGGCCATTTGGGACCAGCGAAAGCACATAGCCGTGGATCCGCCTTTGGTTCGACATCAGCAGCGACAAAAATTCTTCGGTTTTCTTTTGATTAGAACACATCGATATTTATAACAAGTAACTCTACTCCTATCATCGCCTGCTCTCTTTCAAGAGCCAATTTTGGCTTGTAATGGCTACTAACCGAGGAGAAATCTCCAACCGAAATTCAACATCAGCTTTGAGGAGGATGATACACATATATACTTATAAAATACGTCGTTTCTATATAGAAATAAATATAAAACGGTAATTTTTTTATTGCATAAAAAGGCCGGGCAAAACACCCGGCCTTTTTGTTTAACATTTATCAAATCCGCATATTTTAAACCAATACTCTAACCTACTCGAACGAAACATCGTCGACATACATTGTATTTGTCGCAACCATCGCTCCGCCTTCTACACGGATCGAGATCTGGGCACTGGCTGTCCCAGCAGGAGTCGTGAAGATTCCGCCCTTGGCCTGATAAGTCGTACTGGACATACCTGCCCAGAGGTTGATCAAGCTGGTTGCGCCTATCTCTCCGCCAGTTCCGTTAAACCACTTGATCTGAGACCAAGCAACACCTCCGACATCCATCTGTCCCTTGACCCAAAGGTCAAAGTCATAGCTGGTGCCTCCGGAAAGGCCGGTCACCGTCTGTAACATCTCGGCCCTTACGCCAGCGCCTGTCGAACTGGTAACAAGCTTCGCCGAATAGCTGCCGGTGCGAGGCGATTCTGTTGTACTGACCACCGTCGAGTTGCCACCAAGATTATTAAGCGTCCAGCCGGTCATGTCACCAGTCTCGAACTCTCCGTTGACTATTAAGTTAGTCGGAACTACCGGAGGCTGTACAGTAATCGTCACAGCTGACGAAGTCGTCGTCTGGGTATCGTTGTCGGTCGCGACAGCTGTAAGAACATATGTACCGTCAGCAACACTATTCCACGTATAACTGTAAGGAGCCGTTGTGTCTTCGCCTAACTTCGTAGCTCCCTGGAAGAACTCTACTTTAGTTACTGTTCCGTCAGGGTCTGTCGCATTGGCTGTGATGGTAACATCGCTTGCCGTGTCGAAAGTTGCGCCGTTGGCTGGGCTAGTGATACTTGCTGTCGGCAACGTTGCTGTGGTCTCTACATAGATCGTCGGCTTTGCCGAAACCGTAAAGAGATCATCGTTATCGTAGGCGACAGACGCAATAAGGTATGTCCCTTCTGCAACACTATTCCAAGTGTAACTGTAAGGAGCCGTTGTGTCTGAGCCTAACAAAACGGCATCGGCCCAAAAATCCACTCGAGTTATCGTTCCGTCAGCATCTGCCGCATCGGCTGTGATGGTAATATTGCTACCCGGCGTGAAAGATGCTCCGCTTGCTGGGCTGGTGACGCTTGTTGTAGGAGGAGTTGTGCCGGGAACCGGAGTTCCTATCAACCAGTTATTAATAAACACCTCCAGGTCATAGCCATCTACGTCGCCATCTTCGCCATAGTCGTTGCCGTTACAGTAATCATTGCCCGCATCGCAATCGGCTGCCATCCAGTCGCCTGCAAAACACACATAATCGATAAGATTAACCTTACCGTCGCCGTCGCAGTCGCTGACTATTATCGTCTGGCAATCACCCACTACAAAGCTATCCTTGTTATTCATTGTGTTGCGTTCGCCGCCTTCAGGAACGTTGTATGTATAATAGAAATAGATCGTCTCACCTGCCGTCGCGTCGATCTGGACGGGCACGTTAGGTGTTGCAGGGTAACCCGGGAATCCGCCAGCAGGGGTTCTTCCGTAGAAAAAGTTCAAGGTTGTGGTTGCTATTCCAGGGGCGCCCGGAATAAACGTAATGCTTGGATTGGTCGCATCCCCGGTTGCTTCCCAGCTGTAATCACCGCTGGAATTGTCGCCTGTGCATAGACCGCCGGCTTCGACGATAACACTTGCCGTATCCGAAAGTATGCCGCCTGCCGTATCTGTTGCCGTAACGGTATACGCTCCGCCTGCAAACACTGGCGTAAACAAACCGTTTTCATCGATTACACCACCATCGTCAACGGACCAATCGACGGTTACGGGGAATGGCTGACCAAACTGGTTATAGCCGGCAACATTAAATTGCTGTAGTTGTCCCGTCTGAACCGACGTTATCGCAGGCGATACTGAAATAGATGTCAGTACCGGTGTGCCCACATAAACCGTCACAGCTGACGAAGTACGCGACGCATCATTCGGGTCGGTAGCTTTCGCCCTGAAAGTGTACGCCCCTTCCGCAACATCGTTGAACGGGAAGGTGTAAGGGCTTGTAAGGTCTTCGCCCAATAAATTCAGGCCCTCATAAAATTCTACTTTAGTCACGACCCCGGTGCCGTCGCCGTCGGTGGCATCGGCTTCGATAAGAATATCATCGCCCGCATTGTAGAATGTGCCATTAGCCGGGCTCGTTATGCTTACCGAAGGAGGAATGTTCGTATCGCCACTCTCTGGGGTCAGCGGATCGCCGCCACCGGTAAAGCAAACATCGTCGATCTCAATATTAGAAATATCGGTTGTTCCCAACATCTGGAACAGCTGGCTAACCTCGAACAGATCGACATCTGCAAGAATATCATCCATCGGTATTTCGACTACATGCCATGCCCCGTCACGAACGAATCCATAAGGATCGCTGCCGTTGGCGAACGTGATCCACTTTTGACCGACACCATCTACGTTGCCGCTCTTCATCCCGACCTGGAACGTCGTTGTAGCAGTGGTCTTCATCGCAAACTGAAGTTTGCTTGTCGGATAGCTAAACGCCGTAAGGTTGTGTTTCACATTCGGCGTAAACGCCATGCCAAACCAACCTAAACCCGCTGATGTAAAGCTCATGCTCTCAGCACCTTCGTAAGGCGTCTGCGCAGCTGGATTCAGCGTGTTTTCCCATACGAAGAAATCACCGTCAACGCCAAGCAAAAATTCGCCCGCATCCTTGTGCGTCGCATCCTCGGTAAAGACGCCAAAGCTGCCATTAGCAGGCGTCGGCCTTGCTACACTTTCTTCCCAATAAATATTATCGAAAGATATCGTCGTCGAAGCAGAAGCCGCGTCACTTGCGAACATGAACATCTGGTGAACTGTATTAAAGTCAATATTTGCAAACCTATTAAGCGGAACACTGATCGTATGCCATGCCCCGTCACGAGCAAACCCGAACTCAGCTGTTTCGTCACCGATCGGAAGGAAGAATTCGCCGCCTCTGGAACTCTTAACGCCTACTTTCATGGTATCGGTCAAGGTTGACTGAATATCAAAGTGGAGGAAACCGTCAGAATAGTTTTTCATGTTACGGAAGTTCGGCAAGAATACGCCCATTCCATACCACGCGCCACCGCCAACGTCAAATGTCCAGCATTCGCTTCCCTCAGAAGCCGTCGCATGCACCGCTGCATCCGTCATATTGTTCCAAGGATACACCGCCGCCTCAGGTCCATATACAAATCCCGGATCCGTATCGTCGCCATAAACAAGCATATTGTCAACCGGCGTGGTTTCTGTAAAAACTCCAAAGCTACCGTTTTCCTCAACATCTGCGCCAAGAATTACCTCTGTAAACGCATTGTCTTCAAGACGGATCCAATCCATTCTTAGCTCTGCACTCGACCCAGCCGTAGGCAAAGCCGTTATGCCAGCGGGATCATTTATTTGCACATAGTTCCATCCACCGATAGCAATGTTAATGATAGGGAACTGAGGCTGATGATACTCAGTCAGATGTGGTGCCGTGATATCCCAAGTACCGAACGGAACACCATCAAGATAAAACGTCAGATCCGTAGGTGTCCATTCAACTTTATACAGATGGTAATCAAGGCTA
>JACKQG010006948.1_pt1 | contig 11657 bp, 14 predicted proteins | sample 8237621 | NCBI WGS metagenome assembly JACKQG01 (sample SAMN15677084, study PRJNA649215) | marine metagenome | biome: marine; feature: Black Sea; material: saline water; isolation source: suspended particulate matter (SPM) from the Black Sea western gyre | collected 2013-06-09/2013-06-10 | depth... | reverse complement strand
TTTAGTGATCGGTCAGAAATTTTTTGAAATAAATTATTTTTTAATCCAATTCTTCCAGATAAGTTACTAATATTTTTTGACACAATTTACCCTTTTTAAATTTTTAGCTTTTTATTATAATTCTTTCTTTATTACTATAAACATTAAAACTGTCTTGCTTAACAAAACCCAGCAACGTCATGCCAAAACGTTTTGCCAAGTCAATAGCTAGGCTTGTAGGCGCACCAACTCCAACCATAACTCCAATATTGGACATTAATCCTTTTTGAATAAGCTCAAAATTCAATCTTCCAGAACAAGCAATGAATTGCGAACGGTTATCAAGTAATTTTTTTTTCTGCACATGACCAATTAATTTATCTAGAGCATTATGTCTTCCAACATCCTCTCTTATGGCTATCACATTTCCAGTTTTATCTATTAATGCACTAGCATGTATTCCACCAGTTTTTGAAAATTCAGATTGTTTACTCATTAGTAATTCTGGTGATTTTAAAATCATTTTTTTATGAATCTTTGGAAATGATAAATTTAATTTATCTTTTTTAATCACCTCAACAGTATCCAACGAAGTTTTTCCACAAACCCCACAAGATGAGTTCATTAAAAAATTTCTCTTTATTTTATCAATTTCAATATTTTTAATATCATCAATTGTAGCTTCAATTTTATTTTGGATATTATGATCACCAACAAACTCACCTTGTTTTTCTATTTTTATTATATTGTCGACTTTTTCAATAATTCTTTCATTAAAAAGAAAACCAGATATTAAATCTTCATCATTACCAGGAGTCCTCATTGTGATTGATAAGTTTTCTGAGCGCCATTTATTTTTAGATTTAAATTTTAAATTCATTTGAAGAGGCTCTTCAACAGAAACAGAATCCTTTACCTCTTGAGAGTTGCCATTTTTTAATTTTAATACGTTATATTTTAAATCCATTTTGAAGGGTAATTTTTCCTAAGAACAAATCTGTTTAATATTGTTCCAAAAATTAAAATAATGATTGAACCAAGTATTATTGGACTAATTATATAATCTAAAGAAACACTGCCAACCACAACTATTATCGGATTACCTCCAGCTGGAGGATGAGTAACGTTCAATAAAATCATCAATCCAACACCTAAACCGACTGCAATAGGGATTAAAATATAATGAGGTAAAGGTAATAAATATAAGCAAAAAACGCCAACAAGAGCAGTTAGCAAATGTCCAAAAAAAATATTTTTGGGTTGAGCAAAAGGGCTTTCCGGGTAGCCGTAAAGTAGGACCATTGAGGAACCAAAAGACGCTATCAAAAATACTCCATAACTTGTTTTATAGGTTAATAAAGTTAAAACACCTATAGTGATAATCGAAAATATAGTAGCGTAAATTGATTTCTGTAAATTTTCTTTATTCATTTTGTTTTCTTTGTAATTTTCGAAAGTGTATTAAATGGTAGCATTAAACATTCTTTTCGTGAAATATTATTTTTATTAAATAGTTTATTGAATGTATTCCATTCATTCGGAAAATTAGTACTTTTAGAACTAAAAAAATTTTCAGCAGTATTTATAAGTTTATTTATATTGGCAATTTGTACGTTAATAGCTTTCCTAGATAACAAACTTACCGAGGCTTGACAATAAACACATGACTTACATTGATAACCAAAATCAGAAATTTTATCATTTTTTATTTTTAATGTTATTTCCATTTCATCACCACAAACTGGATTCTTTTGTTTTGCAATATGAGTATGATTTTCAATAAACTTATGATTCTCAGTATTTGATGCAATTTTTAAAATTTCTAAATCCATTTATAATTCTTTATTTAAAAATAATATGACTTATATTTTGTTTTATGACTGAAGACAATATTTTAGCTGTTGTTTTAGCTGGTGGAAAATCAAAAAGATTTGGAAGCAATAAAGCAGAAATCATGCTTAAAGATAAAAAACTGATTGATTACACGTTGGAAAAAATAAAATCTAAGTTTAAAAAAATTATTATTGTCTCTAATAATTTAAATTTTAGTAATTATACCACCATTAAAGACTGTATTGATGGACAACTAGGCCCATTAGCTGGAGTGTTATCTGCTATGAAATGGGCAAAGATAAATGGAGATGTTTTTAATTGGATAGTAACATTTCCTTGCGATACTCCATTTTTTAATATTTCTCTAATTGAAGAATTTAAAAAAGCATCCAAAACACAAGACAGTAAACTTTATTTTGCAAAAGCAAAAAATAAACGGCATAATATTTTTGGTTTATGGTCGTTAGATTTGATAGATCAATTAGAAGAGGATTTGTTGGTTAATTCAATAAGAAAAGTAGAGGATTGGGCAAATGAAATTGGAGTTAAAACTATTAATTTTGAAAATGAAAAATATGATACATTTTTTAATATAAATACCAAAGAAGACCTCAAATATGCCTCAGAACTTTTCGAAAAAATAAATAATGATAAATTATAATAAATCTGTATCAATTTTAAATAAAAATAAAATCATAATTGGTAGCGAAAAAATACATAGCAATGACTCTTTAAATAGAGTTTGTTCAAAAAATGTATTTTCTAAAGTTAATTATCCAGCAGCAAACAACGCAGCCTTTGATGGATTTGCGATCAAATCTTTAGATTCAAAATATGCTTCTAAAAGAAAAGAAATAAAATTTAAAGTTTTGAGAGTTTTAGCAGCAGGTGACAAACCAAAAATAAAATATAAAAAATGCTCATGTTTTGAAATAATGACTGGGGCTATAATTCCAAAGCCATTTGATACAATAATTCCTGTTGAATCGGCCAAAATAGTAAAGTTAAAGAACAGTAGATTTTTATTTGTGAACAAAAGAATAAAAAAAAATCAATATGTTCGTTTTTATGGATCAGACTTTAAAAAAAAACAACTCATCATTTCAAAAGGAGAAATTATTAACTCCTCTCACATTTTGGCTTTAAAAACATTAGGATTTAAAAATATTTTGGTAAAAAGAAAACCAAAAATTTTATTTTTTTCAACAGGAAATGAAATTTCTGAAAATAACAATACTCCAGATTGGATGGTCAGAAATTCAAATAGTTATTATGTAAAATCTTTGTCAACAAACTTTTTATTTAATTATTATGATGGCGGATTAATAAAAGATAATGATGAGAGAAAATTTTATAATATTTTAAAAAGAAAATTAAAATCAAAGTTTGATATTATAATTACATCTGGAGCAGTATCTGCTGGAAAATTTGATTTTATACCTAAAATAATCAAAAAATTTAAAACTAATGGTTATTTTAAAGGTGTTTCAATTAGACCAGGTAAGCCAGTTTTATTTGCTAAATTTAAATCAAATAACAAATCTTTTTTTGGCTTACCTGGCAACCCAATATCTTCTGCTGCTTGTTTTAGATTTTTTGTATACCCTTATTTGCAAAAAATTTTAGGTGTCCAATTAGAAAAACCATTAAATGCTATTCTTAAAAATAGCTTTGTTAAGAAAAAAAATTTTACAAGATTTGTTAAAGCCAAATTATCAATTAATAAAAATAATAAATTAGAGGTTGAAATCTTAAAAGGACAAGAGTCATTTAAAATTAAATCATTTATAAATTCAAATGTTTGGGCAGTTTTAAAAGATGGAAAAACCCAATTTAAAAAAGGTCAAATGATTGAATGCTATAATTCGACAATTACAAATAAATTTTTTTTGGAATAAGTAAAAATTTTTATTGTAGTCAGGATAAATTGAGATTAAACATTCTCAATGATTCAAGTAAAAAATGAAAATATAGCTATTCCAGTAGTTTTGTTTTCTGGTATTTTGTGGTCATTTGGACCTTTAGTAGTGAGACATATAGATCAACCTGAATTAATTCCTTGGCAGTATTTATTTGCAAGAGGATTAATCATATTCGTTTTACTGAACATTTATCTTTTTTTTGAGGAAGGACCAGATTTTTATAAGAATTATTTAAAAATGGGTGTGTCAGGCATAGTTGGTGGTGCAGGTCTTGGTATTGCTAATATTGCATTTATATGGTCCATTACAAACACTAGTGCTGCAGTTACTTTGCTTTGCCTTTCATCGATGCCATTTATAACGGCATTACTGGGTTTTTTGTTTTTAAAAGAAACAATTTCTATAAATGTTTGGATATCTATAGTTATTGCAACTATTGGAATTATAATAATGGCTTTAGGAGACTTTCAAAAAGGATCTACTGTTGGTCTTTTCTTTGGGATTATATCAGCTATTGGGTTTTCTGTTTTTTCTGTAACTCTAAGGTGGAAAAAAGAAACTCCTAAATTTACAACAGTCGCTTTTGCTGGAATATTTTGTGCTATTATATCATTATTTATTTTAATCGTTTCTGAAAGTGACTTACTTTCAACGAGTATAAATCAAACCCTTTTTGCTGTTCACGGAACTTTAGTTTGTTTAGGTTTAATTTTGTACTCAATTGGATCTAAGGCAATACCAGCAGCTGAACTTACTCTTTTATCATTAACAGAAGTAATTGGTGGAATTTTTTGGGTATGGTTACCAATATTTGGAATTAATGAAGTACCTTCAAATACAACTGTTATAGGAGGTTTTTTAATATTTTTAGCAATTGTTTATTATAGTCTTATAATCAAAAATAATAAAAGATTCATAGCTTTAAATTAAAAATTATGGAAAGACCTGATTTTTTTGAATTAAAAAATGGATCAAAAGTAAAACTGCCATTTAGCGATGAAGAATACAATAATAGATTAAATAAATTAAGAGAGGTTATGTCAAAAAATAATTTAGACATGATCATTCTAACATCAATGCATAATATCGCATATTACACAGGTTTTATTTATTGTTCATTTGGCAGACCTTACGGGTGCGTAATTACAGAAAAAAAAATTGTGACAATTTCAGCAAATATAGATGGCAGCCAACCGTGGAGAAGATCAACTTGTGGTAACGTCATTTATACTGATTGGAAAAGAGATAATTTTTTAAAAGCAATTGTTTTTATCATTGGAAGAGATGAACCTCCAAAAAATATAGGAATTGAAAATGACCATGTAACTTTAGAAATGAATTACAAACTTCAAACAGTCTTTAGCTTTTCAAAATTTGATGATATTTCAAAAAAATTGATGGAATTAAGAATGATTAAATCAAAAGAGGAGATAAAAATAATCAAAAATGGAGCAAGAATAGCTGACTTAGGAGCAGAAGAGATAGTCAAAAATATTAAAGTAGGTGAAAGTGAACTTGAAATTGCTATCTCAGGAAGAGATAGAATGGAAAGAGAGATTGCTAAAACTTATCCAGATGCAGAATATATGGATACGTGGGTTTGGTTTCAATCGGATATTAATACTGATGGCGCGCATAATCCAAAAACAAATAGAAAATTAAAATCTGGTGATATTTTATCTTTAAATACTTTTCCAATGATATCAGGTTATTATACTGCTTTAGAGAGAACGCTTTTTTTAGAAAAAATTGATGATGCATCACTTAAAGCTTGGGAAGCAAATATTAAAGTACATGAAAGAGGTATTGAATTAATTAAGCCTGGAGCAAAATGCTCTGAAATCTGTAAAGAGCTAAATGATTTGTTTGCGCAATTAGGTTATTTGCAATACAGAACTTTTGGATATGGACATTCTTTTGGTGTTTTATCTCATTTCTATGGAAGAGAATCTGGTTTAGAGTTAAGAGAAGACATTCCTACTATTTTAAAACCAAACATGATTATATCAATGGAGCCAATGATAATGTTACCAGAAGATAAACCCGGAACAGGAGGTTATAGAGAACATGATATTTTAATTATAAATGAAAAAGGTGCTGAAAATATTAGTAAATTTCCATTTGGACCCAAACATAATATTATAAAAAATTAAAAATGAAATCAGACAAAATAATTGTAAATAGTTGGAACGAGTGGGATCCTTTAAAACATGTCATAGTTGGAAAGGCTGATGGAACATGTATTCCTGCACCAGAACCAGCCTTGGATGCAAAGGTACCTGAAGACTCAGACATGAGAGGGGAATTTGGCCCAAGAACCAAAGACAGTATTGATAAAGCTAATCAGTTATTAGATGATTTTTCAAATATGCTAATTAAAAGAGGAATAAAAGTCGACAGACCAACTCCAATTAATTTTAATCAACCCACATCAACACCTGATTGGAAATCAGAAACAATGTTTGGATGCATGCCTCCAAGAGACGTGTTATTAACAGTTGGAAATGAAATTCTAGAGGCAACAATGAGTTATAGATCTAGATGGTTCGAATATCTATGTTATAGACCACTTCTTAAACATTATTATAATTTAGATCCAAATATGAGACATGAATCAGCTCCTAAACCAAGATTAACAGAAGCTGATTATAGAAAAGATTATTTATCTGATAAAATTGGTATTCAAAAAAGACTTGATTGGACAGAAAAAAAATTCTTCGTAACAACGGAAGAAGAACCTTTATTTGATGCTGCCGATATTTTAAGATTTGGTAAAGACTTAGTTGTTCAGCATGGCTTTACAACAAATTTAAAAGGCGTTGATTGGATTAAGAGACATTATAAAGATCATAGAGTTCATGCTGTAAACTTTCCAGGTGATCCATATCCAATTCATATAGACGCAACATTTACCCCAATTAAACTTGGTTTAATTATTAATAATCCTCAACGAAAATTGCCAAAAGAACAGCGAAAGCTATTTGAAAAAAATGATTGGAAGATTATTGATGCTGCGCAACCAGCTCACAATTCACCCCCTTCTTTATGCTATTCCTCTGTATGGCTTTCTATGAACGTATTAGTTTTAGATTCAAAAACAGTTTGTGTTGAGAAAAGTGAGGTCTATCAAGCAGAACAATTAGATAAACTTGGAATGGAAGTGTTACCTGTCGATTTAAGAGATGCTTACGCTTTTGGGGGTGGACTACATTGTTGTACAGCTGATGTTTACAGAGAAGGTAAATTAGAAGATTATTTTCCCAAACAATAGCTAGTATTCGATTACATTTTTTTCGTAATTTTTTTCCCAAAAATCTATCATTTCATCAATCAAATTTTCAAAACTATAATCAGCTTTCCATCCTAATTGTTTTTTTATTTTTGAGGCATCACCTTTTAAAAATTTTAATTCTTCAGGTCTCATAAATTTTTCTGACTGAGATATATGATTTTTCATATCAAGATTTAATTTTTTAAATACATATTCACAAAGTTGCCTAACAGTTCGAGTTTTACCTGTAGCAACAACAAAATCATCAGCCTTGTTATGATTTATCATCAAATACATTGCTTTAACGTAGTCTTTCGCATGACCCCAGTCTCTATACGAATCTAAGTTTCCTAAAATTAATTTATCTTCCAATTTATGCTTTATTTTTACGGCTGTTTTTATCACCTTACTAGTAACAAAATTAGAGCCTCTTCTCGGGGACTCATGGTTAAACAATATTCCATTTACCGCAAATAATCCGTATGCCATTCTATAATGCTTGGTAAGATTATAACAAAAAACTTTCGAGCATCCGTATGGACTTGTAGGTTCAAATCTTGTTGTTTCTCTTTGGAACCCGTCTTCATCAACAGACCTTCCAAACATTTCTGATGATGATGCTTGATATATTTTAGAGTCTTTTGAAAAATTTTTTACTGTTTCAAATAAGTTTAAAGTTCCAATAACATTATTCATTACTGTAAAATTTGGTATATCAAAACTTATTCGTACGTGGGACTGTGCACCTAAGTTATAAATTTCATCAGGTTTTATTGTTCTAATTTTATTTTGCAGTGAAGATATATCGAGCAAGTCACCATAATCTACATTAACTTTATCACCTAAATGGCTAATTCTAATTCTTTGATGTTCAGTTACAGAGTTTCTTCTAATAATTCCATATACGTCATAATTTTTTTCTAAAAGATATTCAGACAAATAACTTCCATCTTGTCCCGCTATACCAGTTATAAATGCCTTTTTTTTCATTTAAGTTTATAGCTATTAATTATTTGTTTTGCTACCTTTATTGGAGAATTTTTTTTTTTATTTTTTGTATATTTTAATTTACTGATCATTCTTGTTCTAATTGTTGAAGGATGAAAAATATTTAATTCAATATTTTTTTTTTTAAGAACAGCATGAGCACTTAAAAATAAGTTATGTAAAGCACTTTTTGAGGCGGAATAAAGCATATAATCTTTTTTGCCTTTTTTATATGCCGAAGAACCAATTAAAATTATTTTTCTTTTTTTAACACTATTATTAAAAAGATAGTATCTTAATATATTCCAGTTTGAGCCAAAATTTACATCAAATACCTTTGTATAATTTAATTTGTTTGACCCTAAAAATCCTGCACTATTAATTATTACATCAGGGTTTAATTTTTTTAGCAATTTAAATAACTTATTTTTATTTTTAGGTTTATTAAAATTTAATTTTTTTTTATTAATAGAGCTGATTGAATGATGTTTTAGTAAATTACATATTTCTTTTCCCAATCCGCCATTAGAACCAAATACTATAATTTTTTTCATTTTGGAAAAATAGATTCTACTCTATATGTATCGTCTTCGTAATTTTTTCCACCTCTAATGCCTTGACTAAAAACTAAAAATTGATTTCCATCCTCAAGAATTTTAAGTGCATGAATTTCATAGGGTGGCGTCGAAACTAAGTCGCCTTCTTTCAATAACTTCATTTTTACTTTGTTAGAAGCAACTTCTTTGTACCAGTATTCCAAGGAGCCTTTTGTTATTAACATATGTTGAGTGGTTTCTTTGTGATAATGATTCCCTCTTAACGTGTTAGGTTTAGAATCAATGATTGCAACATGTTCAATTTTATCATTAAAAAAAATATCATGTATTTCCCCTCTTTCATCTTTATGAGATTCTAGATTTTTTGGCAAATTTTTTCTAACATTTCTATAAATCATTAAAATACTTCTATAAAATTTATACTCTTATTTATGGATAAAAGTTTCTTTTTAAGTTGCGTTTTTAAATTCCATGTAAATAGAATAGCGCAAATTTTTTTATATTTAGCTAGTTTTTCGTCATTGTAAATAGGTATTCTTGATTTTGGAGTAAACTTTCCAATTTTATATTTAGAAGATTCCGTTATAAAATTTATATGATTATAATTGAGGTTAAAAGTATTAATTAAAGTATTTGCTTTTGCTGCTGCCCCAATGCCAACTATTACATATTTTTTTGATTTATAGTATTTTATTTGATCAACAACTTCCTTCTTTTTTTTTTTTATAAATTTAAAAATTTTTTTATAAGTTTTTATTTTAAAAAGTCCTTTTTCCTTTTCTAATTTAATATACCTTGAAATTTTATCATTTAATTTTGGCTGGAGGCTTTTTTGAGAAAAAACTCTTATAGAACCACCATGATAATTATTTTGAGTAATTTTTTTTATTTGAAAATTATTTTTTTTAAGAACATTAAAGGCCATTAGTACTGTAAAATAAGTAATATGTTCATGGTATATTTGATCAAATTTTTGAGTGTTGACTGTTTTAAGCCAGTAGGGAAGTTCAAAGACAAATGTTCCCTTGTCACTAAGTATATTATGCACACCTTTTATAAAGTCCATAGGGTCATTTGAATGATTTAATACATTATTTGCAATTATCAAATCACAACGTCCATATTTTTTTAAAATTTCTTTACTATTTTTGAAATTAAAAATTTTTTGTAAAGTAAAAATTTTATTTTTATTTGCTAGGGACGTCATAAATTTTGAAGCATCAATTCCCATAACTTTATGACCAAATTTTTTAAAATTTGATAGTAGGAAACCATCATTTGATCCAATTTCATAAACATTAATTTGTTTTTTTTTTAAAAATTTAATTATGTCCTTATAAAAATTTTTCCAATGATTTCTGGAATACTCCGAATTTGCAGATGTATAAGAATAATCATATAAATTGTATCTTTCCTCTGCTTTTGTAATATTTCCAACTTGTATAATTCCAGTTTTTTTACATAAATAAACTTTTAATGAAATTATAGGTTCCTTTTTTTTTAATTTGTTTTTGCTTATAAAAGTATCTGCAAAAGGATGTAAACCTAAATCAAGTATTAGCTTATTATTTATTGATCCAGGTACAAATTTTTTTGATCTCATTAATTTAAATTATTTTATGATCTTTCTTTTTTCCATAATATGGACCATTTTTAATTTCGTACATTATTGTATTTTTTTTTAAAGCTTTAAATGAATGACCCCCTCTAAATAGAACAAACATATCTCCATTACTGATTATAAATTTTTTTAAAACTTTATTATTTAAATCATAAATAGTTGTTTGAATTGATCCTTTCAAAACAATCCACGCTTCTTGTGTTATTGAAGTATTTCTATTTAATTTTAAGTGTTTATGTGGTTTCAAAAAATTTTTATTAGCAAGATTAATTAAACTAATTTGTAAAAATTCATTTTCCGGACAGATATCTATTCTATTTTTTTTAAAATTTTTAAGCTTAATAAATGCGCCAATGATTTGATTTTTTTTATATTTTGAAAATATTAACATTATTTTTTATTTAAAATATTTAAAATTTAAATTTATTTTTTTTTAAAACCACCTAAAAACTCTTGTGTATATGATTTTAAATAAAATTTAAACTGTTTTGAGTGGTTGTCTAAATGTTCTGTCTGTCTTTTAAGTTTAGCTTGGGTTCTTCTTCAAATGGTCAATGTATTCAACAACTTCTGTGAATTTTTCATCTGGAATATCTTTATAAGATTTCTCAAATTTTGATTTTACACATATAGCTACATGAGCGTAAGGGTTTCTACCTTTTGGATGATTTGGGTGATCTGGCAATTGTCCATCGAGATAATGGCCAGCTTCCTGTATCATTTTCCAGAGTTTACTTGCGTTTTCTTTGTTCATAATGGATAAAGTGATTTTTTATTAACTATAATTATATTTTTCCATCCATCTATTTAATATTGGTAAAACATTTTGCATTTGATCTTTATAGTTTTTCCATTTGTCTAGAGATTTTTTATAAATAGGTTTGTTTACTTGATCATAGCTTGGAGTACTTATCAGACGATCTACTTGAGCAGCTTTGTAAAACTCAAGTATGTTTTTTGACCACGCAACTTCTAAAAAGTCTAAAATATTATTTATTGATTTTTCAAAATTAGTGACCACATCTTCATATTTAACTGTATATTGGTTTATGGAAAAAGTATTCATATACAATTGCCATATTTTCATAACTGAATCATAAAAATTGGCGGAGTCCTCTAAATTTAAAAAATTTGACATTGCATCATTCATTTCAAAGCTCTGCATAAAACAGCTCAATACACAATCACATGGATGTCTTAAAGCCATTATAAATTTTGCATCTGGAAAAATTCTTAATATTTCTCCAGCATAAATTATATTTAAAGGCATTTTATCTATATAGATTTTTTTTCCATTATTTTTTTTAATATTTTTATTTCTTAAATCAAAATACATTTTTCTAAATTTTTGAGCAGAGTTTTCATTAATATTGTGAAGATATTTTAAATCATTATCAACTTCCTTTTGTATTGCTTTAATCCAATTTTCAATAATTGGTTTTTCTTCGACTACCTCAATCAAAGGATGACTGCCAAGTATTGTGTCC
>JACKQG010006947.1_pt1 | contig 11658 bp, 8 predicted proteins | sample 8237621 | NCBI WGS metagenome assembly JACKQG01 (sample SAMN15677084, study PRJNA649215) | marine metagenome | biome: marine; feature: Black Sea; material: saline water; isolation source: suspended particulate matter (SPM) from the Black Sea western gyre | collected 2013-06-09/2013-06-10 | depth... | reverse complement strand
TGTGGTAAGGTTGGCTAATCCAGGCGTCCCGCCAAAACAGGCACAGGCACCAAAGGCGAGAACCAGTTGAGATTTCTCCCTCAATAGCTTCGCTATTTCTTCCTGCTCAGAATTTCTGACATGTCCATTGACCACACTCAATACAATTTCACCATCCTTCATACCTTTGATGCTGTCGTATTTAAAGTCCAGAGCCACCGGCCAAAGAACTAAATCAACCGAGTCAGCAACGTTAAGAAGCACTTCATTTATGTCAACAACCGCCTCATCACAACCACCACATGAACCCAACCAGCAAATTGCAACCTTTGGTTTCGCCATGCTATTTCCTCCCTCCAGCTTTAATTGCTTCTCTTTCAGGCGTCTTCCCTGCCGCAATGTTCCTCTTCGACGGACCAAGTTTTGCGAGTTCCTTGCTCATCTCTTTCACTAACTGCGGGATTTTCTTGCCTTCGGGGTCAATGGACAGCTCTATCCTAATCCTTCCCTTTTCTACACCCATAGACTCCAACAGCCTGCGTATGAGGTACACTCTCTTTTTCGCCTCATAGTTACCGTCTTGATAATGACAGTCCCCTTCTGGACAGCCTAGTATCAAGATTCCATCAGCCCCTTCATCAAACGCATCAATCATGTGCGTGGCATCAATTTTCCCTGTGCAAATAATGGGTATCCAGTTCTCTATTTTACCGGAAAGGTTATCTTCATCTGTCAGATAGCCCCAACCAAACTTGCAGGAAAAACACACTAATTTGGGTTTATATTGGCTCAATGTTGTCCTCCTTAACCATACTTTACTTTTAGCATCTACGACAGAGATGCGTATACCCTTGCTATCCTCTCTGCTGTATCGTCATCAACCATTCTTCTTGCCTGGGACGGACAAGCCACAACACACATGCCACAGGACTTGCACTTGAACATATCCGTTTCGGATACGATTTTGCCGTCAGAGCTAATCAAATGAGCGGAATAGTAGTTACAGACATAGACGCAATGACCACAACCGCTACACCTGGCTGCATCAACCTCAACTGGACTCAAAGACTTCTGAAAACCAATGGATACGCAGGCCTTGCAAGATAGGCAGGGGCCGCAGGTGACACACCTTCTCGCCTCCTCTATCGCCTCTTTTAATGTAAAACCCTTCTCAAAAAGTTGGAAGTGCATTCTGTTTTCAGGCGGTATCCAGGGCACATCAGGTTCAGGCTTGTAGTCCCTCCTAACCGGAATCTCATACCCCTCGTAATCTCTTCTCCGCCCTTCCTTCATATCCACACCCCTCAAATACCTGTCAATTGATTCGGCAGCCACAAGCCCCTCACCCATAGCTTCTATCATGAAACCAACCCTTCTCACATCACCACCTATGAATAACCAGGGCTTGCTTATACTTTGCAGCGTTAGATGGTCAATATCAAATCTACCCTTTTCATCCAGCAGGCCTTCTTTCTGGAGCAGAGGTCTATCTGGAGCCTGCCCAACTGTGATTATTAGCACATCCCCTGCTAAATCTATGCAGTCAGTACAATCGAACTTGGGATTGAATCCTTCTTCATCAAATACACTAACACAAGTTGGGCAATTAATTCCCTTGAATTCACCATTCTGTCCAACAATCTTTCTTACACCGCGGCTATAGACTATCCTTATACCCTCCTCCCAGGCTCCACGAGTTTCCTCCTCGTCAGCCGGTATGCCATCTATATGGTCCTTGTCCTCACGTTCAAGAGCGACGACGGTTACTTCTGCTCCTTGCCTCCTGGCTGACCTGGCTACATCAAAGGCTACATTCCCACCACCTGTGACTATGACTTTTTTGCCCTTAAAATAATCTGGTGCTATATTGCTGTGGCTGACCTCGTACAGATAGGTGTGACCATACATCACACCTGACAGATCCTGCCCCTCCACTGACTTACCCTCAAAGGTCAGGACTCTAGGATATGGCAACCCTGTTGCCAGGAAAACTGCCTTACAGCCCTCGTTCCTCAATTTCTCCAGTGTCAGCTCCCCTGACCCAAGCCTGCTGTTGTACCTGACATCTATGCCAGCAATCCTTACGAGGTTCTCGACTGTGGTTTGCAGAATATCGCTGGGAAGGCGGTATTCTGGTACCAGCCATAGCGCCCCACCAAGCCTTTCAGAGGCTTCGATTATCGTTACTCGGTATCCCCTCTTGCTCAAATGGTAGGCACACATCAACCCACCGGGGCCACCACCTATAACAGCCACGTTCTCTTTGTCCTGAAGGATATTTAACTCCTTCCGCTCCCTCAAATGGTCGGTATAAACGTCTGACAAGACTCTTTTAAGTAGCCTTCTCTTGATTGCCCCACCCTTCTTACTGTAATTGCACTCCAATTCACAAATACCACAGATGTAACCGCAAATGTTGAAGAATGGATTCTTATCGTAGAGATAGTCACTGATCTGAATTATGCCTTCTCTTGCCAAATTTAGGTCATCTGGGAGAAGAGAAATAAGCACGTTTGTCCGCTGGATATCTTCATTTATCGGACACTTGATCTGACATGGCGGCAAACACTGCCTTACTGCCATCTCCGTATGTGCGACCCCAGTGGCTTCGGTCTTCCACATTTCAAACCTCCTTACTCTATACTGAACTCCCAAAAGTAAAATATCAGCGAATAGATCGACTACAATATATCAGGAGAATCTCTAAGCACATAATCGCCGATATTACACCTCTGTTGCTGAAAAGACACCCGTTGCTATTAAAATAACCAAGCAATTATACCCATTATCATTCAAACAGACAAGCCACTGCACCTATTTTTATTCAAAATAATTAAAATTACACCTGCTGCTATTCAAAGAAGCAAACTAGATTGCTGTTGGAGGCAAGTCACAAACTAGGCAGCCATATGTATCAGAAAGCCCAAAGCCCACGTGGCGGCCTGGAAATAATACGGTAAACAGAACGTATGCCACCAATATGCTGGACTAGTACAGCCTCTTTGCAGCCAATGAGGGACAAATGATATAATTCGTCGGTTATGCAAGCTATTCTTTTCAATCAAATGCCTGATATTCCCAGAGAAACTAAAGTTCCTCAAAAATAGGTACAAAAAACGATGCGATAAGCTTCGGTATACTGCTAGACTCACCACTGGTGCAAACTAGCCATGCTTTAGGAGGTAACCTTGAAGCAAGCAAGAAAAGCTACAGCAACAAAGGGAAAAACAAATAAGGCAATAGACAGTAAAACCTTACAGCAAATCAAGAAAATAATTGAAGCTACTGATGGGCAAGCAGGAGCCCCAATCCGCGTATTACAACAGGTTCAGGAGCTTATCGGCTATCTACCACATGAAGTCCTGGAAGCAATATCCAGGGAAATGAGAATCCCCCTGAGCGAACTGTACGGTATAACGAGCTTCTACTCCTTTTTCTCCATGGTACCGAAAGGCAAGTATGTGATTCAGGTCTGCTTAGGCACCAGTTGCTATGTTAAGGGCGGTCAGAAGATTCTCGATACTATAAACAAAGATTTTGGTCTTGAGTCTGGTGGGACTACACCAGATGGCAAATTCTCCCTGCAGACAGTAAGATGCATCGGCTGTTGCGGATTATCTCCGGTAATGGCAATCAGAGAGGATGTTCACAGAAAGGTGAAACCCAGCCAGCTAAAGGACATCCTGAGTTCATATCGATAGGAGAGAATCATGAAACGACTTGCGTCGGTAGAAGAACTTACGAAGCTTAGAGACAAAATCCGCGAGAAGCTGTCGAAGCAAGGAAAGAAAATCCAAGTCAAGGTTCACCTGGGAACATGCGGCATATCTTCGGGAGCAAACAAGACACTTGAATCTTTTCAGCGGGGAATAGAAAGCCGCAAACTATCGGATGTCACTGTGCTAAAAGCAGCATGCATCGGTTTATGTGATCGAGAGCCAGTAGTCACAGTCGTCCATCCCACAAAAGGCAAGACTACTTATTACGACCTCACCGAGGATAAAGTCACACAGATTATTGAGCAGCATCTTGTCCAAGATAAGGTGGTGGAGGAATGGAAACTTGATCCTGAGGACCCATTGCTCAAGCTGCAAGAGATACGGATAATGCATAATCAAGACCTCGACCCGATGAACATAGAGGAATACATCGCCAGAGATGGTTATCAAGCCCTGGCTAAAGCCCTAATCAAAATGAAGCCAGCAGAAGTTATCGAAGAGGTCGGACAAGCTGCCTTAAGAGGACGAGGAGGAGCCGGTTTCCCAACATCCACAAAGTGGTCTTTCGTTCGAAGCGCTCCGGGCAATGAAAAATACGTTGTTTGCAACGGTGATGAAGGGGACCCGGGTGCTTATATGAACCGCGCCGTTCTCGAAGGTAACCCCCACTCAATCATTGAGGGTATGGCAATAGGAGCCTATGCCATAGGCAATGTGCGCCAAGGCTATGCGTATGTCCGTGCTGAATATCCTCTTGCTATCGAGACTTTGAATCAAGCTATAACCCAGGCTCGAGAATACGGTCTTCTGGGGAAAAACATCCTCGGTACCAGCTTTGAGTTCGACCTTGATATATTCCCGGGTGCCGGTGCCTTTGTCTGCGGCGAGGAAACAGCCTTATTAATTTCAATCGAAGGGAAACGAGGAAATCCACGCCAACGGCCTCCATTCCCAGCCAACAAAGGACTTTTCGGCAAACCGACTACGCTAAACAACGTGGAGACATGGTCAAATATACCCCAGATAATCTGGAAAGGTGCTGAGTGGTTCGGAAGCGTCGGCACCGAAAGAAGCAGGGGCACAAAGACATTATGTTTGGTAGGGAAGGTAAACAACACGGGGCTTGTTGAAGTTCCGTTGGGCACTAGCCTGGGCAAGATTGTGTTTGACATCGGCGGTGGCATACCTGACGGCAAAAAGTTCAAAGCAGTGCAGATAGGTGGACCATCCGGCGGTGTTATCCCGATCGAGCACTTGAACACTCCCGTCGACTATGAAGCCGTCACTGCTTTAGGAGCTATCATGGGGTCAGGCGGGCTTGTGGTAATGGATGAGGATAACTGCATGGTCGATGTCGCCAAGTTCTTCCTCCAATTCACCAGAGACGAGTCTTGCGGTAAATGCACTCCTTGCCGTGCTGGCATACCGAAGATGCTTGAACTTCTGACTAAAATCACAGATGGCAAAGGCACCATGGAAGAACTCGCCATATTAGAGGAACTGGCTGAGATGGTTGGTTCTGCTTCTATCTGTGGTCTGGGACAAACGGCACCTAATCCGGTACTCACCACACTGCGCCACTTCAGAGAAGAATATGAGGCACACATTATAGATAAGAAGTGTCCGGCAGTGGTCTGCCAAACTCTATTTAAGGCACCGTGTCAGCACACTTGTCCTGTCGGTCTCGACGTCCCAGGATATGTTACTCTAATAAAGGCAGGCAAATTCGAGGAAGCCTATAACCTCATAATGCAACGGCTTCCGTTCCCACTAAGTGTCGGTCGGGTATGTCACCATCCCTGTGAAGGCAAATGTCGACGAGGTCAAATTGACGAACCAATTGCAATCAGGCACCTCAAAAGAGCTGCTGCTGACTACGCCTTCGAGCACGGACTCGAACACATCCCTCAAATAAAAGAGAGAAGGAAAGAGAAGGTAGCGATTGTCGGCGCAGGGCCGGCAGGGCTCTCAGCAGCCTGGGATCTTGCCCGAGAAGGCTACCAGGTTACCGTATTTGAAGCTCTACCTGTGGCTGGCGGTATGCTTGCAGTAGGCATACCTGGATATCGTCTCCCCAAGGATATGCTCAATAAAGAGATCGAAACAGTCAAAAAGCTTGGGGTTGATATAAAGCTTAACACGCCTATCGACGACATAGAATCATTGCTGAAAGATGGCTATCAAGCGGTATTTATCGCTACTGGTGCCCATAAAGGTGACAAGATGGGAATCCCAGGTGAAGACCTAGATGGAGTCTTCGATGCCATTGATTTCTTGAGAGAAGCCAGCTTGGGCAAGCAGGTGAAGATAGGCGAACAGGTAGCAGTTGTCGGTGGTGGTAACTCAGCCATTGATGCAGCCAGGGTAGCTTTGAGAAAGGGGGCTAAGGAGGTGCACATTCTCTATCGACGAGAAAAGAGAGACATGCCAGCAATAGTCGAAGAGATTGAAGCTGCCGAAGCAGAAGGTATCCATATTCACTGCTTAACGGCACCGGTAAAAGTTTTGAGCAAGGACAACAAAGTTGCAGGAGTCGAGTGTGTCCGTATGGAACTGAAGGAGTTTGACAAGAGTGGCAGAAAGACTCCTTCCCCAATCAACGGGTCTGAATACACTATGAATATCGATACACTCATCAAGGCTACAGGTCAGAGACCTGATACATCGTTCTTAAAAGGAGACGGTATTGGCATAGCGAAGAGAGGGACAATAGTAGCCGACCCAAGAACCCTCGCCACCGGTCGCAAAGGAATTTTCGCAGGTGGAGATGCGTTGACAGGTGCAGCCACAGTAATCGAAGCAATAGCCGCAGGACAAAGAGCAGCCTGCTCGATAAAACGATATCTCCGTGGGGAAGAACTCTCGCCCTTAGTCGAACGCAATGGGTACGAGCCCATAGCCATTCCCTCTGTGCTACCCAGTGAGGAGGAACTCAAGGAACAGCCCAGGATAAAGATTGCTGAGATAACCACTGCTGATAAGAAGGCCTCATTTAAAGAGGCCGTCTTACCCTACAGCACAAAGGAGGCTAGGCAAGAAGCCAGCCGATGTCTAAGATGCGACCTTGAAGTAGGAGAATAGACATGAAAGAGATAACTCTAACGATCAATGGTGAGCAGTTTAAAGGCAAGGAGGGTGACACTGTTCTAGATGTCTGTGAGGCTAACAATATATATGTGCCAACTCTCTGCCATTTAAAGGGGCTGACTGATGTCGGTGCTTGTCGCCTTTGTGTGGTTGAAATCGAAAGAGAGAGACGACCTGTACCCGCCTGTACCTATCCAGCACGGGATGGGTTGGTAATACAGACGCATAACGAAAAGCTGGAAAAGTACCGCCGCCTAATTCTCGAACTTCTATTCACCGAACGCAACCATCTGTGCGCTCAGTGCGTAGCTAGTGGCGATTGTGAACTGCAAAGCCTTGCCTATAAGTACCAGATGGACAATGCCCGTTATCCGTATTCCTGGCCTGCCTTACCAGTAGACCCAGTAAACGATTACCTGGTTATTGACCACAATCGCTGCATCCTGTGCGGCAGATGCATCAGGACATGTGATGAAATTGTCGGTGTCCATACGCTGGATTTCGGCTACCGCGGCTGGAAGGACATGGTAGTCGCTGACCTTAATCAATCCCTGGGTCAATCGTCCTGCATTTCCTGCGGAGCTTGTTTCCAAGCCTGCCCCACTGGGGCCATCTTCTCCAAAAGCAGCGCCTACAAAGGTAGACCTGAAGAATGCCAAAAGGTAAGCAGCATATGTCCTATATGTGGGGTTGGTTGTAAAATTGAGGCACTCGTCAAGGATAACAGGCTTGTTAGAATCGATAGCCCCGATCTCACCGACAATCGCGGAATACTCTGTCACAAAGGGCGCTTTGTCCCCTTGGACAGGAAATACGAACGGGTCAATACAGCACTGGTTCGAAATGGTCGCGGTAAGCTTGAATCTCGCCCCTTAAGTGAAGCTATAAACATAGCAGCCAAGAAGCTTGCCGAACTGAAAGCACGATACGGCAATAACAGTATAGCTGGCATAGCATCAAGCCAAGCTAGCAACGAGTCCCTTAAAGCTTTCAAGGAATTCATCGCCGGGGCTATCGGTAGTAAGTTAATCGATACCCTCGACGGCGATATCTACAGAACCATCATCCAAGGCATCAACGCCTATCAAGAGAAAGCAGGTCTGGATACCGAGACCTCACTAGAGGAGATACTTAAGGCCGACTGCATACTCGTAGCCGGTGCCAATCCTCTTGAAAGCCACCCCGTAGTTGGTGTTTATATCGCCCGAGCGGCAAGGCAGAACAAGGCAAAGCTTATCGTCATTGACCCGACGCAAAACTCCTTCGCTTATCACACAACCCTATGGTTGAAGCCAAAAGAAGGCAAAGAGGCATTAGCTCTAAGCGTCCTGACCAAAGCTATCCTTGATAAAGGCTCTAAGAAAGGCTCTGCCCAGGCGAAGAAAATAGCCTCTTCTCTTAAGGACATTAATGTAAAGCAAGGTAGTGAACAAGTTGGGATTGGCGTTGATGCCCTTCTTGAGGCTGCTGAGATACTCGGTAAAGCTCGGTACAGCATTATCATCTACGGCGAAGGTATTCTGCAACACAAGAGTCCTGGACTGATAACATCTCTCCTAAATTTGGCAGCCATCGCTAGGAGCCAAAGCACAGGAAAACCACGAATCATATCTCTGAAACCCAAGGGGAATAGCCGTGGAGCTTGGGATATGGGAGTAGCCAATCCATCACAATCTATTATGAAAAACTTAACTGGAAACGGCGTAAAAGCCCTATATATACTCCTGGCTGATGACTATGTTGACACATCAGAATTGCCAAACCTTCGCAAAGGGATGGAGTTCGTAGTCGTTCAGTCCAGCTATCTCTCATCTTCAACATCAAAAGCCAACGTCGTGTTGCCATCGCCAATCTGGGCTGAAGTAGGCGGAAAATACAATACACTTGACGGTGTAGTCAAATCAACCTCGCGCCTCATCAAGTCACCTGATGGCATCAAGACAGATTCAGAGATATTTCGGGAAATCTCAAAACATATGAAGAAATAGTAATCGAAGATAAGGAGTTGAGCACATGGCAAAGGTCAAAGTCGCTACGGTTTGGTTAGAAGGTTGTTCTGGTTGCCATATGTCATTCCTGGATATTGATGAGGCAATAATTGATTTAGCCAAAGTCATTGAATTCGCCAGAAGCCCTATAACCGATATAAAGGAATTCGTGCCGGTGGACGTCGGCATTGTGGAAGGTTCTGTCGGCAACACTGAGGAGGAGGAGGTGCTCAAGGAACTCAGAGCCCATTGCAAGATTCTTATGGCTTGGGGTGATTGTGCTTGTTTCGGTGGCATATGCGCCATGCGCAGCACTTTTGACAAGGAAGAGGTTCTCAGACGTGGCTATATCGAGACCGAAAGTACCTACAAAGGCAAAATACCTTGCCCGCCAGGTGTCCCTGCACTCCTTGACCAAGTGAAACCAGCTAATCATGTGGTTAAGGTGGACTGCTATGTTCCAGGTTGTCCCCCAGAATCCAAAGCTATCCTGTATGCCTTAAACGAGCTCCTAGCAGGCAGAATACCTGTTCTGCCCAGCGATATGATGCGCTTCGATTAAAAAGAGGTGAAGACATGGTTTCTGAAGTCAAAAGGACAATAGAGATAAATCCAGTTAGCCGAATTGAAGGACACGGCAAGGTGACCATCCAGTTGGATGAAGCAGGTAATGTTGTTGATGCCAAATTCCACATAACACAGTTTAGAGGCTTCGAAAAGTTCTGCGAGGGTAGAGTTTTCTGGGAGATGCCAGTAATCACGCCAAGAATCTGCGGTATCTGTCCGGTAAGCCACCATCTAGCCTCAGCTAAAGCCTGCGATGCCATTTTAGGAGTGGAGCTAACTCGCCCGGCTAAATTGCTGCGCGAGCTGATGCACATGGGGCAAACCATTCAATCCCATGCTCTCCATTTCTTTCATCTGGCCAGCCCAGATTTACTTCTCGGCATGGATGCCGACCCGGCAAAGAGAAATGTAATCGGTTTGATTGCTGAAAATCCAGAGCTTGCCACAAAAGGGGTAAAACTTCGCAGCTTCGGGCAGACAATCATCCAAAGCCTGGGCGGCAAAAAGATTCACCCCATCGGCGCCGTGCCTGGTGGAATGAATACAGCTCTATCCGCCACCGACCGAGACCACTTTCTAAAACAGATAGATTGGGCCATTGCCGATACCCAGATTGCCATAGACATAATTAAGAGCTATTACGACAAAGACAAGGACTTTGTGTGTACCTGCGCCAGTTTCCCAACAGGCTATCTCGGACTGGTAGATGAAAACAACAATCTCGAGCTCTACGATGGCAAATTGAGGCTGCTCGACTCAAAGGGCAAAGTGCTTGAAGACCAGTTCGAACCTTCCAATTATCTTGATATCATCAGGGAACACGTGGAAGACTGGTCTTACCTAAAGTTCCCGTTCTACAAGAAGATGGGCTATCCCAAAGGTATTTACAGAACAGGACCACTCGGCCGACTTAACGTTAGCGACGGAATATCCACTCGCCTAGCCAACGCTGAACTCAAGAACTTCAAGAAACTGGGCAATAATGGCATAGTAGAAGGCTCATTGTATTATCATTATGCACGCCTTATAGAGTTACTCTACGCAATTGAACGAACCAAACAACTTCTAGAGGACGGGGATATATGCTCCACTGACCTGATAGTTACTTCAAATAAATACAATGAGCAGGGCGTTGGTGTCATCGAAGCCCCAAGGGGTACTTTATTCCATCACTACTGGGCAGACGATACTGGCAAAATCATCAAAGTGAACCTCATCGTAGCGACAGGCAATAATAATGCCGCCATGAACAAGGCAGTATACTCAGTAGCTAAAGAATACATAAAGAATAATAAAATCACCGAAGGAATTCTTAATCGAGTCGAGGTCGCCATTCGTTGCTATGACCCTTGTCTTTCCTGTTCAACTCACGCTTTAGGTCAAATGCCACTAGCTATTCATATACTGTCCGCTGATGGTGAAATAATAAGAGAAATATCAAGTTAGTCCCACTTTCATTCAATCCATAAATGAGGTTTGCCTTGAGCAGCGGCCGATTGAACAAGACACAATAGTGAAGGCAAACTCCACCACCAAAAACCAGCGAAAAGACAGGATTGCTCGCATCAACCTCTGAATCAAGCAAGTAAACCGGGCACCGTTAATTTGACAAAAGCACAGACTTTTTTTATAATCATTATTGACATATGTTCATAATTCACATTTGAAGTGGTTAAATTAAAATGGCTAGACCGGTAAAGCTACGTTGTATTGCCCAACTGCCTAACGCCGCCCTGTTCAAGCCGGCTGGAATTCCTGCGAATGCTTTGCAGGGAGTCAAGCTTTCGGTGGAAGAAGCAGAAGCTATACGCTTGAAAGACCTGGAAGAGCTAGACCAGGAAGAATGTGCCAAGAGAATGCGCGTTTCACGCCCAACTTTTCACCGCATACTTGAATCAGGACGAAAAAAACTGGCTGACGCCTTGATTAACGGTAAGGCAATTCAGATAGAAGGAGGAAACTTCAGCCTGCCCCAAAGCCGTTTCAGATGCAACAACGATGGCCACGAATGGAATGTGCCCTTCGAAGTTCTGGCGAGCAAGGCACCACTATCATGCCCGGTGTGCTTTAGTCCAAACACCCAACCAACACCCTTACCTCAGTTTGGTTTTGGCTGGAGACAGGGCAGAAGATGCCGCCGTGGTAAATGGTGACTGAAATACAAGAAAGGAGGTGATGAAATATGCCATACGGAAGAGGTTGGTTTAGCTGGGGAGGTGGCCGCGGTAGAGGCCTTGGTAGAGGCAATCCTTACCCATTCTGTCGCTTCTACCCCTGGCTACCAAGACGGTGGCGGGCAACACCTTATGCCAGCCAGT
>JACKQG010006945.1_pt1 | contig 11661 bp, 7 predicted proteins | sample 8237621 | NCBI WGS metagenome assembly JACKQG01 (sample SAMN15677084, study PRJNA649215) | marine metagenome | biome: marine; feature: Black Sea; material: saline water; isolation source: suspended particulate matter (SPM) from the Black Sea western gyre | collected 2013-06-09/2013-06-10 | depth... | reverse complement strand
TCTCCACTCTATTGCGCCAGCCGACCTTCCGCTCTATCGTGTATATCTCATCTTTCATCACTGCTTCCCATTTTGCCTCCGCGTCTGCAGTAATATCTTCCTCCTTTTCCCTTCCTCTTTCCTTGCCCCTCTGAAGATCCTTTTCATCCCGTTCAAAATAGCCATTCTTTGCCCCTATCTCACCTGCCATGTTCGCCAGCACTAACCGAGAAGCCAGGCTGAATTCTTTTATGGCATTTCCTGTAAACTCAACAGCTCTGTAATTAGCCCTATCTGCCCCTTCCTCTCCTATAATCTTTAAAATAACGTCCTTTGCATAAACTCCAGAAGGAAGTTTTCCTTCGATCTCAATTTTTAATGTCTCCGGCACTCTGAGCCAGATCTCGTCCGTAGCCCAGAGAGAAGCCACCTCAGAGCGGCCGATACCTGCTGCAAATGCCCCAAAAGCGCCGTAGCTTGTTGTATGGGAATCAGCCCCCAGTATCAGCTTTCCCGGTAAGGCAAATCCATTCTCAGAAAAAACCTGGTGGCAGATACCAAAAAAAATATCAAAAAAGTTTTGAATTTTCTGCTCAGCCACAAATTCCCTGATGATTTTATGGTTCAAGGCATATTGTTCAGAAGAAGCAGGGACAACATGGTCAAGGATAATCACAAGCTTTTGAGGGCATTTTACATTCCGGGTTCCAAGCTTTTTAAATTCCTCAAAAATCGCGGCGGAATTATCGTGGGAGAGAATATAATCGGGAGAAACAGTGACAACCTCTCCAGCCTGGACTTCTTTCCCTGCTTTTAGGCCGAGTATCTTCTCGGAGAATGTCTTTCCCAAAATTCCTCCCTTATTAAATGTCATTGCGAGAAATGTAAATAAAATGTCATTGCGAACTCCTGAAAGGAGTGTGGCAATCACACAATTTGGAGTTATTTTTTGTAGGGATTTGATTCATTAAATCCACATTAAGTAGTGAGATTACCGCGTCACTTCGTTCCTCGTAATGACATTCTTCAATATAATTTTATTAAATTTTTGGACAATTCTAAATTTTTAAGGCTTCAAAATTGACAAAGTCAGCATGATTAACAATTACCGCCTCAACGGTCTTCCTGGCTCCATCCCCTTCCTTGGAATGAGCGGCAATAATATGGACAACTTCCTTTGGAAGCCCATACTGGGAAGCAAAAGAAGCACCGGAAATTGGATGACGAATAAGCTCGCCTTCTTCACTTTTAACAAACTTTCCCTCTTCTCTATTGTATTCAAACAATTTTCCCACATCATGGAGCAGAGCCCCAGCCAGAAGATAATCCCGGTTGAGAGATATCCTTTCCTTATACTCCTCCAACAGAATCTCTCCAATCTCTACTGAACAGAGGGTAACCGCTCTTGTGTGCTCGATTATATTAACTTCTGTATTGTCAATCAGCAGTGTAAAGGGCATCTGAAGTAGGTCATCAATTTTCCAGCCGCCCTTCTTTACGGCTTCAATCCAGACTGTAATACTTTTTTCCTGGAGTTCAGAGTCCTGGATGAGTTGAAACTCAGGCATCAAGGATATAAGTTTTTCCTTCATTCTATATCTCTCTCCTCTGGGCCGTCATACTCATAATCCTGGGGGTGAATTTTCCTCATAGGCTTCATCCGAGTCTTCTCTTCATGGATGTGAGCCACAAGCCCGGGCACGCGGGCGATAATAAAAAATGCGTTTCCAATCTCGGGAGAAATCCCCAGTTCACAAAGAAGCGCAGCAATCGCACCATCAACATTAATGGGCAAAGACTTTCCAAGCTGGCTTTCCAGGTATTTTTCAATAGCGAGGGCTATCCGGATATATTTTCCCGCAAATCCCAGCTCTTCAGCCAGAGCAAAGAGTTTTTTTGTTCTCGGGTCCTTAGTATGAATGCGGTGGCCAAAACCTGAAACGCGCTTTTTCTTCTTTTTCATCTCTTCCAGAACCTGAGGAACAACTTCTTCTTCTGAAGCCTTCTTCTCCTCCATTCTCCGGGCAATCTCCAGGAAAATCTTCATCCCCTCCTCAATTGCTCCTCCATGAAACCTTGAAATTGCCTGAACTCCTGCTGCAATGGCAGAATTTAATTCCGCACCTGTAGAAGCTACTGTTCTGGCTGCAAGAACTGAAGGAGGGCTGGCTCCGTGATCCACAGAGGAGACAAAAATCGCATCAATGAGTTTCCCAACCTCAGGCGTCGGGAACTCCCCTTTTAAAACAAGATAGATAGCCTGTGCAAACGAGATTCTTCCCATGAGTTTATCAACCGGATAACCTCTCATGTTTATCTTATTCGGTTTAACATCGGTTATGGATGTTTTCCAATGAAGCTCGCTCATTGTCAACCTCCCTAATTTCCTTTCAAGTTCTTAGCAATTCTGGGAATATCAGAAATAGAATCTACCACATGAACTCCAACCTCTTTTAATCTTTTTACTTTGCTTTTATAAGAACCTCTTGACCCCTCGACGATTGCGCCGGCATGGGAAAATCTGGTGCCAGATTTGGCTGCTTTTCCGCCGATAAAGGCGATAAGCGGTTTGGTGAATTTTTTCTTCTCTATTAGATCTGCCACTCTCTCTTCCTGGGTTGTTCCGATCTCCCCGAACATTACAACCATTTGTGTCCCTTTGTCCTTCTCAAACAGCTCCATAACTTCAGGGTGAGAGAGGCCAACCACAGCATCTCCTCCTACGTGAATGATCGTGCTCTGACCGAGGCCTGCTTTTGTCAAATAATAAGAGATAGCGCTTGTCATGCCCCCGCTCCTCGAGCTTACTCCAATATCCCCGGGACAAAACCATTCCTTGGCACTCTCTGCACGGCCGCCGATCATGCCCAGGACAGCTTTCCCGGGACTCACAAGGCCAAGAGTGTTAGGACCGACAAAGCGTACTCCATTTTCCTTAGCACAGCGGGAAATCTCAAGAACATCAAATATCGGCACACGGTCAGGAACAAGAACCAGCAGTTTTACGCCGGCATCTATAGCCTCTAAAGCCGCATTCTTTACCAAGGCAGCAGGAACAAAGATGACGCTCACATCAACCGGCCCTGCCTTATCCCACGCTTCCTCCACCGTATCATATACAGGGACTCCATGGACTTTTCCTCCTCCCTTGCCGGGAGTCACACCAGCTACAACATTTGTTCCGTAATCTTTCATCAGTTGAGTCCGGACCATTCCCTCTCTTCCCGTGATTCCCTGAACAACTACTTTAGATTTTTCGTTTACTAAAATGGACATTTTGTTCCATCTCTTCCTTAATACGGGCTTGATGAATCAAGCCCCTACAAAACACAATATTAGCTCTCTGCAATTATCCTGTCCCTGTATTCCTTCAACCCCGGAATGGGAAGATGGATAGAAATTGCATCCTTCTCATGAAAAGTGCAGTATATCTCACAGGCCAAACATTCTGTGCATTTACCTTTTTTTGCTTCCTCAGGAGAAACCGCAAGCACAGGTATCTCCTTTTCGAGCTTCAAGATTTTTGCAGAACAGGCTTTAATGCAGCCTTTTGTCTTGCATTCCGGGCATTTCTTATGATCGAAAAAAAGCTTCCCGGTTAAAGTCTTAAAAAAATAACGGTCCTGAAGAGGATTGGGATTAACAATAGGCTTTACTTTATGTTGAACAGCCTGATTTTCTCCTGTAAGTTCCTCCAGCCTCTTAGCACAAAACTCAGGCGAGTCGTCCCGTCCATATCCTTCCACTTTAGCCGGGATGCCTTTAAGGTAAGTCCCGAGAATCTTTATAGCTTTTTCTTCGTAATTCCCGCCAAGCCGTATCACAGCAGGAATTTCCAGATTCTCCTCATGGAAAGCCTTAACCATACCCCTGGCTGAATGGAATTGCTCCTGGCTGGCAACACCTGAACCGGAGGCAAAATAGCCTTTGATGTTTGGCTGGGAGAGGATAATCTTTGCGGCCCTGTAGACCTTGCTCGCAGAGGGATTTCCGCTCGTATCACAATAATTGGCCAGCTTAAATCCCTTATCGAGCACAGCATCCATTGACATCATGGAGCCGCCTCCGCCAGCACCGTGAAAGCCGATATACTTTTCCTCTTCGGGAATCTCGCCAGCCATCTGAAAAAAATAAAATGTCCCTCTGTGATCCTTCTCCTCCACGTGATAGGCAATTTTCTCCAATTGAGTTGGCGGGCGGTCAAATTCCCTTGCAATTTCGATATCCAACTCCGGATGGCGGAAGACTGCGTAATCGTCGATTGTCAGGTGGCAGTCAGCCGCATAAACCAGGTCGTCTTTAGTTATTACAAGAGGATTCACCTCTACTGAACGGGCATCATACTTGCGGGCAACTTTATAAAGTTTTGTCAGGAAATCAGAAAGCTGTGTAAGAAGCTTTCCAGATAGCCCCACCTTCCGGATGATATTGCGGGCTTCATAGTCTCTCAAACCTTTTATGACATCAATTGGTATCTGAAAAATCTGATCCGGGTAGTCGCGGGCAATCTCTTCTATTCCCGTGCCTCCGATCGAACTAAAGATGAGCAGAGGAGACTTTCTCGAGTCGTCAATGACAAGCCCCGCAAAACACTCTGATTTTATTTTGAGTTTTTCCTCCACTAAAATCTCATCGATTACAAAATCTTTTACCTTCATTCCAAACATCTCTCGAGCCGCATTTTCTGCCTCTTGAGCATTCTTAGCAAACTTAACTCCGCCTAATTTTGCTCTTCCTGTCAGCCACACCTGCATTTTTAAAACTACAGGCTTCCCCATTCTAAAAGCAATCTCACGCACTTCCTCAGGAGTAAAAGCCACATCTCCCTCAGGCACACGAATCCCTGCTTCCTTCAGGAGCCTTTTACTCTGATATTCGTAGAGTCTTGCCACTTTCTCTTTTCCTTTCGTTCTCCTATTATTCAAACCACAGCAAATTTTGTCAATGAATAAAAGGGGTCGCGTCTCAACATTTGACATATTGGAAAAATGTCATTGCGAACGTAGTGCGGCAATCACACAATTTATATTGTTTTTGCAAGAAGCGAAGAAAATTGCCACGCTGCACCCGCAAAAGGCTAGGCAATCTTACTTCTGTACTGTAATGTCAAATGTTGAGACGCGACCCCTTATCTTCTTATCTTCTTGACATTAGGCTTTTCACTGTGCTATAGACATGAAGTTGGGAACTAATAGGGAGTTAAAAGATATGTCTGTTAACAGGCAGTCACTCCAGATGATGGGAAGGAAACCAATTCTACAAAACCAATCTACTTTTTTCGCACATACAGCAAACCAAATTCCTATCCTTTAATCGCCTCTGGCAGCATCAGATAAATCCTTACACCCAGCTTTTTAGGGGTATCGATTCTAATTCAAGGGATTCAAAATGAAAGACAAAGAGAAAACAACAAATCAATCAACAGATGAGCTAACGAAGGAAGAACAAATCCTGATCGTTGAAGATGAAAGAATTGTCAGTAAAGACATAAAAATAAGATTGCAGAGGTTTGGATATACTGTTTCCGGAATAGCTTTTTCTGGAGAGGATGCGGTTAAAAAAGCTGAAGAGCTGCATCCAGATCTGGTACTGATGGACATTGTTCTTGAAGGGAAAATGAACGGCATTAATGCTGCTGAAATAATACGCTCTCGCTTCAATATTCCCATTGTTTATCTAACCGCTTATTCAGACAAAAGTACACTGGAACGAGCAAAAAAAACCGAACCATTTGGCTATATTCTTAAACCCTTTGATGATAGGGACCTGTCTACAACCATCGAGGTGGCGCTTTACAAACATAAGATGGAAAATCGACTCAAAGAGAGCGAGGAGAGGTTCAGGCAGTTCTTTGAAAACGCACCAGAATACTGTTACATGATCTCCTCAGAGGGAAAAATACTTGATATTAACTCATCCGCATTAACTGCGTTAGGTTACACGAAAGAGGAAATTGTAGGAAAACCTCTGCTAACGACAACATGCGCTCCATCTTCAATCGAAAAAACCAAGGAACTCTTCATGAGATGGAAGAAGACAGGGAAACTTAGAGATGAAGAAATAACTATTATCACTAAAAAAGGCGAGGAAAGAACTGTCTTGCTCAGCACAGATTCGGTTAGAGACTCGGCTGGAAAGCTGGTCCATTCCATTTCCATACAGAGAGACATCACTAAACGCAAGAGAGCGCAGGAGGCAATGCAAGAAAGCGAAGAGTTCAATGTGGCATTATTTCAGCACAATCCAATTCAAACAATAGCCGTTGATAATTCAGGAAAAGTGGCTAATTTTAACATGGTAAAAAAGACATCAGGAGATAGACTGCCTAATATTGGAGATGTGATGTATAAGGATTATGCCGGAAAACATGAGATAAATATGCACGCTGAATTGAAGGAATGTATCAAGTCAAAAAAAGTAAAAAGATTTCCTGAAATGAAATATGATGGAAAATTTCTGGACATAACGCTAGCTCCCTTTCCGCATGGAGCAATCATAACAACTCAGGACATTACCGAGCGCAAGCAGGCTAATGAGGCACTGCAAGAGAGCGAGAAAAAACTTCGACTGCTGTTTGAAGGCGCTTATGACTTAATTACACTCTCGGATGCTAATGCCAAACCTTTATGGGCGAATCCTGCCTGGAAGAAAGTTTTTGGTCCAAAATCCGAATACCAAGATGATTCTTTAACTAATATACATCCTGATGATCAGGAGAAGGCCGCTAAAGCCTGGCAGAGGCTAATTTCTGGTAAAGGCAATATAAAAAATTTGGAGTATCGATACAAAACTCCTGGGGGTGGGTATTTGACCTTTGAAAGCTCGGCCTATCCAGCGATAATCGGTAATAAGAAGCTCTTTTATATAATTGCCCGAGACATTACAAAGCGCAAAAAAGCAGAGGAGAGAATAATTCACCTTAATGCCGTGCTACACGCCATCCGCAACGTAAACCAGCTTATCACCAAAGAGAAAGACCGCGATAAGTTACTTCAAAGAGCATGTGACAACCTGACTGAGACCAGAGGTTATAGCAACGTGTGGATAGCTCTAGTGGATGAGAATAAAAAACTTGTGACAGCTGCCGAATCTGGTCTGGGCAAGAATTTCTTGCCAATGCTTAAAAAGCTGAAGCGTGGTGAGTTGACAGATTGTGGGCAGAAGGTAATGAAGAGGTCGGGAGTTTATGCAATAGTCGATCCCCCCAAATCATGCAAAGACTGCCCTATAGCAAAAGGATACAAAGGAAAAGGGGCATTTGCCATTCGACTGGAATACGAAGGAAAAGTTTACGGCTTTATGTCTATCAGTATTCCCCTTGACTTTGTAAAAAATAAAGAAGAACAAGCCTTGTTTAAAGAGGTTGTCGATGATATCGCTTTCGCTTTGCATAACATAGAAGTGGAGGAGGAGCGCAAGAAGGCGGAGGAGGCATTGAAGGAGAGTGAGGAAAAGTACAGAACTTTAACAGAGAATGTCAATGTCGGGATATATAGAAGCGCCATAAAACCTGACGGTAAATTCATCGAGGTAAATCCAGCTTTTATTAAAATTCTTGGTTACAAAAACAGAGATGATATGCTCGCAACAAGAATCCTCAACATATATCAAATTCCCGAAGATAGAAAAAAGTTTATTGAGAAACTATCAAGAGATGGATTTGTAAGAAATGAAGATCTGAAACTCAAGAAAAAGGATGGAACTCCCTTAATCTGTTCAGTGTCAGCCGTGACAATAAAAGATAAGAAAGGAAAAGCGAAATATTATGATGGCATCATTGAAAATATCACAGAGCGTAAGTTAGCAGAGGAAGCTATGCGTAAAAGCGAGATGACATACCGAGCACTTTTTGAATCCGGAAACGATCCAGTTATTCTCTTTAGTTTAAATGGGACTATAGTATCAGCTAATCAAAAAGCGGCTGAGATACTTGGCTACAATGTTGAAGAGCTGATTGGCATGTCATATAAAGACATAATTGCATCCTCCGAGATTAAGGATGCCGGCAATAAGCTGAAATCTTTACAAGAAGGCAAGACTTTTCTTCCTTATGAACGTACTGTCTATAAAAAAAATGGAACTGAATTTCCTTCTGAAGTCAATTTATCACTCGTGCAAGATGAAAATAACAAACCTGTATTTCTTCAGAGTATCTTTCGAGACATCACTGAACGTAAAAGGGCAGATGAGGAATTATTAACTTCTCGTGAACAGTTACGTAACCTTGCTGCCCATCTGCAAGCTGTGAGAGAAGGAGAAAGAACATCTATTGCCCGTGAAATCCACGATGACCTGGGACAGACTATGACAGCTTTAAAAATGGACCTGTCTTTATTGGGAACCAAATTGCCAAAAGATCAAAAGTCACTGCTTAAAAAGACAAAGTCAATGTCAAAACTCATTGATTCGACTATTCAAACAGTACAAAGGATTTCCGCAGAACTGAGACCGGGGGTGCTGGATGATATAGGCCTTACGGCAGCTTTGGAATGGCAGGGAGGCGAATTTCAGAAGCGAACAGGAATTAAATGTGAATTAACTGTAGACCCTGAGGATATTTTTCTGGATAAGGATTGCTCCACAGCGATTTTCCGTATCTTTCAGGAGACACTGACAAATGTTGCCCGACATTCAAAGGCGAAGTGGGTCAAAGTAAATCTAAAAAAGAAAGCTCGAAGACTTGAACTGAAAATAAGAGACAACGGCAGAGGGATTACAGAAGAGCAGATTTCTAATTCCAAATCTTTTGGACTGATTGGTATACGGGAGCGTGTCCAATTTTTAGGAGGCGAGGTAGAAATCAGAGGAATTCAAAATAGAGGAACCACACTCAAAGCATGGATTCCCCTTCCTAAAGACAAAAAGTAAAAAGGCTCGCATCCCCTTTTTTCAACCCCACTTTTTTTGACTTCTCAGAGAGAACGTGATAGATTTAATTAAAAGCAAATTATATCCTAGAAAGGTGCCACTTTGAAAAAAGGAGTCGCTAATTTATACCTGCTCTGTCTAATAAAAATCTCCATACAGGAATGAACTGAATTTTTAGATTTTTCCCATTCTTTAATTCAAACTTGCTTTCACTGAATTCATCTTTTGTTAAGAGCAGCGCTTCTTCAACATTGAACTTTTCACAAAATCTAAATAAATTCTTTAAATCTTTATTTGTTATATTTTCCTTATATTTCACTTCAATAGGGACAATTTTTCCTTTCTCATATAATATAATATCAACCTCATATTTCTGAGGAGTTCTCCAGAAAAATTTTGCATCAACGGAAATAACAACAAGATTCTCTATCAATTTCGCCTCATCTATTTGCTCATTCAGGAAAGGATATAAAGATGTTGTTGTGAGATAAAACTTTTTCATTTTTTTCTCAGATGTCAACATATTCTTAGAGAAGTTATATAACTTTTTGACTAAAAAAGATTCCTCAAGATAATGGAAGTAATTCGACAGGGTAATCCGGTTGATACCTATTTCCTTTGAAAGAGAGTCATAGTCTGACAGCATCCCCGGATTATAAGCAATGATTCTCAATATTTTTAACAATAATTCCTCATATTCTATGGGAAAGATCCTTGGAATATCCTGAAAAACAATCTTCTCAACCATTGTCTTAACATATTTCCCTATTCTCTCTTCACTCTCATGTACAATTTCTATAAACTGCCTTTTTTGATATGCCAAAAACTCTTTTTTTATACTATCCTGCAATAATTTCTTTTTTTTAATCAATTCTTCTTTATTTTTGAAAATTAAAAATTCTTCGAAGCTTAATGGAAACAAAGTAAATTCATAAATACGCCCAGCTAACGATTCTTGAGTACGCTTTTTTATAAATAGAGATGAGGAACCACTTATAAAGAACTTTATATTTTTATAATTGTCATAATAATATTTTATCTGGTTTTGCCAGTTTTCAAGCTTCTGGATTTCATCAAAAAAAATATACCTCCTGCTTTTTGTTTCAGAAAGATCTTTTCCCAATCTTGTCTCATATTCTTGAATAATATGCTCTATTTTTGGTTGTTCTTCATCAAAAGAATAAAACAGAATATGTTCTCTTTGAGTACTTCTCGATGTAATCAGACGATCTATTAATTGTTTTAAAATTGTGGTTTTTCCTGTTCTTCTTAATCCTATTAAACTAATAACTTGTCTTGAATCAATTTCATTCAAAAGATCACTGAAGAGCCTTCTCTTTATGGGGAAATTGTAGAAGAATCCTCTTTGCCAATGAAAATTATGTTTTTCTATCATCTTATAATATGTTAATTATATTTATCATATAATTGAATAATATGTCAATAATATTTTAAATTAATAATAAAAACAGGCTTTCCTTCAATTGGAGTCTATTTCTTCCTGCTTTTATAGACGTAAAAGAACGTAAAAATTTCGCAATAATTTAATCTTATTTAATAAAATCGATATAATTCTAGTGTGAGGGTAGCACTTAAGGGGACATCCTCTAATTCCAGAAGTAAGATTGCCTAGCCTGTTGCGAGCGCAGTGTGGCAATTTTCTTTGCTTCTTGCAAAAACAATATAAATTGTGTGATTGCCGCACTACGTTCGCAATAACAACACAATTTGTGAGATTGCCGCGTCACTTTGTTCCCCGCAAAAACATTTTATTCTATCCTTTCTTATTGTGGGTTTGATGAATCAAACCCCTACAGAAAAAATAATATCAAATGTTGAGTCGCGACCCCTTTTCTTTTGTTTAAATCATTAACAATTGATGCTAAAATGACACTATGAACGGGGAAAAAAATATAAAAAATCTTAAAGAAATCCTAACCCAAATATTAGAATCTAAAATTCTTCCCCAGGAAAGTTATCTAGCAGGTGGAACTGCCCTTTATTTTTATCTCCATCATCGTTTATCCATTGATCTTGATTTTTTCACTTCAAAATCTTTCAAGTCCGAATCCCTTGCTTTCAAAATGAGAGAGAGATTTGACCGTGTGGATGTTGAAATTATGGAAAAAGAAAGTCTAATTCTGTTTCTATCTGAGGATAAGATAAAATTCTCATTATTTCATTTCCCATATAAACTCTTATCCGATATCGTTTTATTTAAAGTCAGCAAGGAAATTACGTGTCCTCTTGTTTCATTCGAAGATATTGAAGCTATGAAAGCTGTTGCCCTCACTCAGAGAGGCTCAGCTAGAGATTTTGTTGATCTCTTCTATTTACTCCAACAAACCAAGCATACTTTCGAGAATATTTCTGTTTTTGTACAAAAAAAATATCAGCTTGAGAAGAAATATGCTTATCAGCTGAAAACTGCGATGGTTTATTTTGATGATGCTGAGAAGGAGATTAATACTATCATTACTGTTGATCAATCGGGGAGAATACGAAAAATGACTCAAAAAGAATGGAAAGAGATAAAACAATTCTTCATGAGGTTTTGCCGGTGAGAGAAGAACTGTTCTGGGACAGGGAGAAGCAGATGCTTTCTCCCGAAATTGAGATTGAAAGAGCAATCAATTTTGGAGGCTTTTCCTTTATAGAAGAAGTTCAGAAAAAATACGGGATGACTAAGTTTATAGAAGTATTAAAAAAAGGTAAAAATTTAAGCAAAAAAGCAGTCAATTACTGGTGCCTGGTTCTCGGCATCAAGCGAACAAAAACCGTTACATTTAGGAATAAGACTACTATCTGGATGCC
>JACKQG010002211.1_pt2 | contig 11661 bp, 8 predicted proteins | sample 8237621 | NCBI WGS metagenome assembly JACKQG01 (sample SAMN15677084, study PRJNA649215) | marine metagenome | biome: marine; feature: Black Sea; material: saline water; isolation source: suspended particulate matter (SPM) from the Black Sea western gyre | collected 2013-06-09/2013-06-10 | depth... | reverse complement strand
GCAGCCTCACCACAGGCGGCAACTTCGAGGATCTTGACACCTCGGACACCGCCAGGATCACTATTGACGATACTCTTGACATTACTTATGCCAGTATAACAGGTCCTCCTTCTGTTGTTGAAGGAGACACGACAGGAATGTACACAGTCACTCTTACAAATGCGTATAATGCAATGCCGGAAAATGATGTCACAGTCAAATTCTCTTATACAGGATCGGCTACTGACGGCAGTGACTACACAGGTGTTGGAAGTGTTATTATTCCGCAAGGAACATTCAGCAAAACCTTTACCATCGACACCATTGACGACTTCCTTGATGAAGGACCTGAGTCTATCAAAATTACCATAACGGATGTAACAGGTGGCAACTTTGAATCAATTGTCCCACATCCTACCGAGGGTTCCTTTACAACTACTATCATTGATAATATTCCGCCGGAGGTTGGATCGGACACTGTTAGACTATCCGAAGAAGGATTGCCTGACGCCAATCCTGATGCTTACGGTAGCGATGATACTACCAATGCTACAACAAAAACTGGCACTATTACCATCAACGATGCGGATAACGATACTTTAACTATCAGTCTCGGCGACCCAACCAACCAACTGACATCAGGAGGACAACCTCTTTCCTGGGGTGGTAATGGGCCAGTTGATGGTTCTTCCTACACCCTGGTCGGATCTGTTGGTACAACCAAAATCATAACCATTACAATTGACACCCAGGGTAATTATACTGTTACCCAGACCGGATCTATCGATCATCTTACAGCAAATGTAGAAGATGATCTTTCTTTTGACATCCCAATAAATGTAAATGATGGAACAACAACTTCAACCGGCACACTCTCCGTGACAATTGAAGACGATAGTCCAACCATTGAGACAATCGGTAATCTTCATTTTGTCTCTGAGTTTGCCGGGTATGATAATGCTGTTGGAACGTATGAGCTTGATGGCAATGGTAATCCGATCAACGCCAAGATCATAATCGAAAGCACCAATGATCTTGTAGGTGGAAATATGGGCACCAATGACCAGCTTATCGGCGCCCATAACGTTGAGACAAAACTTTTTATCATTGCCAACGGAGGTATCATCTCAAATCTGGGTTCTGCAGATCTCGCGATCAATCCGGACGGCACACTTTTGATAAACGGCGTCGCCGCTTCCAATGACGTTTTCTACATGGACCCTGCACTGAATGCCGATGGGGAGGAACATTTCAAGGATGAAAACGGCACCTTTATCAACTCAGTCCCTCCTGAAGGTGGAGAAATTCATATTGAAGACCTCTTCCACACAGGTGATGCAGATTACAATGATGTCGTCCTCCGTTTTGAAAAACTACAGGCCACTGTAGATGAGGCAAATCTCCCCGACGGCACAAATCCTGACACACCAGCCCTTACCATAGAAGGAAACCTGTTGACAGGAGCTGGCGCAGGATTTTTAGCAATCTCAATCGGCGCTGATTTTAACGGAAGCAGTCTTACCGTAACCAGCGGTATTATTACTAAAACTGTTTACTTTGACGGCGATCCTAATAGTAGTGGAAATATTACGGTTGCCAGCGATGTGGGCGACCTGACGGTTCGCGGTGATGGGTCATGGAGCTATACTCTCCGTGAAAACACCCTTACGCATCTGGACAACGATCCCGGCGGTATAGATGTTATTTCTGACGGAGATTCTGACCGTGGTGTTGATGATCAGGTTCAGGATATTTTTGACTTTCTTGTCACCGATGGTGATGGAGATACGGCAAGTACGCAGTTTTTTGTCAATATCAATGACGACGGACCAGTGGCAGGAGATCCTCAGGATGCTATTCTTGCCCACGAAGTTTTCAACACAGTTACTGGCGACTTGAATATTGACTTTGGTGCTGATGGGCCTTCCACAATAATAAATTCTCTCCAGTTAACAGGAAAAACTTCTGTGGATGGCAGTGGAGATGCAACTCTTTACGTTACCGACAATTCAGGTAATATCCTTACTTCACAAGGCAGCAAACTTGTATACCATGATGACAGCAATGGCGGTCTTATCGCTAAAGCAATCGATACTGGAATAGAGGTCTTCAGCGTTACCGTTGATCCTGTAACTAAAACGTACACAGTCACTCTTACAGGCACTCTGGATGGTGCCGAACAGACTTATACCAATTTAACAACAGGAGGAATCAAGAGTGGAATTGGTGATGACTATGATTTCTACACAGGAAATGACAACGACAATAACGGCCTTGGTGATATAAGAATACATATTACAGGTACTGATGCGTATGGAGATCCAGGAGAGGTGAATTCGTCGCAGCAAGGTCTGGGTATTAACAATAACTGGGTTGACAATCTTAAACCTCCGCAAGAGGCTGGCCCCCAGGATAACCCCGATTCTGAAACAGTATACATGACCTTTACCGACACAACTCCTGCTGACGCCAATGCCCCATCTTATAATCTTACAGCGGCAGACATTACTGTCGGATCTCTGAATAGTTCGGAAACTGCCTCCTGGACTACCTACAATACAAATGGCGAGTATGACCCCACTAACTGGACAGAAGTAAATGCTGGCTCAGCAACTGGTATAGCAAAGAGTGATACAACCTTTACTGTTGATGGTGGTATTGATCCTGCTACTGGCCAGCCTCTGACCTTTAACGCCATCATGCTGCAGGCCGGAGATGGAGATGATTATAGAATACTGGAAATTACAACCTATTCACCTTCCCTCGGGAATGACATAGACCTTACCTATGATTTACAAATAACTGACGGGGATGGCGATACAGCTGCATCTTCCTTCGATGTCACCTTTGATGCAGATGGTAATATTACAGGAACCGAGGCAAATGAAGTGATTTCAGGAAGCAGCCTTGCCAATACCATCAGCGGCGGTGGTGGTCAAGATGTGATCTATGGAGGTGATGGCAATGACACGATTTTTGCCCAGGACGGAGAAGCGGACATGATATCGGGAGGTGATGGTTGTGACACCATTGATATGGATATTTCTCTCGACACCCTAATAGATGATTTTGACACGATTGTTTAATTAAAACAGCAAAAATCCAGAAAAATGGCTTCCTATTCCATTTTTCTGGATTCTCTTTCCGATTTCAAGAACACAACCCTGAAAACACCAACAGCGAAAAAACCACAACTAGCTGTTTCTAAAGAAATTATTTCTTTAGACATACTGGCTTAAATCTTGCTATCTAAATACAATATACACTATTCAACTTAGGAGACTGCATGAACCCACAAATAATAATATTGGGGATATCAATTATATCTTTAGGTACCATTCTTCCCGGTGTGGTCGAAGCAACTTCAATCAATGAAATAGAAGGCAACAACACCCTTCTCACTGCCCAGCAACTATTTGGCTCTGATTTCACAACAGGAATCAATACCGACATCTTCGATTCTGAAAACACACCCTGGGCGTCAATAAATTCAAATAACCCAGTCAATACTTATGACCTTAGCACTAATTCTTTCGACTATTACTCTTTCACGATAAATGCCGGAACCACTGGATACTTTGATATTGACTACGGTTTTACCGGCGATCAAACTTCCGGCTCAGCAGACACCTATCTCACCCTGCTGAACTCTATTGGCGTTGTCTTGGAAGAAAGAGATGATGGCAGTGATGGTTTTCAAGCTGACGAGGACAACGGATCCATGAAACATATTGATGATGATGACAGAACATGGTTCTTCGATCCATCCTTTTCCTATGACTTCACAGAAGCAGGAACATACTATTTAAAAGTATCACTCTATAACGATTTAGCCCTGGCCCAGGGAGACAGTTATACTTTACAGGTTTCACTGGATCCTGCACCAGTCCCTGAGCCAACCACCATCCTGTTATTTGGAACCGGCCTGGCAGGTCTGGCAGGTAGTCGCATCAGAAGGAAGAAAAAAGTGTAAACCTTCTCCCTTCTTTTAGCGTTACTCCATCCAGGTCACGATCTCATCAGTATCCGATCTGTCTGTACGAAAAGCATTCGCCGGTGAATCCATATCCGGGTAACCGATGGAAATCCCTAAAACAAGCCTCTTAGACTCCGGAATGCCAAGAAACTTCTTAACATCCTGGGCGTAATCGGTAGCAAATGCCTGCGGAACGGTACCCAAACCATGGGCATGGGCAGCGAGCATCAGACTCTGTGCGAATATTCCCAAATCAAATAAAGACCACTGAGAAAGAGAGGCGTCCTGTAACAAATAGATGGCATGTGGTGCAGCGTAAAAATTAAAATTCGCCTTTTTTGCTACAAAAACCACCTTGGGATCACTCAAATCTATACCACTTACCTCTTTTCGCTTTTTGAACAGATCTGCAATTCTGGCATTTTCTGCCGGCGGCCATGATTCCGGTGCGGCGATATCCGGGCAATTTTCTTTCCCGCTGTCCAAAAGGCCAAGCATCATTTCAGAAAGCGCCTTTTTTTTAGCTCCTGACAATACAACTACTTCCCATGGCTGGCTGTTTTTGTATGAAGGGCTCCACTGGGCAGTTTCTATAACCTGCATGAGGACATCCTGAGGCACAGGATCCGTTTTAAACTTCCGTATACTCATTCGCGTTTTTATACAGTCAATTGCATCCATTATTCTCCCTCCTGTCTCATATTTTCTTCGGCCCCTTTCGCTTTTTATCCGTTCATTTCCTGGCTTCCCATCCCAATGCACGTTTTTGCGCCTCTGCAATCTGGACTGGTGTCATCTTCTCAGCAATCAGGTCTCTCAATTCTCTACCCCTGTCATGGCCTTGAGCTGCAGCCAGATTAAACCACATATGGGCCTGAACATAATCTACGGATGCTCCTTCGCCATTATGATACATCGTTCCCAGGTAAATTTGTGCATCAGCATATCCCTGTTCAGCTGATTTACGATACCATTGCATTGCCTTACCAAAATCCTGGTCCACATCCTGGCCATTATAATACTTGTAGCCAAGGAGAAGTTGAGAATAGGAATCTCCATCTCCAGCCGCATCAGCTAATTTATCAATTTTTGAAGAATTAACAGACGAAGCACAACTGGTAAATGGCAAGAGCAGGATTACCAACAGAGGAATAAATAAGTTTTTCATGTTCTTCCAGGGGTTGTTTTTCATTTAGGAAACATATTTATATGTGACTACAACGATTATTGAAGGTCGTCAATAAACAATAAAAGCAATTACGCATCTTGTCGGGATAAGACAAAACAGCGAAGCACAGTGAGAAATATAGAATTAATTTCATTTTTTATCTACCACATTGTCGCCTCAAAAAGAGAATAATGTAAAAAAATTTCACACTTATCTGGCTTTTTGACCAAAAAATGACCACCGCATACTCCACACACGGCAGCCAACACTGTCAAATTATGTTTAGAAACAATACGTTATGCTTTTTCACCTAAACAAGGTATAGCTTTTGCATTAATTTCTAAACAATTGTTGCTATTGTTCCGATACATAAAAGCAGCATCACTACCCCTCAGCAATAAATGGTGTTTTTTGTCGAAAAATATCAGGTAGTATGCTAATAATCGCGAAAGGCGTGTCAAACAACAAGAAAGGAACCCAACTTGTCCATGATACACACTGTTAAACGATATCAAGTCCTGCTGCTAATCACGACACTTTTGATTTGTTGCTCTGCCCTTCCGGCACTGGCAAGAATCTTATCCAGCCCCGTATCCAAATCTGTCTGCCAGAAACTGGCCCCATCCCTCGAGACCCAACTCTCCCAAGTTAATGCCAATCTGGGCGATCCTATCTTTATTCGAATATTTAAAGAATCTAACGAACTTGAATTATGGATAAAAGGGGAAGAGACATACACCCTTTTCAAAACATATGAAATATGTTCCTACTCAGGAGAATTAGGACCGAAGCAAAGAGAAGGCGACAGACAGAGCCCTGAAGGTTTTTACTATGTCCAAAGCAGTCAGCTGAATCCCTTCAGTAATTTTCATCTTTCATTTAACATTGGGTATCCCAACAATTACGACAGAGAGTATGACCGAACTGGAAGTGCCTTAATGGTTCACGGCAGTTGTGTCTCTGTTGGCTGCTTTGCCATGACAGACCCTAAAGTTGAAGAGATTTATGCCCTGGCAGAAGCCGCTTTACGAAACGACCAGCCATTTTTCAGGGTGCACATATTTCCGTTCCGGATGACCGCTGAAAATATGAAAAGGCACAAATCTTCGAAATGGGTCCCCTTCTGGGAAAACCTGAAACAGGGTTACGACCTCTTTGAAGAGTATAAAACCCCCCCCAACACCACCGTAAAAAGAAAAAAATACGTTTTCGATACCGATCGATACACCGAGAACATCACACGGCAGGAAAAAAATCTCCAGGCATCAAACCGCTGACACATAGCAGCCCACAAGCACCATGGTTTTCTGTTGCGCCTACCTGAACCAGCAGCGCCCCTCTCCGATAATTTTATAGAGAATCGCCGGCAGACTGCCGGGAGACAGATAGCTATTTCCTCCATCTCCCTGGAATACAAATGAGGATCGCCGATCGACCTCTTTCCAGGAAATGCCGACTGGCCCTTCGGCAACCGCTTCAAAAAGAAAAAGATTGTATAGATTGTTTACCCTGGTTTTCCCTGAGCCAAGACTCCCCAACAGATCAATTTTATTGCAGAAAATGCGCGTAAGTTCGGAGTAATTATTTATGGCACCACAGGAACCGATACTCATAAAACGCTGTTTGGCAGCCATTCTCTCCCTGCTTACACCCCCTGTTTTTACTATTTCGCGCAAAGGGATGAGAAGATGATTATCCAGCCAGTAGCTATGGCCGCGATGAATAAACATCTCATGGCTTCCGTTAATAAATTCCTCCAATAGTTTCTTCTGGATATCATTACTTTGATAAATGCAGATACTGTGGGAGATCTCCAGCATGTTTACATGCTTCACAAAATCGACTGCCTCCCTATTATAAACAAGAAAAGAAAATAAATTTTCCAGGCTATTGGGTTTTTTCTCACCAACTTCGCCAAGGAGCACTGACAACTTCTCGTTTTTGACATCATTTTGCTCAAATTTAAAAAACGATTTTGTCGGTCTGGGAAGATATCCATTGGACAAGAGATAGCGTCCATTTGCAAGAAAAGAGGAGCGACCATCATCATCTGAATTAAAGATTGAGATCGCGCTGAGTACTCCATCCTCCCTCCATTCTGCAAACGGCGCTTCCCCGTAGGCCGACAAAGCAACAGTCCCATACTCATCAAGAATACCTTGCACCTGTTTCACAACCTGACTCCCCAGAATATCAGGTTGCTCTTCCATGTAATACTGAAGAATAATTCGGATCTGTTGAGCAAAAATTCCTTTATCATCCTGCGCAAAAGTTATCATCTTATCCAGCAAAACATGCCTTGCTTCCGGCCTGACGATGTTTAAAAATTCGACGAAACTGGCAGCAAAAAAGATCAGACTGTTCTCATCACGAAAGGCTGATTCTGCAACCAGGTCAAGAATTACCTTCTGCTGGGCAACCTCAACGGGGAAAAACATAATCAACTTTCCTTTCTGAGCAAGACTGGAAATAAACCGGGAAACAAATGTATTCTCGGGATCCATTTCCTGCAGAAAAGCAAGCAAACTTCCGCCATGGCTTTTGCCAATATGCTTTTGCAATTCCGGCAGCAGAATATTACGAAATGAACTATCAAAAAGGACGGTAACACGGCAAAGGAGAATATATACATTGGCGGCACTGCATTGCCTTGCTGTCATTATTCGTGCTCTTGCTGTTGCCTGACGAAGAACACCCACAGCCCCTTCTTTATCTGACATCCGAACAAATCGGTCAAAATTTTCCAGACGTCTTTCATCAACATGAGGCGTAAGCTGATCGAGCATTGCTCTTAATTTTTCAAAACCAAATGTTTTCAGTGCTGCGGCGGGAAACTCTCTTTCATTGATATCAGTTATCGAGTGCAAGTTGTTAATATCACGAATAATAAGCTCAGAACCCTGAAAAAAAATCCTCAGCAAAGTACTTTTTTGAGAATCATTGAAAGATTGATACAAGACATTTTTTTCTTCCTGTGGCTTAACAAAATAATTCTCAAGCCAGTAATGAGCCTCCGATCCGGTCATACCTGGGATGGCAAAAAGAGCCCGTACATTTTTATCATCAGCAAGCGGCACAGGGCCAATAGCCTTTAAATTGTTTAGTGCCTCATCAACAGTAATTGCGGCAATTTTACTGTTACCCTCAGCGGCCCAGCATTTTTCATTTGAAAGATTCCCTATCAGAGTGAGCCCCTGAGATGCTTTTTCAGGAACCTGTCCACCAACTTCAAAAAAACTCTTTGCAGCCCATCGACAGGGATCACTTAATTGCGTAATTAGCTGAATACTCTCCAAAAACTTCTCCGGGCTCATAGCCGATACATTTTTCAAACTATTTACGACAAGAACCAGACTGAACTCCATATCTTTCATTTCTCGGAGCCCCTTGATTGCAACCTCCAGAGTTACTCCCTCAAGAGAAGAAAATATTTCAAAAAGCTCAAGATGATAAAATGTTATTGGCTCTCTTGAAAGCTCCGGCAGAAAATCAAGAACAGCTGAAGCTGTAGCCTCGGGAAGCTTACACAATACCCTGAAAACCTTCGTATGAAAGTAATCAAGATTGGCTATCATTCTTTCACCTTCGTCCAGATGCCTGGAAGTAACACCGGGGATTTTACTGAACGCTTCAAAACTTCTGTCCTGCGCCCCTCCAGCATAAGCGTCAGAAGAAAAGATAGAGATAAGCATCAGCAGACACACCAGTCCATGAATACTTGAAAAGGCTATTCTTTTTAAGAATCCACTAGTTATATGAATAAATCCAGAATCTTTGCTTTTGGGGATAATGAGGTTACACATTTTGACAACTATCTCTTCAGGAAGGATGAAATAGAACTAAGCAATACTATTTCTTTCAATAAAACTGGTGCGAAACGGTAAACAAAACGACACCAGCGCTCTTTTCAAATAAACGCTTCAGCAATAAAGTTTTTTTACCTATACAATCCATACGTAAAAACATTTACCAATATAACCTTTGTTTCCTTTTTAACAATGATCTATTTAATCGCCTGCAATTAAAGAATCACAGCTTCTGCCAATCAGAATCAAACATCGTGCTGAACCACGGCACATATATTGCTCTATTTTTAAGGATTGATAGGATCAAGATACAATTTCATTTAGGAGGGAATAATGAAAATCTTTAAAATGTTGTTCTTCGCGGCAATCACAATTTTGACCATTGCACCTGCCTCATCAGCAAGGGATTTCAGCTGGGCAAGAGATTTCAATCTTCAAGCCCAGGCAGATCCGTCAGGAATAAGAGCACGGCTCGCAACCCGATTTAATATAGGGCATCTCCAGGTGAGAACCGTACTAAGCAATGTTGAAAATCCGGCAGATGCATACATGGTACTTCGACTTGGAGAAATGTCCGGGAGGCCAACAGATTATATCGTTGAAAGATACCGATCCGGCAAAAAGAAAGGGTGGGGATCCCTTGCGAAAAGTCTCGGAATAAAACCAGGCTCACAAGAATTTCATGCCCTGAAACGGGGACATGACCTCAGCCACATATCAGGTGCTGCTCATAACACTGGCAACTATGTTGAAGTCAGCTACAACAACGAGGAGGATGGCGGGAAAGGAAAAAAGAAAGGGAAAAGTAAAAAGAACGGAAAATAATCCGCCCAAACAATTCCCGGGAAAACCCACAAAAAAAGCCCCTAACTACTTGAAACAGTTAGAGGCTTTAACATTTCCATGGTGGGCGGGACGGGATTCGAACCCACGACCTTTGGCTTCGGAGGCCAACACTCTATCCAGCTGAGCTACCCGCCCACATCATTAAGGTGTTTCTCTTACCACGGAACGTTTTGAGCGTAAAGATTTTTTGTCGAATCAGTCTATCTCATACTCAAGTGTTTCGCTTACAGAGTGAACAACATGCCCGCTCTTGCCGTTTATATAATACCAGAGCTTTACATCAATAGTCACTTCTTCCGTATCACTGTCAAAGTTCAATAGAAACTGCTCTTTCTGAGTCTGCATAGGTGGCAGAGTAAGGTCAATAATCTCTTTAATCTGCCAAGCGCCATATCGCATGTCACGATCAGTGTCGACACCGATTTCAAAATATTTTTTCTCAGCTTTAAACAATTCATTACCATTGCTATCTTTTGCGGTCACATCCAGGACCACTTTACCGGACCAGAGTCAGCCATCAGGGATTCGATGACCTGCCTTGTTTTCCACAAATGCTGTCACAACAGCACTGGGAACCCATGCTTTCTGATTTTTTGCTGTTTCAACCTGACCTGGAAGATGGCGATACTGGGTAATCTGGACGTTAAGACCAAGGCCTTCGGCAACGATCTCCTTATCATGACCACCAGGGAAATTGTGTTTATTGTCCTTCATATGACAATCCTGACAGGTCTCAGTACCACCAAGATTATTGTAGGCATCCTGATAACTGCCGGACAGGGTATTGCACTGAATTTTTTCTCCATCAGGAGCAGAATAAATACCATGGCACTGCATACAGAAGATGGATCTTTTCAGTTCAACAGCCTCAACAGTATCATGTTCATCGTTACCATAGCCGCTTGCACTGTAAATTTTTCCATGAACTGCCTTACCACGAAGGCCCTGGGCCGTCGCAGTTGCCTTGATATTATGGCAGGCTGTACAACCAACATTAAGTTTTGCCAATTCTTTTGTTACGGCCTCAGCCTCAGGAGTACCTTTTTTATCATTTGCTGTAACAATCATTTCAGCAATTTGTACAGCAAGTTTTTCTGAGGCAAAATTGACAACCGGAGCGTGACAATCAAGACATTTAAGAATCTGTGCTTTGGTAAGAGGTGTATTCCATTCTTTAGCCAAACCAATCATAATAAAATTTCGAATACCACCTAAGGATGAATTGATGGGATTAGAATGAAATGAAGTTTTCCATTCATCATGTTGATCGGTATGACATTCCCAACATTTTGTGTCGTCGTACATTTTAACGAGTTCATCAATTGTGTTTGCCAATTTTTCAGCAAAACAGGATTGCGGTGCAAACATCACTGTAAGTGATGCAAAACATAGAGCAATCAGCCAAGATTTTCTTTTCATATTTTCCTCCTCATTCATTACAATAATGAATTTAATTACTACGTTGGTTCCTCTCTCCTCTTATTGAATTTGACGTTTTCTCTTTCCCTCCTTTTTTTTGCTTACCCCTCCCTCCAGGAAGCATTTGAATTGATTATCAAAGTATGCATTATCACCATATGTAACATTGTAGTATACAAAAGACATGCCAACAATAAAATGACGCCCCTGTCTAATCTCCAAGGCAACCCCACACTCAGGCGCTACCGTAAGGTTACACCAAGAAGACCAATAGTGCTACCATACGGTAGCGGTGCAAATCTTTCTTTAATCAAAAACCGCCCTCTCACACTTCCAGTAGAAAAAACAACTTCACCACGAACCGCAAGGAGCAACTTTGCGATATGCTGCAAAAAAAACTACCGTGTGATACTTACGAAAAACAGCTGGTTAGAAAAAAAACACAAGGGGAGATAATAAGCCAAAAG
>JACKQG010006943.1_pt1 | contig 11663 bp, 11 predicted proteins | sample 8237621 | NCBI WGS metagenome assembly JACKQG01 (sample SAMN15677084, study PRJNA649215) | marine metagenome | biome: marine; feature: Black Sea; material: saline water; isolation source: suspended particulate matter (SPM) from the Black Sea western gyre | collected 2013-06-09/2013-06-10 | depth... | reverse complement strand
CCACAATGGCAAGGACAATTGAAACTAATTTTTTTTGAATCATGTTTTTCTCCTTCTAATAGTTTTGTTTATTCATCTCCCCAAATGCTCTTGAGGTTTATTAATCCATAATTATGGTTTCCTCTTGGATTTGTATTCCTCTTTCCTTTAATTGGCTCATGAATGCTTCAGCAGGAACATGTTTCAAAGGTGAAAGCACTCCTTTTTCCTTGATGACACCTTTTGCCAACATCCTTGCCACTATTGCAGCTGTGTAACCGACACCTTTGCTCATGGCCATTATTCCCGTGTCAAGATCCCTCTCAATTAGCATGGTACTGGTAAATCTGATTTTTTTATTATCTTTTAATCCTTCAAAAATATTTATCATAGCGACAAGATCTTTTTCATCTGCCTGGTATTCGAGCAAAGGTCCCAGAAATTTGTCAAGGAAATCAAAGGGGGTAACTTTACAGTCAAAACCAGAGACCGGCTGATTACTTAAAAATCCTAATTGTTTCAAAGGTCTCCAAAAGGCGCTCCATCCAGGCCATCTCAACGCATAGCGACCTGTTTCCTCAATCGTATCAGACAATCCCATCAAAGTGGTAAAGTAGACTGAATCACCATTGGGTATGGCTTCCAATTTACCAAGCCCCGGGAAATCAATGCTATGAACAAAGGACTCATCATGTTGGTTTATAGCAGGGATCTCGATAATCTGTTTATCCTTGATAATTCTGCCTTCTCTCATAGTAGAACCGAGGACACCTCTCCAGATCCATGACAATTTGTAATTCAATGGATTGTCACAAGCACTTTTTTCAGGGAAGCCGCCGCAGTATGATTTTATAACACTAAGTTCATCAAATTTTGTTTTGGCCTGGCCATAAATGATCAAGTCTATTCCCGGGTCCAGACCACACTCGGGCATGATTGCAATGCCAGCACTTTTAGCGAGCGCATCAAGTTCTTTTGCATTATATTCATAGTTGGTGTTAACGACACTAACCCCAGCTTCTAAAGCTGCTTCGTTAACAGACTGTTTGAAATCTTTTGGTAGAAGATCAATAACTACATCAACCTGTTTGCAAAGATTAATAAGTGCATTCTTATCTTTGGCATCCACAGTGGCATTTCTAATTTTGCTCATATCTGTGAAGTCTTTTATTTTTGATAATTCCTCAAATCGAATATCAGCACAAACAATCTCACTGACCTCCTTATCAGAAGCCAAATCATGTAATACAGTTCTTCCCTGGATTCCGCATCCACCTAAAACAAGAAATTTCATTTTCACCTCATATATTAATATAGTATCCTTTAACGTATCCATTTAAAGGATATGGTTTTTTTTCGGCATGCCAATGATCTATCTATACTCTTATAAATAATTTTTCAAAAGTAGATCGCACATGCTGTTTCATCAAATTTCCAGCTTTCTCTTCATTCCTATCTTCAATTGCTTTTGTAATCTCTATATGCTGTCCTGGACCAAGGCTTTGCCCGTTTGAAGCCAGGCCAGTATAATCGCTGTCAAAAAATAAAATGTATGCGTGGGAGCGCCAGAAACTGTGCCTGCAATACTGTTCCAGATATTTGTTGCGGCTGATTTTGGCAATGCCGAGATGGAAATTTTCATTAATCCTAAAGTAAGCCATCTTTTCGTCCCGTGTATCAGGATTGGCCATCTCTTTTTCTTTTTCGACCAGTTTATATAAGTATTCAATATCGCTGTCTGCAGCATGCCGGGCAGCCGAAGCTGCAGTCAGACGTTCAATATTTTCTCTCGCAAAAAAAACATTTTTTGCATCCTGGGGGGTGGCTGAAGGGATATAGCAACCTTTCTTTTTCTTCTTGTCTAAAAATCCTTCCGCAACAAGTTTAGTTAAGGTATGCCTGATAGGTGTCCTGCTCAGTTGAAGCGTATCGACAAGTTCCGTCTCAAGTAGAAAATCACCTGGTTTGAAATGACCTTCAAGAATAAGTCTGATTATAGATTCGTATGAAAATTCTTCCAGATTCTGTTTTTTCATATCCCACCATTGATTATGGAAACACATTAATGTATCCATTAATATATGGTTTATTCCTATTGTCAAGTTTTTTTTGAGAATATTTAAATATAATCCAAGTAACTATTATTAATATACTCCCAATCTTTGGCTTAGGAACCTTCTGATAAAGCCTTATTTCCGGAGGTCCACTGGCATTCGTATCGCTCAGCTCAGATAAATTTTAGGCAACTCCATGAACACTGGCTACTGGTTGGCTATCCCGAGCCCAGGATAAAGGGAAAAACAAACCCGCTTTTTTACGGGCTCTGGATGGCAGAGATCGACTTGATTATTGACGGCCCATTTGGGTGCATTCCCATTGAGATTAAATTGGGCACCAAACTAACTCAGCGTATGCTTGGACCTTTAAAATCCTTTCTTAAGGAAACAGGGGCAAAGTTTGGTAACCTGGTGAACAATTCAGAAAAAATTGAAATTGTGGCAGATAATATCATCCAGATCCAGGCTATTTATCTTTAGCTGTGCCTGATAGTTAGGCTGGAAGGGTCGTGCTTATCAGCAAGATTTGACCCGGAGACAATTCCTTCGGGTCAAATCAGATTTTTTTAGCTATCAGACATTTTTCACTTCAAAATCGGCATATGCCGCCATGCCATGCTCGCCAACATCGAGACCGCCCATTTCCTCTTCTTCATCAACCCGTATACCTATGGTAGATTTGAGGATAAAGAAGATAACAAAAGCTGCAACGAAACAGGTTACGCCATAGGCGATAACACCGAGACACTGGATCGCAAAGGAATGATCAGCGCTGAAGATGCCAACCGCCAGGGTGCCCCAGATACCACAGACAAGATGCACAGAGATCGCACCCACAGGGTCATCAATTTTTATGCGGTCAATGCTCATTACCGCAATTACTACCAGTAGACCGGCAATAAAACCTATGATGACTGAACTCATTACGCTTACCACATCGGCACCGGCGGTAATGCCCACCAGACCAGCCAGGGCACCATTAAGTGCCATGGTAAGATCAGGCTTCTTCTGTAGGATCCAAGAGAGGATCATTGCACCGAGAACACCTGCGGCAGCGGCCAGAGAGGTCGTTACAAAGACAAAGGATACAGCGGCAGGATCGGCGGAGAGTACTGAACCGCCGTTGAAACCGAACCAACCCAGGGGTATACCAAGGCAACATAGATTGCAGAGAAGATTAAAAAACTGTGCAGTTTGATGCGCTCGGCCACGGCACCGGAAACTATGGTTGCTGCGGTGGCGGCGAACATAGCCTGAAAGATGAAGTCGGTCCAATAGGTATAGATGCCCACGCCATCGCTACCGGCCACCATCATATTTTCAGGGCTTACACCGATACCAAAGCCGGAGAAGCCGAAAAATCCTGCTATGGAAAAATCACCAGGGTACATCAGGTTGAAACCGATAACGGCATAGGTCAACAGACCGATGGCAATAATTGCCATGTTTTTAAATAGAATATTGACCGTATTTTTGGACCGAGTCAAACCAGCCTCCAGAGTAGCAAAACCAAGATGCATGATGAAGACCAGAAAGGTAGCAACGAGCATCCAGGTATTATTGGCAACATAAATAGCTGCCGCCCCTGTTACCTCGGTTGCGCCATCACTGGCCAAAGATACTCCCGGCAAAGCAATCAACTCAACTATTTGAAATTTAAGCATTTTATTATTTCAATATAAATATATTTTCAAATAAAAATAAATTTATATTACATTTTTGTATTAAAATTACATTATTGATTTTTTCATGATAGTATTTAATAGTAATCAAGGATTGAAAAAGCTAAAAAGAATACACCGATGATCAATTCTGACATCTTTTTACAGGCTGAAAAGGACCTGTACAACAAATATGGTAAGCGAAAAATCGACTTGCATGCATTATTAAATGTACGTTACAATATATCAAACACTGGGGGAGAATTTGAGCAATGTCTGGAATTGATAACACCCTAAAGGAAATATTCGGGTTCGACAAATTTAAACCCGGTCAGAAACAGGTTGTGGAAACTATTATGGCAGGTTTGTCTGCTGCATCAATTTTTCCCACTGGAGCGGGGAAATCCCTTTGTTATCAGTTACCAGCCATTCTTGAGCAAGGTATGACCCTGGTGGTCTCACCGCTTCTATCTCTTATGAAGGATCAGATCGATTTTTTGAAATCGAAAAATATTGCTGCAGCAAAGCTTGACTCAGGGATGAGTGCCGAAGATTACCGAAGTACTCTCGAAGCAGCCCGGCAGGGTAAGCTGAAGATTCTTATGATCGCCGTAGAGCGGTTTAAAAACGAGAGATTCAGAACCCAGCTTCGGCTGATGAAGGTATCACTGCTGGTAGTGGACGAGGCTCATTGTATCTCTGAGTGGGGTCATAATTTTCGGCCTGATTACCTGAAAATCCCCATGTATCAGAAAGAATTCCGTATTGGAAAGGTATTGTTGCTAACGGCCACGGCAACCCCCATGGTTATTTTTGACATGTGCGAAAAGTTTGCAATTCGCCAGGAAAATGTGGTGCAAACCGGGTTTTATCGGAAAAATTTGTTTCTTCGCATACATCCTGTTATTGAAGAAAAAAAAGATGCCCGGCTCCGGGAAGTCCTGGCAGGAAAGCCTGATGGCCCGGCTGTTGTGTATGTCACCCTGCAGAAAACGGCGGAGCGGGTAGCCCGAATGCTGACAAAGAATGGTGTTGCCGCAGATGCATATCATGCGGGAATGAAAAATGACCAGCGGGAATCCATTCAGAATCATTTTATGACTGGTAAAACAAGTATAGTGGTGGCCACCATTGCCTTTGGAATGGGTATTGATAAAGAAGATATTCGAAAGGTTATCCACTACGACCTGCCAAAGTCTATTGAGAGCTACAGCCAGGAAATCGGCCGGGCTGGCAGGGATGGGAACCCGTCTCTTTGTTGTGTGTTAGGCAATAAAAATGCAGTGCCGATACTGGAGAATTTTGTGTATGGGGATACACCTGGTTTTGATAACATCCGCCATGTGCTGAATAGTATCCATCAGAATAGGGGAACCGTGTTTGAGGTTCGTGCATATACGCTCAGCAGGGATGCCGACATCCGACTTTTGCCCTTAAAAACCCTGCTGGTTTATCTTGAGATGGTAAAAATTATTTCCCCAAAATATACCTATTTTGAGTCTTATGCGTTTCAGTATTTGATCCCGGACAAGGAGATGCTCAATAATTTTACCGGAGAAAAAAAAATTTTTGTACAGACCATACTGGATAATTCTAAAACAGCTGTAAAATGGTCCAATGTAGACATAGATGGGATTGTTGCCGAGTCAGGTTCCGATCGACAGCGAGTCCTGACAGCCCTGGAATATTTTCATGAAAAGGGTTGGATTGACCTGCAGCCAAAATCCGGGGTGGAGGTGTTTGAGATCCTCAATTCCGGATTTGAAATAGATTCAACTGCGCACAAGCTTGCAAACCTGTTTGTAAAAAAGGAGAAAAAGGATATAGAGCGCTTGCACACAATGATTGAAATGTTTGAAAAAGATCAGTGTCTTGCAAAAAGCTTGTCTGCCTATTTTGGTGAAAAACTTGATGCAGACTGTGGCAGGTGTTCGGTTTGCCTTGATAAGAGCTTGATCAGGCTGCCTGAGTCAGAACTGCCATTTCTGGAAAAAATGGATTTTTATACCCTTGTCAGGGCCCTTACGGATGTGGCGTTGTCTCCTTTGCCAGTTGATCTGACAACGCGTTTTTTATGCGGCATATTAACACCCAGGCTTGCCCAGTATAAGGCCAGAAACCTGTCCGGCTTTGGTCGGCTGGAAGCTTATCCATATAAGGTAGTTGAAAAATGGGTGCAGTCACAATGCAGGGGATGAACAAATTAAAGGATGCTTGATGTGGCCTGCGGGCCAGGGTATGCAGGGGAAGCTGCATTCGCTCTCGGGGCAATCCCCACGGGCCTGGATTTTTCTTCTGAAATGATCCAAATTGCAAAGAACCGGAATCCTTTGATTGAGTTCCATGAAGGCGATGCCCAGAACCTGGATGACTGCAGAGATGCCCTGGGTGAGGCAGGCTATTTATCTTTAGCCTTGCCTGATAATGAGGAAGGAAGGGGCGAACCTGTAAGTAAGATTAATGATGTAAAACCAGAACATTGCCGTAAATCTCCATGTAAATTTAATGTCGTACTTGGAATAAAAAAATACAAGGTACAATATATTATGGTTGATTGTTTTTGAATAAAAAAGAGGAGTTACAGGGAAAGTCCGGGGGAATTTTTGAATCCTAAAAGGCCATGATTATTACCAGAAGTCTGCTGTTAATTTGACATCCTATAAACCTTATTTTGGGACTCCATTACCAGACACAAGATATTGTGGTTGGTCAATTTTATCGAAAGCCATCAATGATAGACATATCCGTCGCTCCAATATAGATGAAACGCAAGGTACAATAAACCATCCCAATAATATGATCCCAATTAATCTGAACCCTGTCCATTAACGTCTGCGGATCAACCTTTTTTCATGTGTCTTAAACAAATTAAAATTTCAGGGTCAATCGGGATTGCATTCTATCCCGACATGTACTATGAAATATTTAAAGACGATCAACCATTTAAATATTTGCGATATCCGGTATCATCGGCAACGCAAAGTTGTTTAAAATAAATAGGGCAGCACCGGTTTAGCCGTTCATGAAAACCTTTTTTAGGGCGGATGATTTCAAGCTCTTGACCGATGTTCAAACCCGGGGATTGTGGCTTGGGTCTGGTTGTAAAAAAACAGCATAGCCAGTCGATTTTCAGCAGATCTGGGACATTTTTTTTAAATATTAAAAAAAATTAATGAGCAAAATTGAAAAATTGGTGTCATGACAGATTAAGAATCAGGATAAACCCCAAGGCCCACGAAGGGAAAACAGATCAACCATCTTCATCTGCTTATTGATAATTAAATAAATTAAAAGGAGTAACAAATGAAAAAGACCTTTTTATTATTAAACTTTATCCTGGCAGCAGCAATTTTGGCCTCCTTTCCAATCAATGCCCCAGCCCCGCCTACCGCCATCCAGATGGGAACAAATGATTTTTACAGCCATATGGATGATACCTATGGGGTAAAAGCCCTGCCCAGGGTAGAAACCGGCACGGTGGCCAATCCTGCGCTGCTTAATTCGCACGGGTTCAAGGCTAAAAAAGGGGATGCTGTCCAGATCCACGATCTGGGCAATGGCAAGTTAAAACTGCTGCACCCAAAATCAGGTAAATCCATTATTGTTAAACTGCCCCCAAAAAAATAAAATGAGCTGTCAAATAAAAAAAGGAAAGATATGATGAAATCTAAATGTATTAAATTAAGGTTAATCCTATTCACCACATTAATCTTATCTGTTGCCGCCACTCCGGCCTTGGCCCTATTCAGCAGCAAGGTAAAACATTTCAGTGCAGATATGGTCACCATTGAGCCGTCTGGGAAAGTGGTTAATACCGGCACACTCCATGTCTCAGACGATGTCATACGGATGGATGGTATCGGCAGCATGATGGGGCCCCAAAAAAGCCAGGAGGCACCGGATCTGTCCATGCTCACATTTCAGGACAAAGGGATCATGTATTTTTACAACCATGACAAGAAACTGGTGTATGAAGGGCCCCTGGAGGAAGAGGATATGATGGCCGGGTATAAGGCCATGGATAACATTGAATCAGAAAAAGTACTGGGCAAGGAAAAAGTATCAGGTTACAAGTGCGTGAAAAAAGAGGTGGTCACCCGTATGCAGGTCATGGGCCGGACGATCAAAAACAAGCTTATTGTCTGGGAAAGCGATCAATTTGAATTCCCTTTGCGGTCCAAAATGGATGATGGCAGTATTCAGGAAATGCGCAATATCAAAGAAGGTAAGCCACCTAAAAAACTGATGCAACCTCTGACCGGTTACACCAAGGTGGGTAGCATGATGGCGGTCATGGGCATGGATTTCGGTGCCATGATGGCCCAGGAAAGTGCCATGGAAGAAGAAAAAGAGACCCAGACCATGCCGAAAACGGCTCATCAAGGCTGGTCAAATAAAGCAGCCGATGCAACCCCATCGCCCGATCAGCAGAATCAGGAACAGATGGATATCTCCAAAATGATGGAACAGATGAGTCAGGCCATGGGCGAAAACATGGGCCCTGAAGAAAAAGCCCAGATGATGCAGGCCATGAACCAGGCCATGAACCAGGCAAATCAAACAAAAGAAGGACCAGGAGCCGCAAAAAGAATATGGCAGATCATCCCGAGAAAACCGGGTGACAAGGTGGGTTCCGAGCTGAAAACCACCAATGTCCTCAATGTTTCCATGGGAAGCAGAGCCCCGCTAACAGATGTATTTGATTTTTATAAAAACAAACTGACTGCCAGAGGCTGGAAAGACCAGGGCATGTATCTTCAAAACGGACAAGGTTCCATGCACATGACCAAAGGTCAACAGAGCCTTACTATCTCATCGGAGGAAAATTCTGGTATTAAAGGCAATTTTTCGACATTTTATATGATGCAGCTCAACGGCCCAAATCTTTAAAGACCTGAAGGACAAAATGCCAATGGGTACTGCCGGGGTCAGCCTGGCAGTATTTTTAACACGTGCCAGAGGATGCAGATGTTAAAACCGCTGTTTCAAATCGCAGGAATTGTTTTCCTTGCTCTGTTGGTGCGTTATTTTATCATGGCCCCCTTTTGTATACCCACCGCCTCCATGCACCCAACGCTTATACCCGGAGATTGTGTCCTGGCAGACAGGCTGGCATTTAAACTGCCGGATAAAGAAGGGCCCCGGCGCAATGATGTCGTTATTTTTCAACGGCCTGAAAACCCCAAAAAAGTGTATACCAAAAGGGTCGTAGCCATTGGCGGCGATACCATTGAAATCAAAGAAAAAAGAGTGTTTATAAACCAGGTGGAAATCCATCATGCCTCTGCCTGGTACTCTGATCCATATACCTTACCACCGGGAGAGGAAAATAACCGTGATAATGTTAAAGCCCACACCGTTCCGAAAGGTAAAGTCTTTATTCTCGGGGACAACCGGGACAACAGTCTGGACAGCCGGGTCTGGGGCGGTCTTGATGCAGACACACTAAAGGCAAAGGTTTTAATGGTCTACTGGTCAAAAGATCCAAAAACCGGGCAATACCGATGGCGCCGGATCGGCAGGTGGATTGATTAATTTTATGTTGACCAAATTGTACATTGTTAAAGCAGTTATTTAGAACCATGATGAAATGAAAAAAACTCGGGTGGGTGCTTCGTGGTGAATTTAAGGTTAAAATAAAACATTTATCGCAATTTAATTAGATAGGAAAGGATGTGGGCAAATCAAAGGAATTTATATTGAAATTTTAGTGAAAGTCCTGGTATCAATCAAATAATGAAAGGTTTGCGATTCCTACCTAATTTTGATTCTTTAAAAGAGCGTACTTATGGTATGAGGGCCCATAATTTCAGGATCAATAGAAACACCATATCTTGTGGTTTCCCTTTCCTGTTGAAAATTCAACTTATTACATACCTTGAATTGAATCTTTTGGAGTGCCGGAAAGTCAAAATTTATTGGAGCTATGGTGCAGACTATGTCTATTAGTCAGCAGCAACCTGTTTTACCCTGTTTGATTTTGGACACACACTGTGGGACATGAAAATAAAATAATTGTAATTATCCCTTTTCAGAAACAGCAACTGTGATTTGGTTTTACTTTTTTGATAATATTTTTTATAAAACCTCTATACTTTTAAACCAGTGCCATGAATTTTTTTATAGGGGATTTGGATTATGCCAATAACAAATCATAAAAATTACCCTTTTTCTTTTTCCATGATAGACATTAAAAACATTGATCCTTCACCCTATCAACACCGCAAATACTTTGATGAAGAAAGCTTAAGAGAGCTTGGGACAAGTATTGCCCAGGATGGATTGATTGAACCTGTTATCGTCAGGCTACAAAAAAATGGCCAATACCAGCTTATCTCAGGGGAACGAAGACTCAGGGCCATTAAAGATTACACGGACATGACGATGATCCAGGCAAAAATCGTAGTCGTTGATGATCTTCAGGCAAGAAGAATAAGTGCTGCAGAAAACCTTTTAAGAGAAGATTTGTCAGCCATAGAATCCATTGAAGCAACCATTGAAATCATTGATGTGGAAATGGACAAAGAGCCTGAGTATTTGACGGTAGGTAAAACACCCCTTGAGAGGGTGGTAAAATTGCTGTCAAAGTTAGATTCCATAAGGGTTAGCAAGGATAGAGGATCAATGGTTTCCAAGGAGGCTGATGACCTGTTCCATAAATTTATGGAACAGGTAGAATTAATTTTCAAAAATCTGCCAAAACCCTTGCAGTGGAGGTCTTTTCTTAACAATGATCTGATTTTATTAACCGACATTCCCTCAATAGTTCAAACCGCCTCTGTAAAACACGGCCTGAACAAGGCCCAGACAAAAGCGCTTGCAAAACTTGAACAGGTATCTGGCAAGGTTTTTCACGAGGTCATTCAAAAAGGTTTTATCCCGTTTAAAGATCAGAATAATAATCTTTTGCCAATAAATTGCTCCATGTTGTTTTTTCTGTACTTAAAAACCAAAAACCTTATGAGGTACACTTTATTCATTAATAATTTTATTCTGTCCAATTTGGGGGTTGACTTATTACCGCTTGTCTATTTTAAAAAAATGGCAGCCCATTACATGAAAGGCAGTATTTCAGATTTTTCCAAGGCCCAATATTTAAATTTTTTTAAAGATCTTTTTTGTCTTATGAAAGAACATTCAAAACCCTCCACCCGTATTGCATTTCTTAATGCAGACTTCAGGGATTTTCAGGGTATTCCGGCTTTTGATGAAGACCCTGAAAATGCCATCCTGGTTTTAGAATATGCAAACCTGCTTGAAACCTGCGGATGGAAGGTCACGCATTTAATAGACTGTCCTTTGTCAACGGAAAGGTTTACCGGAAATATGGTAAACAGAATGCAGGAAAAAAGAACCCTGGGTATTGTCAGAAGAACTTTGATTATAGGGAAACTAAAATACACATAAATTCTTTATTGTTCAACCGGGCCGTCAAACCCACAAATCGACTTGCATGCATCATTAAATGTGCATTACAATATTTCAAACACCAGGGGGAAAATTTAACCAATGTCGAAAATTGATAACACCCTAAAGGAAATATTCGGGTTTGACACATTGTATCAGAAAGAATTTGGTATTGGAAAGGTATTGCTGCAGATGCGTATCATGCAGGAATGAAAAATGACCAGCGGGAACCCATCTCTTTGTTGTGTGCTGGGCAATAAAAATGCAGTGCACATACTGGATCATTCCAAAGCAGCTGTAAAATGGTCCAATGTAGACATAAATGGGATTGTTGCCCAATCAGGTTCCCAGCGGCAGCGAGTCTTGACAGCCCTGGAATATTTTCATGAAAAAGGTTGGATTGACCTGCAGACAAAATCCGGGGTGGAGGTGTTTGAGATCCTCAATACGGGATTTGATATAGATTCAACTGCGCACAAGCTTGCAAACCTGTTTATGAAAAAGGAGAAAAAGGATATAGAGCGCCTGCACACCATGATTGAAATGTTTGAAAAAGATC
>JACKQG010006942.1_pt1 | contig 11666 bp, 10 predicted proteins | sample 8237621 | NCBI WGS metagenome assembly JACKQG01 (sample SAMN15677084, study PRJNA649215) | marine metagenome | biome: marine; feature: Black Sea; material: saline water; isolation source: suspended particulate matter (SPM) from the Black Sea western gyre | collected 2013-06-09/2013-06-10 | depth... | reverse complement strand
CGCGACACAACATGGGACCGCGACACAACATGGGACCGCGACACAACATGGGACCGCGACACAACATGGGACCTCGACACAACATAGGGCCGTGAACCAACACGAGGAGGATTAGCTGTGAGACGTCGCAAGTTCTTGAAAACCGCTGCGGCCGCCGTAGCTGCGCCGTATCTCATACCACGTCACGTACTCGCGTCTCCGGGAGTGCCGGGGGCCAACGACCGCATCTTGGCCGGCGTGATCGGCACAGGCAGTCGAATTTCCAGAGTGATTAGCGAGACGCCGCGGGACGTGCAGATCGCAGCCCTGGCCGACTGCAACGTGCGGCAGATGGGGGCCGACTCCGGTTTTGGCAGAACGATCAGCCCGCGCGATCCGGACGGATTCCCCAAGTGGCCGCGGTACCAGGAGTACCGTGAAATGCTGGACAAGGAAAAGCTGGACGCCGTGTACGTGGGCACGACCACACACGCCAGGGCGTTGTGCTCGATCCACGCTGTCCAAGCCGGGTTGGACGTGTACGCGGAAAAGCCGCTCACGTTGACGATCGAAGAAGGGCAGGTGCTTGTCAAAGCCACTCGCAAGCACCAACGCGTGTTTCAAGTCGGAACCCAATGCCGGTCGCTTCCGTGGTACAAATGGAGCAACGAATTGATTCGCAACGGTGCGCTGGGGAAGATCAAGAAGGTAATCGCACACAACTTCGACCCGCCTGTCGACTGGCCGGGCGAACCGGGCCAGCCGGTGCCGGATGGACTCGACTGGGACATGTGGTGCAACCAGACGGAACCGCGCCCATACCACGTGCAATTGCATCGCGGCTGGTACAAGTGGCGGGCCTACGACGGTGGTGGCATGAGTTGGGGCATGACCGGATGGGGAACCCACTCGTTGGATATGGTGCAGGCCGCTCTGGGTACCGACTACACCGGACCGGCCGAGGTGTGGCCGGTCAAGCCGGGCGATGACCACAGCCCGGTCACGATGCGTTACGCCGACGGAACAATTCTGGAACTGTCTTTGCCGCGAGGATACGGGGACTTCTGGGGCGCAAAGTACATCGGCGAAACGGGAACGATCGAACGCGTGAAGGAGGTGTCAAGCGATCCACCGGAACTGGTCGCCGATCATCCGAAATACGCGGGCTATCCCACCGAGCCTCATCTGCAGAATTGGATCGACTGTATGCGCAGCCGCCAACGGCCGGCGGCCGATGTGGAGATCGCCCACCGTTCGACGAGCCTCTGCCACTTGGCAACGGCGGCCCGAGACTTAGGCCGCCGTCTCGAATGGAACCCGGACAAGGAAAAGTTCATCGGCGACGAAGAGGCCGCGCAGCATATGTCGGTCACTCGGCCGCGACGCAAGGGCTACGAACTGCCGGAGATAGGTGCCCCATGAAGAAAGCCATCGTGATCCGCGCCTTTTCAGCCGATCCGAATTTCCTGGCCGCTGCCGACTTTCTTCAGACAGAAGATGACTTTGCGCGGTGCTTTGAACGAGCGTTAGAGTTCGGTTTCGAAGCCGTGCAGCTTTTCCTTTCGCCGCAAGGCTATCTTTCTCTGGACGGTGACGATCGCCGCGCCGAAAGCATCGCCAGTCGTGCCCGCGCCAGTGGCGTCGAGTTGACCAGCCTGGAAATCGAGCCGTTCTCCTTCTCCTTGACCGACGACGATCCGGAGGTCCGCCGACAGGGAGAGAGTACCGTGCGTCGGGCCATGCAGATGGCAGCGGCCATGGAGGCGCCCGGCGTGTTGGTGATCCCCGGCTACGTGGGGCTTCCTTGGGATCCCAGGGCGAAGCCGGTTCGCTACGACTTGGCATACGACCGTCTGCGCGAAGCCCTCGAAGTCCTGGCCCCGACTGCCGCCGAACTGGGCGTGACGGTTTTGATCGAGAACATCTGGAACATGTTTCTGTTGAGTCCGCTGGAGATGCGGACTCTTATCGACGAAGTCGACAGTCCGCACGTGGGAGTGCTTTTCGACACGGGCAACGTGGTCCAGTTCGGCTTCCCCGAACAGTGGATTCGCATTCTCGGTGCACGGATTCGCGAAGTCCACCTGAAAGACTTCCGCCGCGCGGTCGGGACGGTCGAAGGTTTCGTATCGCTGCTGGAAGGCGACGTCGATTGGCCCGAAGTTATGTCGGCGCTGAACGAAATCGGCTTCGACGGGTTCCTAACGGCCGAGGTCTTTCCCTACCGGCACCACGGGGATGCGGTTCTGCTCCATACATCGGAAACCATGGATCGGCTGATGGGAAGGAAGCAAGCGTGAACCGCAAGGAGAGAATCGGTTTGGCCGGCAGAGTCCAGCCAGTAGCCGCTGGGTCGCGGTTGAACGAGCATTTGTTACAAAACTCGTGCAACACGACACCAGACCTTGTCGCGGGAAGCGAAAGGGTTACTATGTTTGCTAGCTGCCCTCGACATTCCGTCGAGAACGGCAACAAAGCTCTCTTTGATGGGAGGAACTGACTATGCCCCTAGGCGATTTTGGTGGTCGCCCACCCACAGCGGACGATTTCCAGCGCGCGCTGCGGCGCAATCTACCAATGATCCTGGTGGTTGCCGTCGTGGTGGTTGTGGCGTTGGAACTTCTGACCGTGTTCTACCGCGTAGATGCAAGCGACCAAGGCGTTGTTTTGCGTTTCGGCAAACACGTCCGGACCACGGAACCCGGGCTGCACACGAAACTGCCGTGGCCCATCGAACGGGTCTACGACGTTTCCGTGCGACGCATCCAAACGTTGGAGTTCGGTTTCGATACCGAAGAACCGGGAAGGGTTACCCAGTACGCTCCGACCGGCCCCGAACATTTGGACGTGACCGAGATGCTCAGCGGCGACTTGAATCTGGCCAACGTCACATGGGTCGTGACGTATCGCGTGAAAAACCCTGCCGCCTATCTGTTTCACATCGGCGACGTGGAAGGGATTCGAGCGGAAGCGTTGCCTTCGGGTGTACGGTACGATCCCAATGCCGCGGTGCCCGATACGATCCGCGACGTGTCCGAGTCGGTCCTGAGGAAGCTGGTAGGCGACACCAGTGTAGACGCAGTGCTCACATTTGGCCGAGAGACGATCGCGGCCAGCGCCAAGGAGGATATCCAGAAGATGCTCGACGATTTCGAATCTGGTGTGGAAATCGCCACGGTCAAACTGCAGAGCACGGCACCGCCCGAGGAAGTGAAGGACGCGTTTCAGGAAGTCAACCGCGCTCGGCAAAACAAGGAGCGAGTGGTGAACGAGGCGGAAGGCGAACGGAACCGGCAGATCCCCGCGGCTCGCGGTGCACGCGATAAGGCCATCTCCGAAGCCGAAGGCTACAAAGCAAAGATCGTTTTGACGACGACGGGCAAGACCAATGCCTTCCTGGCCCAATTGGCCGAATACGAAAAGGCACCCGAAGTGACGAGGACCCGTCTCTATTTGGAGACCATGGAAGAAGTGCTCGCCGGAGTGGACCAGAAGACGATCGTCGACGATTCGATGCAGGGCATCCTGCCGCTCTTGAATCTTGACCACGGCGGTTCGAGAAGTATCACTGGAGAAGGAGGTGCGAGATGAAGGTCAAAGCAACCATATCCATACTCGCAGCCCTGGTGATTGGCGTGGTCGTGCTGTATGCCAGCGCTTACGTCGTCGACGAAGGGAAGCAAGCGGTCGTCACTAAGTTTGGCCGCCCGGTCCGGTTCGTGACCGAAGCAGGTCTCTACTTCAAAACCCCCTTCATCGAAGAAATACACGTGTTGGAAAAGCGGCTGCTGCCGTGGGACGGCGACGCCGAGAATATTCAGACCCGTGACAAGAAGCGAATTTTCATTGACGTCTGGGCACGCTGGCAGATTACCGAGCCGGAGAAATTCTACAAGGCCATCCGTACCGAGCAGATGGGACAGCAGATTCTGGATAGCTTGGTGAATTCGGCGGTAAAGAACGTGGTCGCGCAGAACAACTTGATCGACGTGGTGCGCAGCACAAACGAGGAGCTTGTCTACGAAAGCGAAGAGATGATGGAGATGGCGCGCAGTGCCGACGCCACGCGGGACGTGGTGGAAACGGGTCGCGACAAGATGGAAGAGATGATTCTGCAGGCGGTCGCCAAAGACCTGAAAGAAAACGATTACGGCATGGAACTGTCGGCGGTTCGAGTGAAGCGAGTCAACTACATCGAATCCGTCAGACAGACCGTGTACGACCGGATGCGATCCGAGCGGCTGCGGATCGCCAAGCTGTTCGAGTCGGAGGCGGAAGAGGACCAGAACCGGATTGAAGGATTGACTCGCAAGGAGTTGGACGAGATCGAAGGTGAAATGGAGCAGAAATCCGCGGAGATTCGCGGCGAAGCCGATGCCGAGGTGATCCAGCTGGCCGCCGAAGCGTATGGCAAATCGCCTGAATTCTATGCGTTTCTTCGCCGTCTGGAGGTTTTCAAGCAGACGCTCGGCCGCGGCACGCGGCTGATCTTCACAACCGACAGTGACTTGTTCAAGCTGCTGAAGGAGACAACCGAATTCCCGCCGGCCAGTGATCTCGGTCCGGACGACGCGGCCACGACGGGCGAGGAACCCTGATTGAACGTCCTTTCGATTGCGGTGATGTCCAACCCTGTTTAACCCGAAGCCGGAGGCGATGGTGGGTTGCGGAATCGACCGTGCTTGGGCCACGCCCACCATCGCCTTCGGCTTCGGGTTAAACAAAGAAACCTCGACGCCATGGAGCCATGGAACACCGACGGGACTACCGCCGGATACTCGTCACGGCGCTTCGAGCGATCGGCGTCCGCTTGCTCGTTTGGGGCGGGCTGGTCCTGGTGGTGGCATTCTTGCTTGGATACATCCGCCTACCTGTCTTCGAAACAGCATCCGAGCCAAGCGTCCCAGCCACTGCGGAGCATGATGACGCACCCGGACCGGGTTGGCCGCACTTAAGAGGACCGAAGTACGACTCGACATGCGACGAAACCGGCTTGGTCGAAACTTGGCCGGACGAAGGCCCGTTGGTGCTGTGGGTGAAGGAAATCGGCCAGGGCTACTCCGGCTTCTCGGCGGTCGGTGGCCGCGCCTGGACACAGAGGCAGACGCCTTATGCACAAACGGTCGTGTGCCTCGATGGCGGTACCGGCCGTTTGATTTGGGAGCACCGGTACGGCTGGCCGTATCAGGCCGCAGGCATGTATCCCGGACCGCGCGCGACGCCAACCTGGCACGATGGCAGGATCTATTTCGCCGGGCCACGAGGGAAGATCGGTTGTCTTCGAGCAGACGACGGCCATCCTCTGTGGTCGGTCAACGTCAACGAGCAGTTCGGCGGGCGCGGGACCGATTTCGGCTACGCTTGCTCGCCCACCGTGATCGACGGCAAGGTGCTTCTGCCCGTCGGCGGCGAAGGAGCCAGTGTGGTCGCCTTGGATGCGGACGACGGTTCCACGATCTGGGCCGGCGGCAACGAACCGGCCAGCTACACTTCGGCAATTCCCATCACGTTCGAAGGCCGGCAACTCGTCGTCGGATACCTTCAGAACGCCATGGCGCTGCACGACCTGGAAACGGGGCGGGTGCTGTGGGGCCGTAAGCTTTCGAATGGCTACGACGAACATTCAAGCCTGCCGCTGTACCAGGAACCGTATCTGCTGACTACCGCGCCGTTCCGAAGCGGAGCGGAATTGTACGAGCTTAGCGCCGAGATGCCGGAGGATGCGGATGAGTCCTCCGGCCTGACGGCCCGGAGGATTTGGCACAGCGAGCGAATGTCGAACGACGTGGCATCGAGCATCCTGGTGGACGGCTACGTCTACGGTTTCGATCTTCGCGACATCCAGTCCAAGGCGCGCCGCCCGTCGCGGGGCGAATTTCGGTGTTTGGACTTCAAGACCGGCGAAGTGCAATGGTCATCGGACCAGCCCGGACATGCTTCGGTGATCTTCGCCGACGGGAAGTTGATCTTGTTCAACGACCGTGGCGAGGTACGGCTGGCGCGACCCACGCCGCAATCCTACAACGAGGTGGCTAGGGCCGAGGTGTTTGGCGGCGAGATCTGCTGGACTGCTCCGGCGCTGGACGATGGACGGCTGTACCTGCGATCCCCCACCAGGGCTGCGTGTCTGTACTTGGGCAAGCCGGAACGGCTGGAACAGCAGCAACTGGCCGACGCGCGGCCTGCATCGGAGATCCCGCAGGCCCGTGGTTTTGATTGGGCTTGGCTGGTAAGCGGCGAACGCGATTGCCCGGCCGATCCTCCCGAGGCGAATGAACTGCGCCGGTGGTACTATGCATCCCTGATGGGCATTATGGGTGCCGCCTTGTTGGCCTTGCTGGTCTGGGCGGCATTAGGCAAACGATGGCCGAATCGAGCGCCGCTGCTGGTCCGCGCCGTTTTCTGGGGTGGGCTGTTGCTCGCGGGATTCGCAGCGACCCCGTTGGGCAATCGGCTGGGATCGTCATTCTTGTTTACGTGGCCGGCGACGCTTTTCGTCGTCCATCAACTTGCACTGAGCGGCATCCTCCGCAGTCACCGGGAACGGAAGCTTGGCAAGTCACACTGGTTGTCGCTGGCTTCCGTGTTCTTCCTTGTCGTCGTTTGCGTCATCTACTTCGACATATGCCGTCGCCTGGACTTGGCCATCATGTGGGTCTTCCTGATCGGTTTCCTGCCTTCCTGGCCAGTAACCTTGCCCGCGGCGTATCAGATGGCCGCGCACGACAAACCGCTTCGCGACATGCTCTTGGCGGTACCCGCCTTCTCCGTTTACTACTGGGTTTCTGCGGCGTATGCGCTCTGGTGGTTCGACTAGCGCCGCCGGTTCTTCGGCCAAATCGTGTCGACATCGGGATCTGTCGTTTCCTGCCAATCCGTGGCTGTCCTGAATCCGTGGGGCTGAACAACGCCCGGTATTCCCCACGGATTCAGGACGACCACGGATTACTCTGGCATGAAGCACAGCGGCTTGAATTCATCGCAGGTTCTTTCGCCTTGCCCAGCGACTATCGAGCGTGCTAGCAGTCCGCAGAAAGAGCGCAGTTGTTGCTTCATCGTGAGTTTTGCCCTTCAGGTCGTGCGGCCACCCACCGAACTGTCGGTCGATCTGGACCTGCCGGATGCCGAAGCGTAATGGAACGCCGTATTATCGCGTTATCGCCGTTAATAGCGGCGACCGCGCTGGCCACCACGACCTCCTCCGCCTCCTCGACGGTCGTTGTCACGGCGTGGACGCGCTTCGTTCACGGTGATCGCTCGCCCCGCGATTCTTTTGAGATTCAGCTCTTCAATCGCAGTCTTGCCTGCTTCGGCGTCGGGCATTTCGACGAAGCAGAATCCGCGGGAACGACCCGTTTCGCGATCTTTGATCATGTTTACCGCAGATACTTCTCCGTATTCGGCGAATGCCTGCTCGATGTCCTGCTCACTGGCGTCGTAGGACAAATTTCCAACATAAATGTTCATTTGGCGGAAGCTCCTCTGCAGTAGAACGAGTAAAGACAAACTGGGAGGCCAACATTCAGGATGCCAAAGGCATGTCTACCGTGGCAGGCGAATAGAGAAACTCCCGAAGAATCGCCTTCATTATCCGTCTCTTGGCCCAGCCGTCAAATGGGGCTGGGACAAGTGTGTGGCAGTTCTTTCTGGCACGTAGCTGAATTCGCAAGAATTCAGGATCGCGAATGTGTCTGAATTCTTGCGAATTCAGCTACCGTTCTGGGCCTCGCCGGACTCCTTACCCGTTTGACTTCCCCACGTCTCTGTTCTTCGCTTGTCGCCTGCTCTTACCTCGTTTCTTATTTCCACCCGTTGCGGGCTTGCGCGCCGGCTTGGCAGGCGGTGTCGACACATATTCGCCTGTTCCTTTGATAGCCCACGCCAAGTCCGCCTTGATCTTCGCGTTGGCGATTCTCGGGTCTTCGTATTTGTGCCCGTACCCGGCAAGCTGCCGTGAGAGTTCGCGAACCGTCTCGCGATACTCCGAATCGCAGAAGTAATTGACCAACTCGTCGGGGTCTTTCTCCAGATCGAACAACCACGGATCATCTGCCGTCGAATAGACCAGTTTGTAGCGGTCGGTTACGGCGGCCAGCCAACCTTTCTCGTCGCCCGTACCCCGGACAAATGCGATGTCCGTCCAGCCTTCCGGCGCTTTTCCGTCCGCAAGGAGGGCCGACGCATCTCGCCCCTCGACCTGTCCGGTCGTTTCGAATCCCATCAAGCTAACGATCGTCGGCAGAAAATCGACGCACCCCAGCGCCTCGTCAACCACCGTGCCCGGCTTGATCTTGCCAGGATAGTAGACAATGAACGGGACCTTGGCCGAACCTTCGTACGGTACGCCCTTGTTCTGTCGATGATGTTCGCCCCGCAAGTCACCGTGGTCGGCCGTGAATACGACGACCGTATTGTCGATCAACCCGTTCGATCGCAAGGCGTCAAGGATCTTGCCCACATTGTCATCGATACACTTGACCATACCATAGTAGCTGGCCATGCCATTGAACCCGCCGCTCGGCTTTCCCCAGCTTGGCGAACTCTCGGCCGGCTTGTCAAAAGTGCGAGGCGTCTGGTACGTCTGCTGCGCGAACATCGTATCGTAAGGCGGGCGCACGGTGTCCGGCCCGTGAGGATCAGGAAGGCTGAGCATGAAACAGAAGGGCTTGCTCTTGTTGTCATTGATAAACGCAACCGTCTTGTCCGCCAGGAAGTCGGTCGTGAAGGACTCCTCGTCGGCACCCTGCACGCCGTAGCTCGGTGCGCCACCGGCATTGCGAGCCTTGACCTGGGGCCCGTCCGCCGTGTCTTCCAGTTGCTTCCAGTGGCCGCGGTTGAACATGTACCGGTTGTCGTCGAATCCAAACCGGCGATCCGGCATCCATTGTGGCTTTCCCGTTCCGTCCAAGTGCCATTTGCCCGCGTAGCCCGTGGCGTAGCCCTTGCGCCGCAGGATCTCGGCAAACGTGACAACCCGGTCGTCCATCGGAATGTTGTTCGTCACCACCGGCGTGTTCTGCGGGTAACGCCCCGAGACGAACGCGGCCCGCGAAGGCGAGCAGACCGGCGTGGTCGCATAGAAACTGGTGCAGATCGCACCGCGTTCGGCAAGCCAGTCGATGTTGGGCGTGGTCACTACCGCGTCTTTGCCCCACATAAACGCCTGCTCGTCAGACAACAGGTCGCGATAGCAGCCTAGCGTGCGAAAGTTGTGTTCGTCGGTGTGAATGATCAGCAAGTTAGGCCGCTCGTCGGCCAATGCCGCCAGCTTCGGCACCAACGCCCAGACCAATATACTGACTAGCCCCAGGGCAAGTCGAAAACGACATGTCATGGTGTGCTCCTTGGTTTGCTTGGTTCAACCAACTTGGGGCGCTGCCGTAAGATTCGCCATTTAGTACGAAAAGTAGGTCCCGCTTGCCGAGCGGGACCTTGAATTTCCAGGTTAGTCAACAGTTCCAGGTCCCGCTCGGCAAGCGGGACCTACTTCTTCAGCACCCATCACGGCTTGATGATCGTCCCGTCCCGGCGGCGGTAGTTGCCCCATTTCAAATCGAACGGCGGGTCATCATTCACAGGAAACCGCGCGGCCGCCTTTTCGTCAAGGCCCACACCCAGGCCGGGTCGATCGCTTATCCAGTAGTATCCGTCTTTCAGTTCCGGACACCCCGGAAACACGTCTTGTTCCGCCTGAGTGAACTCGCGCGCCTCTTGGATCCCGAAATTCGGCACGGCAAGATCCAGGTGAATATTAGCGGCGTGGCCGACCGGCGAAACGTCCCCCGGCCCATGCCAAGCGGTGCGAACGGCAAAGAACTCGCACAACGCCGCCAGCTTGCGAGCCGGTGATAACCCGCCGATCTGCGACAGATGCACTCGGATGAAGTCGATCAGTCGACCCGCGACGAGCGGCACGAACTCGTTTGGATTGTTAAACAACTCGCCCATGGCGATCGGCGTGCTCGTCTGCTCGCGCAAACGCTCGAAATAGCCGACGTCCTCGGGGCTAAAGGGATCCTCCAGGAAGAACGGCCGATACAGTTCCAAATCCTTGGCCAGTTGGATTGCCAGAATGGGCGGTACTCGCTCGTGCACATCGTGCAGCAACTCGACGTCGTCTCCCAACTCGGCGCGCAGATGCTCGAACAACTTGGGAACCGTCCTCACGTACGGCCCCGGCTCGAAATGCGATGCACGACGATTCTCGGGTACGTTCCCTTCGTCGTCCGTGCTCCGTACACCGTACGCGGCCTGTCCTTGCACCGAAACTTGGACGCGAACATGCCGATATCCTTGTTCGGTGAACATCCGGACCATGTCTGCGACTTCCTTGAAGCTCGCTCCCGATGCATGTCGATACGTGTCCACGGCCTTGCGGCACTTGCCGCCAAACAGTTGGTACACGGGCATGCCGCTGGCCTTCCCCAGAATGTCCCACAAGGCCATGTCGACACCGCTGATGGCGTTGTTCAGCACCGGTCCGTTTCGCCAGTAGGAACTGACGAAAGAAGACTGCCAGATATCCTCGATCTCCAAAGGATTCTTCCCGACCAGGAACGGCTTCAGGTACTTGTTCACCGCCGTTTCAACCACCCGCGCACGCTGCGTAAACGTGGCGCATCCCAAGCCATACAACTCGGGCTCGTCGGTTTCCACCTTCACGACCACCAGCCGGATTCCTGCCGGCTGCGTGAGAACCGCACGCACATCGCGTATTTTCAAGTTCGGCAGCCCACCGGCACCGCATCGCTCTGCGCCAGTCGCAGCATGCGGCGCCAGAGTCGCCAATCCCAGTCCCCCAGCCGCCCATTTCATCCAATCCCGTCGCTGCATGATTTCCGCTCCTACTCGGCTGCCAAGTTCTCCACAAGGGAGACTCCAACGAATCGAAGAAGACGACGAACGCTTATCCGACGCATGGTTCCGAATTCCCCCAACAGCCATCGTCCGTCAGCGTATTGTGCCATCGCCAATAAAGCAAATCAGCCTGTCAATTATCGAGTCGCTGTCGGATTGGAGACACCGCTATCGAAAACTGCGACCCTCCTGGAAACCGAGTGCGAACGGGCTGAAAAAAAACACACGAGAAAGGGTGGCCGAACAATTGCACAAGGGGCGGGGGTGGGTCAGAATGTCTGTAAGTTCATCAAGAGGTTGGCGCGCGAGCCATCCCCATCCGGGCAGAAAAGAAGCGGTCGATGGATGTCTCGCAGGGAGACGGTAATGACATACGAGGTAGAGTGAAAATGAACGAAACGGCTCCTCAGATTGAAGCCACGGAGTTGGAGGTTCGGCTCCGTTTCAAGGGTAGCCTCATCAATGAACTATTTGCCAGTCCGCGCATCACGATTGATGGCCAGACGCACAAAGCCAAATGGGGAACTCGTCACTTTCGCCTCGACCCCGGAAAGCATTCCGTGGAAGTATGTTTCCGCTATCTTTTCCTGCTGAGATTCGGTCGCAAATCGATCGAGTTCAGCCTGGATCAAAACCAGATTCGCAAGATTGAATACGCCAACTCTTCGATCATCTTTCTGCCGGGCTCGATCAGGATTTTGGCGTAGTATGCGGACGGACAGCTCAAACTCTTTGAGTCCACGGCCGAAGGCCGTGGACTCATACTAACAATGCCTGTTCAGGCGAATTTGTGGGCGAATTCTAGCTGTGGTAGGCTGCCAAGGTTGTGA
>JACKQG010006941.1_pt1 | contig 11666 bp, 8 predicted proteins | sample 8237621 | NCBI WGS metagenome assembly JACKQG01 (sample SAMN15677084, study PRJNA649215) | marine metagenome | biome: marine; feature: Black Sea; material: saline water; isolation source: suspended particulate matter (SPM) from the Black Sea western gyre | collected 2013-06-09/2013-06-10 | depth... | reverse complement strand
CCCTTCAAAGGGAGACTTACATCCCTCTAAATCTCCCTTCAAAGGGAGACTTACATTTGTCTAATTCCACTTTTGAAGGGAGACTTGCATCCCTCTAATTCCCCCTTTGAAGGGGGATAAAGGGGGATGTCATTTCCGTAAATAACTTCTTATAATAAAAACCATCACTTTTAACCATTTTCTGCTAAAGGCACAGCAGTCTCAAATTAAAATTGTTTCTAAGCCATTATCTGTAATTTCTTATTGCTTAATTTTTAAGTGCGAAACCTAAATTAATCAATAATGTGGAGTTTCATCACTTAGTAATGTCAATAATATATTATTGTATTTTGTATTTCCACATGTAAACATTATCTTTTTTATTAACTTGAACGGAATACTTCTATCTGCTTGTAATAATACATTTCCTTTAAATTCATCTTTAGATAATTCTTTTTGAGCTTGAGCTTTTATCTGTAATGCTTTTCTTAGTTGAGGTATATCTATATAATTATTTTCAATCGCTTCTTGCATTTTTATAATAGGTTTCCCATCTAACAAAATCCACTTAGGTGAAACAGAGATATTGACTGCCAATCGTATGCCTTTTTCAGATGTTGTATATGGTAATTTTATATCCTTAGAAATATTAATCTCTGGGTCTGTGGAATAATTCATCAATAAAAATACTAATAAAATAATAAGCACATCAAGTAAGGATGTAATATTTAGCCTTATTACTTTTGATTTCCTTTTCCGCTTTTCAAAGTATGAATTTATTAGAGAAGATTTATGACTAACATCTACTATAAAACTTTTCATAATTATCTATTTATATCCCCACATCCATAGTTACAAATTTTACAATTCCAATCTCAGGTAATCCATTTCTGCGACATAAATCCATTGTTTTAATTAAATCTTCATACTGTACTGATTCATCGCAAGCAAAATTTATTCTACTTTGTTCTTTATAACTCTCTTTTATCTCTTTAATATAATTTTCTAAAGTATAAAGGTCATATTCATCTTTCTTATGAGGAATTTTTATTCCAATCTTAGCATCTTTGTCTTTACCCATTAGAAATTTATTTTCATCAGTAATCCCTTTATCATACCCTAATAATAAAATATCCTTTTTTTCTGTAATAACTATTATCAAATTTTCTAACACATTATTTTCTTTTTCAATTTCATTTTTTTCTTTAGAAATTCCCTTAGAAGGAAGATTGATCTCCATTACAGCAAGCTTAACAGTTACAATCATTGTAATTAACATTGGAATAAGAACAAGAAAGAGATTCATCATTGGTATCAAATTTGGTGGTTGACTATCTCCAAATGTAGAAAGTCTTCTTGATGGACGTAAAGCCATAATATCTTACCTCTTTATTTAGATATTAGCACTTATGGTATTGATAGCTTTCACACAATACTCATCAATCTCATTTATTATATTTGAAGCCTTGCTCTGAAGAATTGCTTTTACTAACATAATAGGGAGAGCAACTATTAACCCGAAAGCAGTAGTATGCATTGCAATAGCAATACCTGCGGTTAAAGCAGCATTCCTTGCTTCTGGAGGTAAATTACCTAAAGCTGAGAATGACACAATTAATCCAAAAATAGTTCCTAACAATCCCAACAAGGTTGCCATTTGAGCAAAAGTATCTAAATAATGTAAGCGTTTTTCAAGTTCTGGAAGTTCATTCAAAGCAGCTTCGTCAAAAGATTGCTGTAATGCCCTATTTAATTCCTCCCCCTTTTTCCCAAACTCTTTAGCTTTAATAAAGCCCTTTATTCCATATAAGAAAATTGAAGCCATAGTAGTTTTTCGAAAAACCTGGCAAATATTAACTGCTTCATCATACTTTTCATTGATAAGGTAACCTTTCAATTTAGAAAAGAACTCTTTAGTATTAAATTTTTGCATCAACCAGAGTTTATAAGCTCTCTCAATAGCAATACCTAAGGCAATAAGAGCAAGAAGAAGAATTGCATGCATAAATCCTCCGCCCTCTTTGTAAAATCTATATATTCCGATAAATATCCCTCCTGTTGAGGGGGCTTCTCTTTCTTCTATTGGTGGAGTTTCTAATTGAACAACCTCTTCCTCAACTACTACTTTATCCTTGTTTGTTGTCTTTTCCTGTGCTATTATTAATTCAGTGCAAAGTAACACGGATAAAACCAGAGTTATCAAACCCATCTTTTTCATTTTTGTATCCTCCATAAATTATCTATAAGTTTACTATGAAAACCCGCAAAATTCACGAAATACTAGAAAATGGTTCGTGTAAATTCAGCCCGTCTGGGCGCCGAGCCTGGTAATATCTGTATGTATTTTTCGCGTATTTCGCGGGCGATACCTTTTTAGAATGGACTCATCTATAATTTTGCATTTATTCTATCTTTTTATTTTCAACAATTCATCTAAAAGTTTTTCTATATCAGGAGCAAAAGTCTTTCCAGCTGGTCGTATCTTTTTCTTTGGCAAAATAACCAAAGCCTGAGGTTTTGGAATCTTGCCTTTTAATTTAAGAGCTTCTTCTTCTGTAAACTCAATTATGGTTTTTTGCGATGAATCAGAAATGGAGCTAACATCTTCTACATCATTGAATTCCAACTTTATCTCTTCTAATGTATCCTCACTATATTCTACACTTTCAGATATATTTCCATTATTTTGCGTCCAACCTATGTCAATGTTTATTAATATAGAAAGAGCAAATACTACTAAAATTTTCTTCATATTGGATCCTTTTGGTTTATTATTACCCTTTTTGTAAGTCAGTATCCCTTCGCGAATCTTGATTTTTAAATCCAATTATATGAATTTCAGCAATAATTCCAGTAGCAAATGGACTTGTACTTGCCTTTATGGCAACAAGATTTTCGCCAATTGTAATGTAATTTGTAATATCATATATTCTTGGCTTAAATTTATCCTCTATTATGAAATTCATCTCATCTTTAGTCAGTTCTTCACCATTAATATATATTGAAATACTATTTCCGGCTATTTTGAATTCTGCAAGTTCAAAAGTATTAGAAACAACAAATTTATATCTAAAATAAACAGTATCTGTTACCAAGCTATCCCATATTACACAACTATCGCTGAGTCCAAACTCAGAAAAGGAAGATATAGAATCAATTGGCATTTTAGTGGCTTTCCTCCAAAGAGAATCATTATAACCAAAACAAAACCATTTATCTTCTTTAATACTTGTATTTACTTTCCATGTGTTATCTGTATAATAAGTAGTATCTGATGTAATCAAATTTTCTTCAAGCTTTTTAATAATGCCATATTCATATAATTTATCTTTACTAGCTAAAGTCCATTCATTTTCTATTCCATTTTCTTCTAACATAATAAAATTTGAATAATAATAATTGAGCATTTCATCATAAATTGGGTCAATATAACTTTCTGTCATTACATCTTTAAATGCTTCTTGATTAATTTCATCATCATACACAGGAGCAAACATTTTCACGGCTCTATCTAATTTTCTGAATAAATATTCATTAGTTTGACCCAATCTATGAAGAGAAGCTGCCCACCATTTGGCATTATTATATTCTTTAACAGAACCATATATCTTAATAAGTTTGTTTCTTTTATCTAATAATCTTTTAATATCTCTATCAAATTCTATTTTTTGAATCGTTTTTCTTACAGAATCTTGCATTAAATCATTAAAAATAACTTCTCCCTCATAAAATCTCAGCTTTACATACACAGGATTTAAATTCAGTATGATACCTTTCTTAATAAAGTAATTATTTTTATTGTAATATTCCTTTATATTAGTAGAAATTTTAGTAAAATTATTATACTTATATAATGTATCCATCTCTGTTTCTATATTATTTAATATTTTTCTTGCAATTCCGGTTGCAATCATCTTTTCTTCAGGAAACTCATCTTTGATTTGTATTGCTATTTCTTCTGCTTTATCCCATTTATCCATTGCAATATATTCTCTTAATACATATTTCAATTTATCAAGCACAGATGGATTATCAGGAAATATCTGTGCGAACTGCAAGCAGAGCTGGATAACTTTTTCTGTATTCCCTAATTCTTGATAATCGATAATTGCATTATTAAACATATCAGGTGCTTTATCCCAGTCCTTATATTTCCGGGTAAGTTCAATATATTTATTCGCAGAAATTTCTTTATCACCTAGTTTATAGTCGTAGATTGCTACTATTTGCTTCTCAGCATTCCGGGAATATTCACTATTTGGATACCTATTCACTATTTTTTGATAGATACTAATTTCTCTTTCATAATTTTGTAGACAAGTATCTACCAGAGTGGCTGCTTTATAATATGCAGGAAGTATTTGAGTAACTGTATCTTTATTGGGATAATTTTCAGCAATGAAGAGATATCTCCTGATGGCATTTTCAAAGTCATTAGCTTTTTCATACAATTTTGCTGATTTAAGCATATTATCAAAAGAATATTCTGCTTTTAGGTTCTGCTTAGCAAGCCGTTCATATTGTTGTGCACCACCAATATTATCTCCATTCCTTTCTAATTTTACTGCCTGATTTTGGATAGATTGTAAAGCAAGCAAATTAGCACTCTCTTTTATCTCTTGATTATCTGTATTAACTGCCAAAGATTCAGCTTTCCAAAACCATTCTTCTGAAGATACATAATCTCCAACATTTTTATAACAAAGTGCTATTTTATAAGTATAATTTGTCGTCTTTTCTTTCTGAAGTATTGGAACAAAATTATTGATAATTTCCTTAAAAATACTAAGTGCTTTAACATAATTATTTTCATCATAATAAAAATTACCCTGTAGTTGTACAACCTGATACAGTTTTAAAGAATCTTCTCCTGTATGATTTTTCTTTTCTGAAATTAACTGTCTATATGTATCACAAGATGTTAGTAACTTTTCCTTTATATCTTTTTGTCTCACATATAAAGTATCCTGCTCAGTAATATTCTCAACCGAGTTCTCATCCAATATTTCCTCTTTTAGAATATCAAGAATAGATTGATATGCCACAATAATATCGTATGTATTATCATAATGAGAAGGATATTCTACAGATTTTTTATTTAAATTCTGAAATTTTTTTATTGCTTTTTTATAATAAACAATATCCTTTTCTTGTTCGGCCAATTCAAAAAATAATTGGGTTAATCTGGCTTCAATCTTTTGAGATTTATCTGAATCAGGGAATATATCAAGGTATAAATCTGAGAATTTTATCGCTTTCAGATATTCAGATTTTTCTTTATTATCTATTGCTTTGTTTACAGTTCTATTGATAGTATATTCATAAGCTTCCTTAACAATAGGTAATTCTTCGTTCAAAATATTTTTATTATTTTTATATTTTTGATACCATCCAGAGTTTCTATTAAATCGTAATGCAAGTTTTTCCATTTGCTTCTCAGCTTTATCTGTTTCACCATTATTTATATAAACTTGAATAATCTTATTGTCTATTGATGGATTTCCACTATTTAGGGGAAATAAATCTAAAAATGTTGAATAGGTTGAGCAGGCTTTTGCGGGATAGTCAATCTCTGCATAAATATCGCCTAATCTTTCCAGAATTTTCTTTGCATAAATTTTTGAGCCAATATTATTTATTATATTTTTGAGTTTTTCGGTTCCGATAGGATGGGGAGAATAATTAGTGCTATCAAAACCAGCAAAACTTAAGGCAACATATTCTATTGTTTCTTCTTCAAATATTCTTGCATCTTTAAGAAATTGTTCTGCTTTCACTCTTTCTTCTGGATTTGTAGTTAATCTTTTAATACTGTCATTCAGTGTGATGTCGTTAAGTAGACCAAGAAATCTAACAATCGCAGGTGCATATTTATTCATTGAAAAATATGTCCATCCTAATTTATAAATTGCATTTTCAACTAATTCTGATTCAACCAGGATGAGTAATTCATAATATTTCTCAGCGGTAAGTAGATACTTTTTTCGCTCTTCAGAGCTATTTGTTTCAGCTGCTAAATTAAAATATATATCACCAAGACGATAAATAGATTCCAGGTAAAAATCTGAATTAGGAAATTCATTTCTTATTTTTTCATAATATTTAATTGACTTCTTCAAATTTTTTTTTAATAATTTAAGAGAATCTGGTCCGCCAGCTCCGAAACCCCGATGTATCGGGGATAAATCGGGTACTGGCGGAAAAAGTTCAGGGTGTTTTTTGCCTTTTTTCTCAACTAATATTCTCTCCTTCTGGTAATTACAAAAAGCCATATTATAATAAATAACATCTTTGTATTTATAGTCTGGATTTATTATTAACAATTTTTCATAATAGTTCAAAATATCCACATAAGTTTCATATTCATCAAGAGGATATAATTCAAAGCAAAGGTCGGCTAAATGGAAGTAAGCATCAGCTACATACGGACTGTTTGGATATTTTTCTATAAAATCTTTATAATGTTTCTCAAGTTTTTTGATACATTTCTTTTTATTCTTATAAGAATCGGTTAATTTTTTATCAATTTCCAAAATTTTTGTTTTTATGATTGATGAAGAGAGGGGCTGTTCGTTTATTTCTGGTTTTTCATAACTCGTAGAATCAGGTTTAGAACTAACTACAGACTTTCCAATTCCCCCAACATCATTCTGAGCATATAATGCGATAGAGAAGAAAAGGTTTAAGATAAGCAAAATAATTATCTTCTCAAAATATTGGAAATTACTAAAATGGATTCTCATTGCCTATCCAAATCTTTTAACAATTCTTTATAAAGTTTTTGTTGCTCACTTAATGCTTTTTGAGTTGCAAAATATTCATCTTCAACGATTGCCTGCCCTTCTAATAAAAAATCACTTATAGCATAATGACTTGCCTGTATTTTATATTGAATAACATCGGTTAAGGTAGTTAATAGTGCTTCATATTCAGTTTCAATAATCTCAATTTCATCAGATACATTTTTTTTACTTTCAACTAACATCTTTTTAATTTTTTCTTTTAATTTATTGGTAAGTTCTTTTTTGTATTCTTCAAGTGCTTCTTTCTGGTTTCTTACTAATTTCTGTTGTTTGATAAACTTTTTTCTTAATTCATTATTTTTCTTATGTTGAGATAAATATATCTTTAACTCTTTATCTAATTCAGAAATTGTGCTATCAACTTTTCCAATTTTTCTCTCAATTTTATTTGTTATTGTCGAATCATTTTTTCCTTTAGCAATCTGTAATATTCCATATAAATTTTTCTTTATATATTCAAATGATTCTTTTTCATTACCGAGTTCTTCTATAAAAATAGTATTTTGTGCAGACTGTTTTTCAAATTCATTCAATAAATTATCAAATCGCTCAGATGTATTATAAACTTCTGATATTAAAGTTGTAACTTTATTTATAAATTCTGTACTATCCCGGATGCTTAAATTTTCCAATTCTTGAATTAAATTTTCCTTGTCTAAAGTTAGGCCAAACTTTTCCTGGAAATAGGATAGAATTAACAATTCCATCTTTTTCTTAGTGTCTTGTATTGATTTTTTCTCTGCAAAGAATTCTTTAAAATATTCTATATCTCTTTTATGAAAATAAGGGAATTTGCTAAGGAATATATCAACTTGTAAATCAAAATCTGTCATTTTCAGCAAACTATCAGTATAAGATATTCTTTTATCAATCTGTTTTAAAACAATTTTCTCTCCTCTTTTCTCGAACAAATTCTCTAATCTTTTTATCTCCTCTAACAATATATTATAAAAAATTATCTCTTCTTCAAGCATAATCAAACTTAATATTTGATGATATTCAATATCTTCTCCCAAAAATTCACTTAAAATAATATTACTATCATACAATTGAGTCCGTATTTCTTCTTCCTGCTGAGCAATAGTATTTTTTATCTTTTCATCATTTTTCTTATTTTTAATAATAGTAATCTCTTTATATAATTTCAGTAATTGTTTTTTTTCTTCTATATAATCATATAAGGCCTGATTTTTTGTGATTCTCTCATCTGCAATTTTTATTGCTTCATCTATTCTACCCATTCGTGATAAAATAATGCCAATTGAGAAAATAGCTTTATCATAATAATCACTTCTTGGCTTTTTTTCTAAAATTTTTTTAAAGAGATATTCCGCTGTCGTAGTTTTTCCGCCATTTAATGCACACCAACCCATCTCATATAAAATATCATCTTCAATATTATTTAGCCCAACTATTTTTATATAATTTTTGTAAGCCATAAGTCCATTAAGGTAGTCTTTATCAGAATAATATATTCTTGCAAGTGTAAGATATAGCTTTCTCAATCTATTCAGATTAAATTCACTATCAATCGTTACTTGAAAATAACTAATTGCATCTTGATTTGAGGAAACCTTACGGATACAAAGTCCGGTTAAAAATTGCGAGTCAAAACTATAATCTTCATTTGAAATCAACTCATTTGCAATCTTAAATGCTTTTTCAAACTTATTTGTAGCATAGTAGGCAGTTGCAAGAATAAACTTATATCTTTCGTCTCGTTTACCTTTATAATCCTTGCTTAAAGCTACTATATCATCATACTTACCCAAATTAAAATAAGCAAATTGAAGGTAATATTTTGCTTCTTCTATATTATGGAACTGACTATATTCAGTTACATATTTATTCAATAGTTGATATGCCTGTTGGTATAGACCCAATTCAATTGCAATTTTCCCTTTCAAAAAAATAATCTTTTGAATATAGGCAGGTTGTTTATAAATATACCTTAAATCGTTCAACTGTATGATTGTTTTTTTATAGTTTTGTTGATTATATGCTGAATCTGCTTTTGCAAAATCTTTGATAAATAAATTTTTTATCTTTGCATATTGTCCTTCATTTTTGAGTTGTTCAACTTGTTCTCTTTTTTTAATTATACCTTGAATGCGTTTAACTTCACTTTGAATAATGTTGAGATGAGACTTCTCCAGTTCAATCTCTTTTAATAATTTATTTTTCCTATTAGCTAATAATGTATGTGATGTAAGAAGAATAAAGCTAATAATTAATATTAGAAGTGGGTATGTTTTTTTAATTATAAACATAATGATAGTCTCATTTTGATAGATAGAATTTTATTTTTACTGCTTGATTCAGTAGCAGAAGAATTATATCAATCATTAGAAATTACTCAAAATCTGGTATTAGCGAATTAAAATATTTCCAAATTCCAAACTCTTTCTTCTTATGAAATCCATCTATTATTTACATTTATTCTTCAAGTAGTTTTCTAAGTTTTTCAAGAGCTTTCTCAGCATTCTTACGCTTTTCACGAATTCTTTCCAATTCTTGTTCTATAGTGGTTTCTGTCAATTTTCGTTTTATTTCATAAGCAGGTTTTTTTGAGAATAGATTAAATAGAAGCGTATTGTGTGGCATTTCTTGTCCTATTTTAGAAAACAGGTCAAATTTATATTGAAAACTAAATGCAATTCTGGGATGGGGATTAAAAGTAGCTAATTCATCAATACGATATAAACCTAATTTTACTGAAGTATGCCTTGTGTTATATTGAATTGCAGAATTAATACAATAACCATCCTCCTCTATTAACAACATAAATTTATCAGATAACTTTGTATTTAGACTTGCAAATATACCTTTAAAGAACCTCTTATCATCATGTGTGCCTTTAAATCTTCCAGAACCAATACCTGTTGTCAAACTTATTTCTTTTGTTCCAAGGATAGGAAGGTTACGGAATAATATCGTTTTTGTAATAGTAATATAGACAGAATTTTTCCTATAGTCATCTATATCATGACTATAAAATGAATTCTCATCATCAAACCTGACTGTATAAATAGAATCAATATAATTTTCTGAAAACATATTTTCTATTCCAATTGAAATTGCAGGGAATTTATCTGTTTCCTTTACTAAATTGAGTTTTGCATTTACATAGAAGATATCTTTTTCAATGTTATCGTTTCTAAATGCTTTTTCATGTGATGGTTTTGCTTTCTCCTTATTAATATCAATTTTCGGTAGAATATTATATACAAGCCCAATTTCAGCCCAATTTAAAATTCCAACATTCAAGGTATATGCAGAAGAAAAATTCCACTTATCAGGGCAACCATGAGTTGTTTCAGAATACTCATTATAATTGAAACCGGAAAGTGAAAATTCAGCAATATTTTTTGGAAGTACATAGGCTTCTGGTACTTTCATAAATCCCATTGTAGTAAATGGAATCGCAACAATGATACTGGTAAAGGCAAATAAATATATATAAATCGTAAAAAAAATTTTATTAAGCATCAAAATATAGCCTTTTTTCACTATCAAAGTGAATCATACTAATATAATATATGCTCATTCTTCTAATAGTTTACGAAGTTCTTCAAGTTCTTTTTCAGCTTTCTTACGCCTTTCACGGGTCTTTTTCAGTTCTTCTTCTAAAGGGTTTTCAATTTTTATATTTTCTGTTTTAGTAATTTCTTGTTTCACTTTAGAAGTAGATTTCTTTGATAAAAGATTAAAAATAAGCGTATTTGGAGGTGCTTTTTGTCCTATTTTAGATAATAGATCAAAGGTATATTGAAGACTAAATGCAATTCTGGGATGGGGATTAAAAGTAACTAATTCATCAATACGATAAAAACCTAATTTTGCAGATAAGTTTTTTATATTATATTGAATTCCAGCATTAATACAGTAACCATCTTCCTCTAATACAAACATAAACTTATCAGATAACTTGCTATTTATAGCCAGAAATATCCCTTTTGAAAGGAGCTCAGGCATATCCTTACTGGTAGTTATAAATCTTCCATAACCAAGACCTGCAGTTAAACAGACTTCTAATGTTCCAAAGATTGGAATATTTTGTAGTTGTATTCTTTTCGTTCCTGCGATGTATAAGGAATTTTTCCGATAGTCATCTATATCATGACTATAAAATGATTCTTCCTTTTTATATCTTTGGATATATATAGAATCAATATAATTTTCTGAAAACAGATTTTCTATTCCAATTGAAATTGCAGGGAATTTATCTGTTTCCTTTACTAAATTGAGTTTTGCATTTACATAGAAGATATCTTTTTCAATGTTATCGTTTCTAAATGCTTTTTCATGTGATGGTTTTGCTTTCTCCTTATTAATATCAATTTTCGGTAGAATATTATATACAAGCCCAATTTCAGCCCAATTTAAAATTCCAACATTCAAGGTGTATGCAGAAGAAAAATTCCACTTGTCAGGGCAATTGAGAGTTGTTTCAGAATTCTCATTATAAGTATATCCCGAAACTGAAAATTCAGCAATATTTCTTGGAAGCACATACGCATCTGGTGCTTTCATAAACCCCATTGAGGTAAATGGAACTGCAACTACTTCACAAATAAAAGCAAAAAATGAATATAATAGAATTACATTAATAAAAAATAATTTATTTATCATCGTTTACTCCATACTATCCTTACTAAACTTATCTTATTTATGTTTATAATAATAACTAACTAAATTATATGTCAAGTATTTGGGGGGTATTCCTTCCTCTATTCTATAAAGGTTTTGTAATCAATATTTTTTTCTAAAAGAGAAGATAAACCATATAAAGTTAAAAAAGGGAAGGGGAGTTAACTCCCCTTCCCTCGCTAAGTAAGCCCTTTCCTGTCACCGTGGACACGGGGATACTCATATATTTCAGTA
>JACKQG010006940.1_pt1 | contig 11667 bp, 9 predicted proteins | sample 8237621 | NCBI WGS metagenome assembly JACKQG01 (sample SAMN15677084, study PRJNA649215) | marine metagenome | biome: marine; feature: Black Sea; material: saline water; isolation source: suspended particulate matter (SPM) from the Black Sea western gyre | collected 2013-06-09/2013-06-10 | depth... | reverse complement strand
AATGCCAGAGGATTCATATCAAAAAAATCAGCGTCATATTCAGTAGGTTCAATAAGAATAATATCTCCTTTAAAATCCGGATTCTTGATATAGGTATCTATGCCATGCATCAGCCTGGTATGAAGCAAGGTACGCATTGCCTGATTGAAGACAGCGTACATACCATCCTCGGCAATTTGCATCCGGTTTTCATCTATCTCGCATTTCTCACAGAATGTTTCGTGATTAAAGGGGCGAAAAGGATTATAACAGATGATAAGAGTGGCCCCTTTTGCGACGGCGAGGTCCATGCTGGTGGTTTTTATCACGGCGCCATCCACATAGTCCACACCATCGATCTTTACGGGTTTATAAAAAACCGGTATGGCAATGGATGCCTGCATTGCCTTTGAGATTGGCACCCCATTATTCTCATCGTGCCCGAAAACCTCCCTCTCGGCATTATCGAGGTTCATGGCAAAGATATACAGCTCTCTACCCGTTTTCTTGTAAAGCGCTTTGAAATTATTATGAAGATCATTTTTTTCCAGATTCCTCCGGATAGCCCGCTCGAATTTATCTGTGGAAAAAATGCCGTTCGGGATAAACCCCCATGGCAATGAAGGTTTCCGGATATTTGAACGGCTCTTCTGGAGACAATATCTGAAAAGCTCTTGCGCATTTTCATAAGAGGGGTTTTTAATTACCTTGAAGAGCATTTGGCGAAATTCGTTTCTGAAAATATTATTGAACATGATAAAATTAAGGCCAAGTTTAGGTAGCCAGCCAAGGGTATCTCCAGCCGTCTGAATAGGATTCTTGAGAAAATCGATATAATTTAACGAATATATCTTTGAAAGCTGGACCGGATCGATCTGACCCCGTTTTCCTTCGAAGCTTTTTGCCAGCTCTTCTGTGGAGATCCCGTTTGCAAGAAAGGTGGCAAGCAAGGCCCCAGCGCTGACACCAACATAGATGTCGAACTCTCTGATATTCCGATTCAGCATAAAATTACTAAGGGCCTGCAGGCCGCCTAATTTGAAGGCGCCCCCGGATATTCCGCCACCGGACAACACCAGGGCGGTCTTGGGATTGGGTTTGGGACGGCTTAGATCGCTTTTTTGAACAATGGTAATCCCCATTGAGCTACTCCTCATACCAGGCAGTCAGGGTTTGGACGGTTGAGTCATTGCCACAGCGCCTCATAATCATAGTCTTAGCGGCTTGTGGCTTTGCGCGAGGCCATTTTGCTCCGACATTATTTAGGTTTATGAACACTACAATACCTGGAGCCCGCAACAGGCATTCTCTTGCACTGGCTGCCTCTTTTCGTTTTAGCCTTACACTGTTTTGGAGCTGATTTTCTAACCTTTTTGGCCCCCTTTACCTTCTTGGCTCCCTTATCCTTTTCTATCTTTTTCAGTAGATCCGTCGCAATTTCGCCTATCTTTTCATTCATAGAACGAAGAAAATCATACACATTACCGATGGATTGATCCTGGAAATCTTCCAATTTCTCAACGGCAGAGCCGGAGAGCTTGATTTTTTTTAGCACCTTGAACGGTTTGCCTGCCAGTGATCTATGAATTTCCTCGACGTTATTTGCACCACTGTCAATTGCCTCTTGAACCAGATCTTTTATTTCATGCAGTTTTTTCATGGCTCCCTCCTTTTCTTTCAATCCCATCCGCAGACCATTTAAACATCCCTTCCATTCGCCCCGACTTTATGCCTCATCCCTAAATCCCTCAATTCTTCAATCATCAACCCCTACCCCTCTTCCAGGTTTTCCTCGCCTTAATCGCCAATCTCTTTACCCTCAGAATATCTTCGTTAGTAAATACCCCATTTACCCCTGAAATGGCGGCCAATTTCATCCCGTGCTTGAGTCCAAGTTTATAGATCTCTCTTACCTTTTCCCATTCGATATCACGACCGATGGTGAAGATTTCAAAGCGTCCCTCCAGGGCCAGGACAATAGTCTCGGCAAGACATGCATAAGCCACCTTGGGAGGGAGACCGATGTTTTTCATTTCCGGATTACCGGGGAGCTCAATCTCTCCCGATTCAATTACCAGCACATCAGGACGTTTTGCCACATCCTCCAGTGACAGATCCAGGGGGCGCGCTACATCAGTGATAACACAGCCGGGTTTGACTTTCGTTATATCGAGGATCGCCTTCCCGGCTCCGGAGGTGGCCGTAACAACAACATCCATATCAGGGAGATACTTATCAGTTCTGGTGGAGACATGGAGTTTAACGTCCGGTGTTTCTTCAAGGATGGATTCTCTCAATGCCAGTAGTTTGGCTGTATTCCGCCCTACCATAAAGACCTCTTCGAAGGCCTTTGCCAGCAGGCGACAGCAGACCGACCCGATGGCCCCGGTGGCTCCAAAGACCATCGTCTTTCCTTTGATTTTTTTCCCTTTTTTAATCTTTATTAAACCCATCCGCCGCACGGCATCTGCAGCAGCCCAAAGCGCACCGGATGCACTGTAGCTGTTGCCTGTGGTTATGGGGATCTCCGCTTGTTTTGCCACTGTTACCCCTGCATCACCCACCACCTTGGTGAAGGCCCCCAGACCCATGATCTGCGCACCCATCCGTTTCGCCATTTTGGCGGCCTGCAACAGGCGGTCATAAGTAAACTCAGGCTTATGGGACAGCATTTGTTTTGGGGTTCCTCCAACGGCAATCAACCAGCCTTCTGCTTCTACGCCTGTTGGTGATTTTATACCTGTTACCTTGGAATAGACAAAGGGTGGAGAATAGGCCATGATCTTTTCGACTGCATCCATGAAGGGAGGAGGTGCAACCTTGGAGACAAAGTCCAATGCCTTTTCCTTTTTAAAAAACTCCTGGGAAAGGGGGTGGATCACAAAGGCAAAGCGATTAACCCTTTTGGGGTCGCCCGAAGGATATACCACCCTGGGGTCCATCCTCTCATCGCTGATGATCTCTAACAAATCGTCATCCGTAACCTCGTCCTGCCTTTTTCCGAGGGCGGCAAGTATCAAAGCCCCAAGGATGTCGAACCCAACCACACGTTCAAGCACCTTTGGAGCAGAATCTATAATTACCTCCACACCCCTGTCTTTGAGAAACCGGACCCGGTCATCATAGGCCGATGAAGTAATAATGGTCTTTCCCCCTAACTCTTCCAGGGTGCTATCTTCCAAATAGTCATAGAAGCCATAATAAGGCACAACAATGACGTTGGCCTTTTGCATGGCCTTGCGCATGATGTATTCATTCCACCTCGCTATGGGCGTGACCGAAGAAGAGAGACGCTTGCTGGGAACCCATTTGAGCACTTCATGAACCCCGCCGGCATACATCTCCAGGTCCTTCAACGAGGTCAGGAGCTTGGAAATACCGTTTTCCAGAACCGGATCTGCGAAACTGAGGTTATCGGTAAACTCGGCCATAACCTTGGCGATCCTGTAATTGGACATCCCGGAAAGGAATAGAACCCTGGCATTGCTGAAATAACTTCCGAATTTAAATTCGATATGACGAAGAGACCACTCATGGGCAACATTGCGAAGGGTACTTCCCATGGTAACAGGCGTTTGAATACGGGAACTCAACATGTCTAATTTTTCAGTGTATTTCGATGCGGACCCTCTGAACCCTATTGCGTCGGGGAATTTCATGCCTCCTAACCCGATAGCATCCGCCTTCTTTTCCCATTTCAACAGCATCTCAACGGTTTTATCAATATCTCCGTCAGTCCCAAATCGCTTGATATTGAAATCCTGACGCATAAATTCCGTGTCAAATTCATAATCTTCGCTGCCTGGTCCAAGACTTATACTGACAATTTGCTTCACAGTTTCCTCCCGTTGCCACTCAAAATTGATAAGCGGAAATCCTTCTGAGGGCACTTCACCGCGCTCCTTTGCCGTTATCTACTATGGCACCCACAGGACAGACATCCATGGACTCTTCGCATAAATCTTCTTCTTGTTTGGTAGATGGCTGTTTATAAACAAAATTATACTCTACCTCACAATCAATATCTACGGTTGACCTGAAATTATCAGGCGCTATTTCGGAACAGAGCATACAACCGATACAATCTTGGTCCACGTAATATTTACCGGGCTGATTTTCTTTGAGCTTACCTGATCCCTCAGACATAGCTATAATTTTTTTAACTCCCTTAAGATCTCGGCTAAATCCTTAGCCCGACTGTCTTTCTCCGGCATCTTCGGCCTGTGGATACTGCAATACCCAGAACCGTGCGCAGCTTGTTTACTGCATTGTCTCCCACTCTTAGTAGTGCCTTTACATCTACCCGGGGCTTTACCGGGAATAGCATCGGTTTCCTTTTCATCCTCTGATCTTAAATCCTTTCCAATATGAGCCTGCACACCCTTTTCGGCACCAGCCTTATGCACATTGCAATATCCCAACCCTGCCATGGCGCGCTTCTTACACTGCTCACCACTTTTGGTCAGGGCCTTGCATCGGGCCTCCTGATACCTGTCATGCAAAACAAGGGGTTCATCAAAAATTTTCCCCGAATTTACCAGATCTAAGAGATAATTAAATTCATCTTCAAAACCTTCCAAAAGGACTTCAGGGTCCGGCATTAACCCCTCATCAGCGGCAAGCCCCACGGTCACCTTTCCATCATAGCTGAGAATACTGATCCCGAGCCCCACAGAACCCGACCTGGGAACCCAGAACATGATATTGTTTATCTTCCTGCCAGCAAAATAAAGCGGTTCTCTCGGCCCTGGAACATTGGTAAGAACAGCTGAAGCCTTATTGCCGAATAGATGGGCCATATTTTTTGCAAGACCGGGTGGGAACAGACCCATAGCGCTGAGGAGGCCGAAATTCATAGCGGCGTCAGGGGCTTTCTTAAGATGGTCCATACGCCGCTTTACTTCCTTAAGTCTTAAAATCGGATCTTCGAGGTACACCGGTAGGGCAAGAAAAACGAGGCTGAATCTGTTCCCCAATTCAAACTCCGTGCCAGGCTTACGTATGTTGACCGGAACAGTTACCCGGAGGTCAAGTTTATTCACCGGATAGTTCCTGCTCTTCAAATAGCGGCGCATTGCCCCGGTAACGGTGGCTATCAGGACATCGTTGAGTGTGGTCGTGTTAATTGCCCTGCCAACGGTTTTGATCTTATCCAGCATCATTGGATCGGTCCAGACCGCAGTCTTTCGCACACCGAGTTTTCCTTTAAATGCGGTTTTGGGATCAGAGGGCATAATCAAAAGTTTGGTGAGTACGGACACTACGTCAGTAGCCAGCTCTGAACCGGACTTGGCCAGTTCTAATAAATAATCAGGCTTGGATATGACTTCCTTGAGTTCGTCTATTACTTTCTTGCCGGCTTTTTGGGTTGCATCGGCAGCATGCCTTACGCTCTTTATGACGGAACGAAAGGGCAAAAGGAGATCAGGCAAGGAAATGTCTGCTCTTTTCTTTTTGGGGCTGCCCGTGGGCCAGGGGGCATCCGGTTTCTTGTCTGCCGCTGAAAGTAAAACATGAACCAAGGCAATACCATCGGCTATGCAGTGGTGAATACGAAAGAAAAGGACACAGCCTTTTCCGAATTTTTCAATGAGATAAACATGCCAGAGCGGCTTGTTGGGATCCAGAGGGGTAGTCATCAAACCGCTGACCATCTCCTGCAGCGCAACCTTATCACCTGGAGGAGGTAGGGCAATACGCTGAACATGGGATCTGACGTCAAAATGACTGTCAGTCTCCCAACCGGGTGCCCCCACTCCTGATGCAGGCGTTATCACACGCTTTTGGAATCGAGGAAAAGAGGCCAGGCGGTGCTCTATGGTTGCACACAACCGCTCAAAATCTATGAGCTCTTCAAATTCCATAAAAGCAGTGATGATCATAAGATTAGTGGGATCATCCATACAATACCAAAAATGGTCAGCACTGGTCATTGATTGAGACATATTTTCACCTCAACTTGCTCTCTACCCTTTAAGTCTTTTTACCAGATCGATGTAAGACTGCATGGCCTCTTTTTTTGAGGTACCCTCTATTTTGGCCCAGGCATCATATTTGGCACGACCGACAAAATTGGTAAAACCAGGTCGTTTACCGCACACATCACCCTCGTTCGCCTGCTTGTGGAGGGCATAGATTTCCAAAAGGGTATCATTATCGGGCCGCTCCGGTAATTTCTTGACCTCTTCAGCCGCTTTCTCAAATCTTGTTTTTAAATCAGCCATTTGCTTTCTCCTCTCTTGATCAAAGAACGTTTTTAAGGATTTTTAGCCTCGAATATAGTCTGTATATCTTTAAAATATCAGATAACATACCAAAATACAAACATTTTTTTATCACCCAAACCACGAGAAGTCAATAAACAAATCCCGTAGCTGTTCACGGGTTATCCGAATAGAAATGAGTTGATAAACTTAAGGATCGGTGATAAATGGAGTCTACTCCTTAGATCCATAAAAAAGCCATTTCCTCTGGGGGTGGTATTTTGACTAACCCCTTCCATCAACAATGAGGCATTTCCATGGGAACAAAAGATGAAGAAGAATGGTTTCGCAAATTCTATGAAGGAACTTTTCTCATTAAGGGCTGGAAATCCCGCATGAAGGAAGTGCTTCAGCCATTTTCACCCGCCGAAAGGGACAAAATGCGTGGCCAGCTTGACAGCCTCGGTGAAAAAATCGGCCGGGAATGGGCAAAAGATAACAAGGTCCGCCGTGTAGGCACTCCGATGCTCCAGAAGTGGGGTCAGGATCTGCAGAACGCCAAGAAGAAAGGCCCTGACGTTTTGGCTGAAACTATCCGAAATCTTGACACCGAGCTGGATGACCTCCTGGCGTAATCCCATTAGAAGCAGATCCTCCTCCTCTTCCAGCCTCATTCTTCCTTCCAGGGGTTTTCAGATATCCATAAGAAACTTGACATGAATGACGCACCGCGTTATATTGTCTTAAATATGGAAAAGGTTCTCACACATCCGCATTTAAAGAACCCGGCTTTTGTTATTCCGAGATGGAATTTAGTTTACTGGAATTTAGACGATTCATGAGATGATGGATTCTGACAATAGCAAACACTCAACTACTCAACCATTCAACCACTTAACTCCGTCTGCAATAAACAGTTTTATGGAGGTATTAAGCCCCGTCGACGGCCGCAAGCCAGCTGTCGCTGTGATGCGCAAGCGTGCAACAGGGCTCCTGAAAGACGCCAGATCACGGGGAACCTTAGAACATACGGTCCGCCAGGTGGTGGCTATTACGGGTCTTGAAGACCTGCTTCCGGATTGCTATGCCCAATTCAGGTCCGTGGTAGTGGAGGGGATGGTTTTTATGATATCCGAACTCCCTCTCGCCAGATTGGCTGAAAAAATTGTGGACCAGGTCCGTCTCAAACACACTGCTACTTTAGGCCAGAGACTTTATGCCCTGATAAAGGATATGCCCTCCCTGCAAAAGCTCGGCCAGATAATCTGTCGGACCCCGGGACTGGATCCCCAATTCAAGAAGGCCCTCGTTGACTTGGAAGACAACATAAAGACTGTTACATACAGCCAAATGAGGCCCCTGTTGATAAGGGAAATACGATCACTCGGTCCTAAACACAGCATCACTCCTGAGAAACGGATCTTGGCCGAGGCTACTGTTTGTGCGGTCGTCCCTGCCAAGGCAAGCAAAGCTAAGGGGAAGACCCCATTGAAGGTGGTGCTCAAGGCAGTCAAACCAGCTGTCAGAAGAAACATGAGTGCTGAACTGGTCATGTTGGACCGACTTATGGAATTTCTTGATATGCGGCAGGAGACCTGGGGTTTAGGCGATTTCAATTTCAGCGGGACTCTTCAGCAGGTCAGAAGGCTCCTTGAGAATGAGGTAAATCTTACCTCTGAGCAGCGAAATCTGGATATAGTCAAGGCCTATTATGGCTCTGACGCCACATTGGCCGTACCGGAAAGACTACCATTATCAACCCCGAGAATGACCGTCATGACCCGTATTGACGGGACCAAGATTACTGAAGTGAAACATCTTTCCCAGGAAAAGAGACGGCGTCTGGCTTCAAACCTGGCCAAGATCTGTATCCTGCGTCCTATCCAGGATATGCGTGAAGAAAGTGTTTTTCATGGTGATCCCCACGCCGGCAATATTTCCTATACCTTCGAAGGCGCACAACCCAGGATTATATTTTACGACTGGGGCATGCTCGGGCGTTTGAAGCGGCTGGAACGATTTACCATGGCCCTCCTAACCTTAGGACTTATCATGGGCAACAGAAAACTGATTTTTTATACCGCCGACATCATTACCCGACGTCAGACGTCAACCGATAAGGCCATGAGTCATAACATAATGAGCATCATTGATGAGGCCATCACCGGACAAAAAAACCGTACCAGAGGACTCCTTTCCTCCATTGAGTTCCTGTTTAAAAGATTCACCTACCAGGGAGTGCTCTTTTCCACTGATCTGTTGATGTATGAAAAGGCATTGGTTACCCTCAGGGGGGTGTTAGCGGACGTCGACCCCACCTTCAAGCGGGATGACTACATGATCTGGGCCGCCATGACAACTTTCCTGGATGATGTGGTCCGCCTCCGACTCCTAAAGTTAATCATTAAAGATGCCTGGACCCTGTACCGGCACAGCATCACTGTCATGTTTGATATTCAAAAGGTCATCGGCTGGTTCCTATTGGACGTAGGGCGCTTGTGGAAGAAACTGCCTAAACAGAAATAGTAGTAGCCTCCAGACTGGCTAGAAACGAATTTGATCTCGTAGGTTGCGGTTAAGGTAACATTTTGGTTTTTTATCTTCGACCGCTGCCACATATGTGGGATACAGGATGCAGGATTTTGGATTGGAAAAGACGCGGTATTTACTGGCGCAGAATCTGAATCAACAGAGAGGGGATGGTGGCTATATGTGGACCCCCAATATCCGGAGACCTGCACAGCCTGATTTTTGAAAGAATAAATTGGTTCAAGGGATAGCTCTACCCAGATCTCCTCGATTTTCCGCTCTCCCGGCAAAATCAATCCCCCGATTCATTGTCATGGCATCCGCGCTCTTCCCAACCCCCACCTCATTTTTAACCAGCCAGTTACCTCCACAACATCATGAGGTTGATTTTGGTTTGACACACAAGGCGGAATCACCTATAGTTTGGCCCCAAAAAAGGTGCTTCTTATCACCCCACCTTACCAAAAAGCCTGGCCCATCGCTCCCTTTTCTGCCAACAACCGGTCCGGGTATACAGCCGAAACAGAGCGTCATGATGGGAGAAAAACACTATGAAAGTGGTCTTTTGTAACAAGCTGAATCGGGCATGGATGGATAACATCGAAGCTCTTGGCAAGGAATTTCCCGATGCCCGGTTCGTGACTAAAAAAGAAGGTATGGACGGGGAAATCGAAGATGCCGAAGCGATTGTTGGCGGGGAACTGCCCCTTCATGTGATCCAGAGGGCCAAGAATCTGAAGATCATCTTCGTCCCCTATGCCGGTATGGACGCCGTCCCGCTGGATGACATCAAGGCGCGGGGTATCAGAATCGCAAATGTCCATGTCAACGCACCTTTTGTCGCCGAACGATGCATTGCCATGGCGTTGGCCTTTTACGGAAGAATCATCGACTATCATAACGATTTCAAAAAAAACAGGCAGTGGCACGGCTACTGGGCCACCGGGAGCATCAAAGACACCTGGAACTCCATTCAGGGAAGATCCTGCGCGGTGATCGGAACGGGGGCCATCGGGACAAACATCGCAAAATATCTGAAGATCTTCGGGTGTCCCATCATCGGTTTTAAAAAGAGATCGGTGGCAGGCACACTCAAGTATTTCGACCAGATCACCTTGGACCTCACTAAGGCTCTGGAAAAAAGCGAACTGGTGTTTGTCGCCCTTCCGTTGACCCGAGAGACAAAGGGGCTTTTCAGCGCTCAAGTTCTCTCTGGCATGAAAGGAAAATTTCTGGTCAATGTGGGAAGAGGAGAGGTGGTGGATGAGAAAGGCCTTTACCTTGCCCTGAAAGACGGCACCCTCAAGGGAGCTGCCATCGACGCCTGGTACAACTACCCGGGAGAGGGAGAAACCAGGGCCGAACCCTCCAAATATCCTATCCTGGATCTTCCCAACGTGGTCCTTTCCCCACACCTTGCGGGTCTTACGCCCCAGGCGGCCATGAAAATTATCGAGGGTACCATCGACAACATCAGGGCTTACCTCAAGACAGGCAGGGCCGAGACGGAGATGAATCCAGCTTTGATGTACTGATCATAATCAGTCTTAGACTGAACGCCGGTGGATTTATGTGTCACAAAAAAATAAAAATGCGAATGCTGATTCCCACCTACACCCATGGTCTTTCCAAGGCCCCCGTCTATACTTGAATGCGATTTCAGTTGACAAAGGCTATCTCTTGGGTATTAATAGCATTGAGTGTCATTCATTTTCAATAATCTCCAAATAATTTAATGACATAACCCTAACCTTCTTGAGGAAACCATGAAGAGATGTTTCCAGAAGGTACCGATAATAAAGCCTCCGCGGGATATTTATACCCGATTGGAGGCTTTTGTATTTTAGACACCGCTAATCTTAAACCCATTCCTACCGCTTTTAACCTCGGAAGGGGGCAATCCCATGACAACAAAAGACGTTAAGAGAAAGCTTAAAGCCATCCTGAGCGCCGATGTTCAAGGTTACAACCGTCTTATGGGCGATGATGAGGTTGCTACCGTAAAGACTATAACCAAATATCGTGAGACATTGCCATCCCTTGTCAACCAATACTGGTTGACTTAGGAAACAATACCCCAAAAGATGAGATACATTTCAGGAAGGTCGAGGAAAACAGGGCAAGGGATAGATGCAATTTCAGGAAAGTTTGCGAATCGGGATTTCCAGAGTAAACACAGGGCCGGACATTTGTTAAACCATTCACCATGATCCAGACCAATTGAACTTTATAGGCTCAATCCTGACTCAAAACAGTGGTTTAAAAAAACGGAGGTAAGTCATGGCAGACAAAATAGTAATGATCCACGGTATGTGGGGAGGGGGTTGGTGTTGGGAAAATTTCAAGAACTTCTTTGAGCAACGAGGCTACGAATGTTTCACCCCGACCTTGAGACTCCATGATGTGAGCCCGCTCGATGATCCACACCCTGATCTCGGAGAGACCAGCCTGCTTGATTATGCCCAAGATCTGGAAAAATTCATTCGTAATCTTGACGAGAAGCCGATTCTGATTGGGCATTCTATGGGTGGGCTTCTTGCTCAAATCTTAGGTTCACGAGGATTGGCCAAAGCTATTGTCTTGCTGACCTCTGCATCCCCGAGCGGAGTGAATGCATTGAAATTTTCCGTCATAAAAAGCTTTTGGAGCATTCTGACAACATGGGGGTTTTGGCGTAAACCTCAGCGGTTATCTTTTAAGACTGCCGTCTATTCCATACTGCATTTACTTTCTGAGGAGGAACAAAGAGACATTTATGATAAATTTGTATATGAATCCGGGAGGGCAGCTGGAGAAATCGGATTTTGGTTGCTGGACTTCACAGGAGCCTCTAAGGTCGATCAATCAAAAGTAACCTGTCCTGTTTTAATTATATCCGGAGCCGAAGATCGAATGACGCCTGTATCCTTGAGCAAAAAAATGGCCAAGAAATATAACGGAACCTATAAAGAATTTG
>JACKQG010006939.1_pt1 | contig 11671 bp, 7 predicted proteins | sample 8237621 | NCBI WGS metagenome assembly JACKQG01 (sample SAMN15677084, study PRJNA649215) | marine metagenome | biome: marine; feature: Black Sea; material: saline water; isolation source: suspended particulate matter (SPM) from the Black Sea western gyre | collected 2013-06-09/2013-06-10 | depth... | reverse complement strand
AAATGTTGTGAACTCAATAGAGACACATAAAATGCATCAAAAGGCATTCTATGAATTTCGTCGATCAAAAATTCATTATTGAACATCATCTTTTCCATGGATGTTGGCGTAAAATGATATAAATGGCGAGGAGTATCATAGGCTGCCCAATCAGCTCCGTATTTGTTTCCGTCCGTTGATTCATAATTCGGTAATGCCACAATTAACACTCCGTCAGGTTTTAACTGTGTTTTGATTTTTTCCAAATATCCCCAAGGTTCATGAACATGTTCCAAACTATGCCAACATGTAATAACATCATATGTTTCTTCTGAATCCAACCAGTTTTCAGGAGTAATCACATTAATATCGAATTGGTTTTTTACCAATTCTCGGGCTTTTTGTGAAGCGTCCACTCCTTTCACATTCCAACCGTTTTCTTTTATTGTGTTTAAGAAATGCCCTGCGCCGCACCCGATATCCAGAATATTACCTATCTTCTTACCGGTGGAATTTTCTACCAACCGCTTTTTCACTCCCAACATATACGAACGAACCACATTATAAATGGAGTCAAAAATTCCTTTTGATTCATCTGCGTGGGAAATGTATTCGTCCGATTCATAATAACTGCCAATTTTCTCTTTGTCCGGAAATGGATTCGTCATGCGGAGGTGGCAGTCTGAACATTCTACAATATCAAATTTTTCACCGCTGACTAAATAGTCTTTAGTGGAAAAAACGGTTTTCAGTTCACTTTTGCAAAGGGGGCAGTTGGTTTGATTAATCATTAACTAATCACTACAGTTTCTAAATATTGTGCATAATCCTGCAGCAGCCGTTCTTTCATGTGTGGGTGATTTTCCAGTTTAGTATCTGCTTTTGCAATGGTTTGCGCTACTTCACGTGCTTTTCTTATTATGATACCATCTGTAACCATATCTGCGATTTTATGTTTAAAAAAACCGCTCTGCTCTGTACTGAAGAATTTTCCCGGCCCCCGCATTTTTAAATCTTCATCGGCAATGATAAAACCGTCGTTTGTTTTTTCCATGATCGCCAGCCGTTTCCTAGACGTATCCCTAATATTACGTTCAACCAGAATGCAGTAACTCTTGGCGATGCCCCGGCCCACTCGGCCCCGAAGTTGATGGAGTTGTGTCAGTCCAAATCGCTCGGCATGTTCAATTAACATAACAGATGCATTTGGAATATCAATCCCCACTTCAATCACTGTGGTCGAGACTAGAATATTAATTTCATTTTTTGAATAGGCATCCATAATGGCGTCTTTATCATCCTTTTTCATTCGACCGTGGATAAGGCCAATTTTTATTCCTTTAAATGTAATTTGTAATGCTTCAAATCCTTCCGATGCAGCGGCAAGGTCAGACTTTTCTGTCTCTTCCACTAAAGGGTAAACCACCATACATTGCCGCCCCGCTTGTACTTCATCACGAATAAAATTATATACATTTTGCAGGCGGTCTTCTTTGACTATTTTTGTAATGACCGGTTTCCTGTTTTTTGGCATTTCGTCAATGATGGATAAATCCATATCACCATGATACGTTATAGCCATGGTCCGAGGAATAGGTGTGGCTGTCATAGCCAACAGATGAGGATGCAGCCCTTTTTGCAACAGAATACCGCGCTGAACCACTCCAAAGCGATGCTGTTCATCTACGACAACAAAGCCCAGATTTTTAAATTCTACATCTTTCTGGATTAAGGCATGGGTGCCAATTACAACATTGATTTTACCATCTTTAATAGCTTCAAGTATCTGTTTTCGCTCCGCCGCTTTTTGCTTCCCCACCAATAATGCACAGCTTATATGAACTTTATTTAATTGTTTTTTGAACGATTCATAATGCTGGTGCGCCAGAATTTCCGTTGGCGCCATAATAGCAACTTGGACGCCATTAGCAACGGCGGCGGCGGCAACTAAAATAGCCACGATTGTTTTTCCTGATCCCACGTCGCCTTGCAACAAACGATTCATTGCTTTTGGTTGTGCTATATCTGATCGAATTTCCTGAATCACTTTTTGTTGAGCATCAGTTAGCTCAAAACCCAATTCATCCTCGATTTGCTGTACTTGCACTCCGGATTTTGTGAGGGCATTTGTTCCAATTTTATCATATGATTTTTTTCGCAGTGCCATTAACAACTGTAGGAAAAAGTGTTCGTCAAATTTTAATCTCTCCATAGCAACGAGCAGGTTTTCTCTAGATTCAGGAAAATGAATATGCTGAAGTGCAATATTCAGAGGTATCAATTTTTGTTCGTTTAAAACACGATCTTCAAAATGATCTTTAATAATTGAAAACACCTCTTCATTCTCTTTAATTATACGACGAAAGCTCCGGTGATCAATTCGAACTTTTTTCAGTTCTGCGGTGAGTGGATATAATGGAATAATCGTCCCCGTGTTTATGGGATCTGCATCGGAATCAAGTTTATCAAAATCCGGATGTACAATCTGAAAACCGTTATAAAATTCCACCTTACCATGCACAGCCAGACGATCCCCTTTATTAACAGCATTTTTAATATATTTTACACCATTGAACCATACAAGTGTTATCATCCCGGTACCATCAGAAAGGACAGCCTGAAACAATTTTCGTTTCCGCATTTGACGTTCGCCGCACACTTCCACTGTTCCGACTATTGTCGTTTCATCGTTCTTTTTTACATCATGGATTGATTTAACTGTTGTGCGGTCAAGATAGCGGCGGGGATAATAATGCAGTAAATCATCGACGGTATCAATGCCTACTGTCGCCAGAGCTTCTGCTCTTTTTGGTCCCACACCGGGAAGGTATTGAATTGGAGTTGTTGAGGTTTGAGAAGGTGTCATTGGATCAATATGGAAGATGGATTATGGGGTATGGAAAATGTAAAAAGAGCGATTATCGTAATTAAGTTTATGTCTTATTAAACTCATTGGGAATAGAGCATAAATCTAATGATTTTTAGCTTCTACAATATTTATCAACATCTCCCATCTTACATCTTCCATGCTCCATTTTCCATAACCTCATTTCCATTCCTTGCGATACGTGTAAGTCACTGTTTTAGAATCGCCTGCGTCCAAGGAAAATGGGAAATGAATTGTAGAAGCATCTTTCTTTATATAATTGTCTGAGGCGTCGCGGACTATCCAATCACCACGTATCTGCTCAACAAGACGGATGTCCACTTTTTCTTCTCGTTTATTTTTTACACTAATTTCAATGGATGCTTCTTCGCTTTTTCGCTGACGGTCATAGTGTAAAACTATGCGTTTACCGATAACATCAAAAGCTCGGCCGGCTGAAATGGTAGCCGTTTCTCCTCTGGGAACCTGCTTCAGTTCATCCTCTCCGGCGTATTCCAATGAGCCATCTTCTGATTTTAAATATAAACTTACTTTCCCCCGGGGTAATGGAATATCCAATCCATTTTCAGCTGTGTTTGCAAGTTTGATCTCAATCTTAAGAGGTTCTTCTTTTTTGCTCCGCTCTGAATTTTGAAACACATACGTTTTGTTATAATTTACATTCTTGGGTTCATACAAACGGACGGTAACGCTTTGATTTTGGTTTAAGTTTATTCGTTCCGGCAATGAATAAATATGAAAATCGCCCAATGCATCTTCACTGGCCACAGGTGGAGAATCAATCGTCAGAGCGGACATGCTGCGTTCTGCCCGATAAACAGGCTGGGGACGACCACCTTTCTTTTGCAGATTCCCTTCTACTAGTTTTAAAGAAAAATTGCTGAAATCAACATTGCTGGAATTTTTGACAATTGCTTCAGTTATGAGTTGACCTTTATCACCATTTAGAATAAACCGATAGACGGCATTCCAGTCAAATCCTCCGGATAAATATACCAAATCACCGGAAATCGTACCGGTCATTGGACTGTTGATATCCCAAGCCAGTTCCGGGTGTAATTGGGGAACGGTCTCTTGATCACGTGTATACATATAATCCACTTTTGAGCGAGCAATAGTTATGATATCTTTGCGTGTTTTTAAAGATAGACTATTTCCTTTCAATTCAATGAGCGTGCCTTCCTGAATTTTATCATTGTGAATTTTTACATACACATATTGACCCAGTTTATTATTGAAATATTTTTCACCGCTAAACACATTATTATTGTAGCGCTGATAAAGAATTGTTGCATCAGAAAGTGACAAAAAAGGTGATTCCGGCAAAAGACCATTCGGAAGCTGACCATAGTTGATTTCAGATAATCCCGCCTGGACAGACCAGTAAACCGGTTCTTTCACCAAGGCAATATTATCCTTATAAACCGTCATACTTTGGCTTAATAAAATGATAGGTAGAAATAAATAAATTATTCTCATTGCAGCATCTCCAAATTTGCGTTCACTTTTTCAAGTTCAGCTGTCATATCTTCTTGTTTTTCTTTTTCTCTGGTCACCACTTGTTCCGGTGCCCTGCTCATAAATTGTTCATTGGACAATTTTTTAGAAATTCCCAATAAATGTCCGTTTATTTCATCGGCGCGTTTCTGCAAGCGAACCAATTCCACGTCTAAATCGATCAATCCGCCCAGTGGAATATACAGTTCATTCTTGCCTATGACCACCGTTGCTGATTGTTCCGGTTTTTCCCGGTCTTCGCCCGTCAAAACCGATGATGTCCGCGATAGTGATGCTATAATATCGTGATGCGTTTTCAAAAATTCAGCCATTTCATTATCACATTTAGCAATTAGATCTGATTTTTTTCCCGGTGGAATATTCATACGACTTCGAATTGTGCGAATTCCGGTAATAATTTCTTGTAATAATTCCATATTCTTTTCAGCTGAATTATCTTTTTTATCCATATCAATTTCAGGCCATTTTTGAATGATAAGATCCGAGTCATCTGTGTTTTTTACTTGAGCCCATAATTCTTCAGAAATAAATGGTGCATACGGATGCAGAATTGTTAACACTGTTTTTAATACATGAATGGCAACGGACTTCGAAACATCAGCCGAATGAGCATCATTTCCATAAAAACGTGTTTTGGCAATTTCGATATACCAATCACAAAAATCATTCCATGTAAAATCATAGAGAACCTTTGCCGCTTCATTAAAATGAAATCTGTCCAGCTGGCGATTATAATTTTGAACACAGGATTGCAGTTTGCTTATAATCCAGCGCTCCGGCAAATCCAATTCTTCCGCATCCAAATCAATATCCGGTACTTGACCATCTTCCAAATTCATGAGGACAAAACGGGATGCATTCCACAGTTTATTCATGAAATTTCGACCCACTTCCAAGCGTGTGGATGAAAAAAGGACATCCAATCCCTGGGGCGCCATGAGCATCGTGCCAAATCGAACAGCATCCGTTCCATATTGTTCGAATAATTCAAAAGGGTCAGGTGAATTCCCAAGAGACTTACTAAACTTTCGACCCGTTTCATCCCGAAGGATGGATGTGAAATACACATCTTTAAACGGTAAATCTTCTTTGAATTCATACCCGGTCATAATCATTCGCGCAACCCAGAAAAAAATGATATCCGGACCTGTGACCAATGCATCTGTAGGATAAAAATAATCCAATTCGGTGCTTTCTTCCGGCCAGTCATGGACAGCCAACGGCCACAGCCATGAGCTTGCCCACGTGTCCAATACATCTTGATCCTGAATCCAATTTTCGGAATCTTTTGGACCACCAACAGACACATGCAATTTCTTTGAATCGTCCTTGTGATACCAAACCGGGATCTGGTGTCCCCACCAGAGCTGACGGCTGATACACCAATCTTTAATATTTTCCATCCAATGGTTATAGGTCTTAACCCAATGGGCTGGATGAAAGTTAATTTTGCCGTCAGACACTGCCTGCAATGCCGGTTTGGCTAATTCACTCATTTTCATAAACCACTGTTCTGACATATAAAATTCGATGGGTACATTCCCACGTTCTGAATAACCAACTTTGTTAACATAATCTTCTGTTTTATGGAGAAAGCCCTGCTTCTCTAAATCCTTAATGACAGCTTTTCTTGCATCTTCCCTTGAAAGATTTTGGTATGCTTCCGGGGCATTTTCATTCAACGATGCATCATCATTCATAATGTTGATGACATCCAAATTATGTCGTTCTCCCATGGCGAAGTCATTTTGATCATGAGCCGGCGTTACTTTTACACAACCGGTACCAAACTCCGGGTCCACGTAATCATCTGAAATAACAGGGATTTCCCGACCCACCAATGGCAAAACAATCGTTTTTCCGACTAAATGAGCAAATCGTTCATCTTTGGGGTGAACAGCAACTGCTGTATCTCCCAGCATTGTTTCCGGACGAGTTGTAGCCACAACCATGAATTCACCGCTGTCTTTTAGCGGATATTTAAAATACCATAAATGACCATTTACTTCTTTGTGGATGACTTCTTCATCACTAATTGCTGATTTGGAAACCGGGCACCAATTCACAAGGCGGTAGCCTTTATAAATGAGCCCTTTTTCGTATAATTTTACAAATGCAGAAAGAACAGCTTTTGAATATCCTTTATCCATAGTAAACCGTTCACGTTCCCAATCGCAGGAGCAGCCCAGCTTTTTCAATTGCTGAATAATTATACCACCGTATTTTTCTTTCCACTTCCAAGCATGCTCCAAAAATTCATCTCGGGAAAGGCTGTGTTTATCAATGCCTTGTTCTTTGAGCATAGCTACAACTTTCCCTTCTGTGGCAATGGATGCATGATCAGTTCCAGGAATCCAACAGGCTTCTTTTCCTTCCATGCGAGCTTTACGAATCAGGATATCCTGAATAGTATTATTAAGCACATGGCCCATGGTGAGCATTCCCGTCACATTCGGCGGTGGGATGACAATTGTGTAGGGTTCCTTTTCAGAATTCACTTCACCGTGAAAATAATCATTGACCAGCCAATGCTGATACCACTTATCTTCAATTGATGAAGGTGAATAAACTTTGTCCAGCTGTACCGTCATGAATTAATTTTTTCTCTTTTATTTAGTAGGTTGATATATTGAATGAATGCTAGGATGAATGCTTGAAGGAATGATTTCCCCATCTTCCATATCCCATCATCCATGTTCCATGTAAGTTATCGTTCTAAAATTAAACTGAATGCTGTGGTCAGTTTTAATACATTTTGATTCGCTTTAACCAAATTACCGCAAAGAGTTCGACAAAGGTTTTGCATTACTTTATATCCCGTTGACGGATGTGCATCACACACTTCAAACAATTCTTCTTTCAAAATTTTTGCCAGTTTGCAATCTGATAATGCTTTAACACTTGCTGTGCGGCGGTCACCTTCATTAAACAAAGACATTTCACCAAAAAGGGGTTTGATTTGGCTGGATAGTTTAATAATCGCCTTTTCCCGATTATCTGCTTCGCTCTTATTCATGGAAAGCGTTAATGCCTGATTGATTTCGACTTCTCCTTCCAAAAGGAGATAAATCGAATCGCCTACATCGCCTTCCACAATAAAACTTTCACCTTTCGGAACTTTTACTGTAGATACTTTATCAGCAAATAACTTTATTTCCGATTCATCCAATCCATTAAAAATATTGAATTCTTTTAATGCTCCTACATCCATACGCACCTCAAGGTATAATGATGGCTCGCTCGCCATCTTTTATTATATAATTTCTATCAGGGTTGATCACTGTCGAAATTTTACTTTCTTCTTGAAGTGAAACACCACCTTCTTTCAACTTCCGTTCTATAAAGGCATCCAAAGCTGAAGAGTCAGCTGATAGTACTTCTCCAATACCCAGATTTTCTTCTTCAGAAAAAACGCCTATAAGTAATGAACCATTATTATTTCTGAAGTGGTTAAATAAATTATCAAACGATTGTCCTACAAATTCACTTGGAATATCTACTCGCTTGAATCGGTTTTCTGAAACATTGTCCATCAGTCGATTCAATGTTTGAGGAATACCCGGATCCACAACATGAGATGCCAGCATATACGCACCAAAATCATCGCTAATGACCACTTCGTCTGCATTGGCCCGTTTAATATGCGTCAGGTTATCCCTACTGTACAAATAAGCAATTAATCGCTTATTCGGCTCTAACCCTTTAATCGTTAATGTAGCCAAAATCGTTTTTTCATCCGGATTCTGAATTGTTGCATCCACATCGCTGGGAATAATTATAATTGTGTCTGCTTCTTCCAAGGATGCACGTTGAAGTATCTGTTCACTAGTGTAATCGCCTGCTACAAAATATAATTGAATATCCCGATAGCGAGTCTTTAAGCGGGCGATGGACTCTTCATCCAAATCATTAATTAAAACGAGATCCTTTCGACGTCCTTCTGATAAATATTGAATAGAGTCAATTATTTTATCTGCGTTTCTGTTCCAACCACAAAGAATGATATGACTTTTTACATTTACTTTTTCCAAACCTTTATCCTCTCTAATTCTTTTAGCAACAAAAATTGACGATATGACAGCTGTGAACATAGCCGTTAGTGAAATACCGGCAAACATGACCAAAACAGCAAATATTCTGCCTTCAGACGTTGACGGTGCATAATCACCATAACCAACCGTCGTCATGGTTACAATTGCCCACCAAAAAGGTGTCTCACCTTCAGTAATGGCTCCTGTTTCCAGGGAACGCAAAATGAGTCCACCCAAGATCATGACCATAAAGATGCCCATACCCACTTGGAAGAAACTGTTACGTATCAGTAATCGAAACCAGCGACGCATAGCTGAAAATTTAAGTCTGATATGACAAAAATATAAGTGTTGAATCAGATCTTTTCTAAAACACCAACCGTCTCAATATGAGGCGTATGAGGAAACATATCTACCATTGAGAGTTTTTTAAGCTCATATCCGTTTTCCATCAACAATGCCACATCCCGGGCTTGAGTTGTTGGATTACAGGATACATATACCAATCGTTGGGCGCCAAATTTTGATAAAGAGCTAACCATATCTTTATGCATTCCGGCTCGTGGAGGATCAACAATAATAATATCCGGATTTGGCACTTTTTTACGTTTAGACTCTTTTTTGAAAAAGAAATCCAAATTCGCTTTATGAAAGCGTACATTGGTTATCAAATTGGTTATGGCATTTCTGGTTGCATCTTCTACCGCGGATACGATGAGTTCAAAACCATGGACTTCTTTTGCTTTTTGCGCAAGAAAAAGCGAAATAGAACCCGTTCCGCAATACAGATCATACACAATTTCTTTTCCTGTAAGTTCGGCACCATCCAATGCTGTTTGGTAAAGCTTCTCCCCTTGATTTGTATTCGTCTGAAAAAATGAATTAGCAGAAATTTCAAATGTAAGATCGCCCATTTTTTCCGTAATGGTTGGATAGCCGTATAGAATTGTTTCATATTCTCCAAAGGCAATATCTGCTTTCTTCGTGTTGATATTATTGATGATGGATGTTACTTGGGGAAATGTTTCATGAATATGATCAGCTAATGGTTGAATTAATTCAGGGTTTTCATAACTGGTGACCAAATTCACCATCATATCGCCTGTATTATGTCCGAAGCGCATAACCAAGTGCCGAAGAAATCCATTATGGGTTTTTACATCATAAGGCTTGAGTTTCAATTCCCGCGCTTTTTCTTTCACTGCATTGAGAATTTCATTACCCAATTTTGGTTGAAGGTGACATTCATTAATATTCAATATTTTATCATATCGACGAGGAACATGAAGACCTAAAGCAAAACTTCTTTCAGTATCATCGCCTTCATCAGGTAATGTCCAGCGACGATTGGAAAAGGAAAATTCCATTTTATTTCGATAATGATATTGTTCTTCAGCTCCAATTACTTTATCCACAGTAAAATCAGCAATCCCTGCTTGACGCCTGAATAAATCTTCAACTTGCTGTTTTTTCTGGTTCACCTGTTCTGCATAATCCAATTGCTGAAATGTACAGCCGCCGCAAAATGCAAAATGTTCACAGGGAGCGTCCACTTTGAAGGATGATTCTTCCAACACCTCCAGCGGACGCGCTTCGGCAAACCCCTTTCGTTTACGATAAACCAGTGCACGAACTTTTTGCCCGGGAATGGCATTTTTCACAAATACAACAAAGCCGTCCACTTTGGAAATTCCCTTTCCGCCGTACGCCAACGATTCAATGGTTAATTCGTATTCCTGCCCTTTTTTGACTGTCGGTTCTATCATGTTATTTTCTTCAATTTTATGGTTAATGGAATGGTTTGAGTTCTACGAAAATGTCACCTATTAAATCTGGGTCAGTTTCATATAATTTTTTACTTATGTGTTTTTTTGCTTTGTCATTTTTTCTATCGGGGCCTAAGCTATAAATAAATAAATTGTTATCTCTTTTGATAATTTTGTAAGGACGGAATGAATTCCAGGGATCCTTATTCAGAAATTTTAAATTTTTTAGCTCTGGTTTATTTAATGCCAATGGCCAACGCTTATATTTTATTTCATATTGTTTTATAGCAAGTGCTATGATAATTATATCCCATTTTGCTCTAGTCATATAGTATCTTTCAATTACATCAACACCCATTGAAGAATTAATATAAATCAAAGAAGATGCAACCATTTTTGCAATATCATCCATAAATGATCGTTCTAAATAGTAATCAGATTCACCGCCAGTCAAGTTAATTATGTCTTTGAGAGAAAATTTCATCGATGTAATTGCAGAAAATTGTATTTGATAATGATTATAATCGAGTGAACTGTTGTATTTATAATACTTTTTTAGTGCAATTTCTAATTTATTTAATTCTATTCTGAAATTAGCATTTACCCTTTCAATATAAAATTCTACTAATCGGGTTTTCTGCTCATCCGATATTTCTAACGAATCTTCAAAAAAATTATTCAGCAAAGATCCTTTACCATGTTTAAAAGTTTCTTCAAATATTTTTGCTTGATCATTTGTTGAATTTTTGAGCCAACCCTCCAATCCTTTGTATTGTCTTCTAGCTTTCAATAATATATTTAATAATTCTTGCAACTGTATGGATGCAACTTGTTCATTTTCCATAATTGATTGAGTCAAATTCGATATTTTTAGGATCATTAGTTCTTTTGAAAATTCCCACATAGTTACCCGTTTCTTTTGCTGTTGACCGTGATTGATAATTTTGGTCATTTGAAACACTCTTTTTATAGATGTATCAATGTTTGCTACAGCAAGTTCATTTAAAACGTGTAAATGCAAAAAAGCTGATGCATGATACAACGAAAAATCATAACCGGCAGTCATGCGATCTCCATCGTCTTTAATATGAAAAAAACATGAATCCTGATTAGTAGCTTTTTCCAATAAACTCAGTATATGTTGATTTTCTTTCAGGTAGTCTGTGACTTCCAGATTGGGCAATATCATTTCACCTTTTTCAATTTTTTCAGTGAATTTGGATGGTGATGGTTTATATTTCACTTGTGTATAATAATATGCCGCATTATTTGGTTCATAGTCCTGACCTAATGCCATTGTAAACAGAATTAGAAATATTAGTTTTTTCATTTTAGTAACATAGTTTATAATCAAAATCTAAAGACATGAATTACCAAATTGTATAGAGAGTTTTAAAAATAGGATTCTAAAAAACGAATGAGCAGAGTTTTCAAATCTTGAATCCCTTTATCGGCATTTTCCATTGTTAATTCATGGTTCAAAACTTCAT
>JACKQG010006938.1_pt1 | contig 11671 bp, 7 predicted proteins | sample 8237621 | NCBI WGS metagenome assembly JACKQG01 (sample SAMN15677084, study PRJNA649215) | marine metagenome | biome: marine; feature: Black Sea; material: saline water; isolation source: suspended particulate matter (SPM) from the Black Sea western gyre | collected 2013-06-09/2013-06-10 | depth... | reverse complement strand
TATCTTTAACACAAATAAAAGAGAATATTTGTATTGATATTGTTGGTTGGAGTGTGCTCGATATATATGATACTTCCGACATATCAAATATTCAATACTTAAACACTATTGATATGAGCCCTTATCATCAGGGATATAATCCAACATCTTTCAAAGTAATAAATGATACTATACTGATTGCATCAGGTCAATCAGCAATTTCATTCTGGAATATTACAAATATTTCACAATGGGAATATATTGGGCATTACGAACCGGATGAGTATTTAGAAGATAATTCAAATTTTGGAATTTATGGTAATAATCTTATACTTTTAAGGTTTGACGGATTGGAATTAGTGGATATATCTGAACTGACAAATCCTCAATCAATTGATTTTCTTAGCTATTTTTTACCTAAATTTCAAATAATAAATGATAATGAAAACATATATGTTGGCACAATTTACGACGGAATAGGAATTTATTATATAGCAAATAATGAATTACATTTTTTAGAAAATTATTTTGAATATCCGTATTTCTATTCCGCTCATCTATATTCAAACCACTTATTTTTGCAAACAACTAATTATGGTTTATATGTATTTGATATTTCAAACCCCAATGAACCAATCGAAATACCGACAATTCTATTTAATGCTCCTTATGGACGATTGTACGGTAAGGATGAGCTTATCGTAATAACAGATTATGAAGAAATAAATGTAAAAATATTTGATATTACTGATCCGATTAACCCTGTTTTGAGGAATACCATACCACTTACATCTTCGGAATTTTACTATTCATACCCATATTTCGATGCTACTGAACCGAATGTGCTTTATCTTTTTAATACGAACCAAGGAGAACTTAAGAAATATGACATTTCAGAACCAGGCAATGCCCCATTGGTCTTTACCTATAATGAGATATTTCAGGAATGCAGCTTTTTCGTTAAGAATGGCTATGGTTATGCACTTTCAAAAGAAACACATCCTCAACATCTCTATATTATTGGGGGATTAAATGTTAATAATCCAACTATTATTGATACAATTGAAAACTTTTCCCAATATACTTATTCACCATATATTTACCTCAGTGGTGATTATTTATGTTTACAGTATTTGGCAGATTATCGTGAAACAAAATTATATTCTTTGGATGATCCGGTAAATCCACAATTTGCATGTACACTGAGAGTTCCTACATTTAATTGGCCAATGATGATTTATGAAAATCTTCTGTTTACAAAAACTGGGAACCTTTCGTATGTGTATAATTTAAATGAGTGCAATGGAGATACATTAGAACCAATAGACCATTTCTATGGGCTATCCCAAATGTATAAAACTAATTGTACTGATATAAATAATAAACACTATCTTTTTATAACTGAAGATTCAAATGTTGGAGTGTATGAATTTAGCTACAGTTGCGGCGTAGATGATGAACCGGAAATAGTAAATGATCCAATAATATGCAGCCCCAACCCCTTCTCGACCTCGACCACAATATCATTTGAATTAAAATCGAACCCTCACAATCCATCAGAGATAAAAATCTATAATGTTAAAGGACAACTTATTAAAACCGTTAACTCGTTCCCAAACCCCTGTTTGGGAATGATAGAAGCGGTTTGGGATGGACGAGATGAAAGTGGAAAAGAAGTAAGTGCTGGTGTTTATCTGTTTAAACTCAATAATAATGATGAACATATCGGAAAGGTCTTGAAACTAAAGTGAGATTACTTAATCAAAGTAAGTAAACCTCTCCAAACTTGACTTAAAAACAATTCAACGATACCTTTGAAACATGAAGAAAATTGCGGTAGCAATGAGCGGCGGATTGGACAGCACCTACGCAGCGATCAAGCTGAAAGAGCAGGGCTATGACATTTTTGGTATTACCTTGCAAATGTTCTGCCGACAGCACCCGGCAGATGAGCCGGAAAGCACCGATCAATTCCAGGAAGTAAAAGCTCTATGTGAAAAACTCGGGATACCGCATATGCCCATTCAGGCGGAGGATTTCTTTGCATCAACAATAATACAAAATTTCTGCGATGAATACATGGGCGGTCGAACGCCCAATCCATGCGTGCTGTGCAATAAAGAAATGAAGTTCGGGCTGCTGCTGGAAGAAGCACTTTCACGCGGGGCAACGCATATTTCTACAGGGCATTATGCGTCCATCGAATTTGATGAAGAAACAAAGCACTATCTGCTCAAACGAGGCAGGGATGTCACGAAGGATCAATCATACTTTTTGTGGAGATTGAATCAATACCAGCTGGCACATACGATCTTTCCGCTCGCCGAGGAATCTAAAGAGAAGATCAAGGAGAAAATTGCTCAGTATGGTCTTAAAGTTGAGAACAAGCCGGAAAGCCAGGAAATTTGCTTCGTTCCAAATGATGATTATAAAGCATTTCTTAATAATAAATTTTCCGATAAAATTCAGCCCGGGGATATTGTTGATGTTAGTGGAAATGTGCTTGGCGAGCATAAAGGATTTCCTTTTTATACGATAGGGCAAAGAAAGGGTTTGGGAATTTCCGCGCCACAACCGCTTTATGTGCTTGAAATTAGATCGCAAACAAATGAGATAGTTGTTGGTCCCAAAGAAAAATTATATCACAAAGGATTGATCGCACGGGAATGCAATTGGATAAAATTTGAAAAATTAACAGAGACAGTTAAAGCAAAGGCAAAAGTGCGATACAATACAACTGAAAAAATTTGCACTATATTTCCTGAGTCTGATGGGATAAAAGTTGTATTTGACAAGCCGCAGATGAGTATAACTCCCGGGCAGTCGGTGGTATTTTATGATGGTGAATACTTACTTGGAGGAGGAATTATTGAAAGAGCTATTGATCAATAAATCTTAGTTTCTGCAACGCATAAGAATAGGGAAATTATATCATTATCTATAAAAGCATAGTTTGATTAATTTCTAATTTCTAATTTCTAATTTCAAATAAAATGCTAAAATCCAAATTTCAAAGTACACCTTATTCCCAATTTCATTCATCATTGATGGAAAAATCAATTCAGGTTAGCAGGTTATATTTCAACAAATTTTTCGCATTTTTTGTTATTTGTTTTATTCTCTTTCTCTGTGCTCTCTGCGTTCTCTGTGGTGATTCTTTTTTTATTTTGTTTTAATTGAGGTATGTAATCATGAATTTTTTATTATATAGTCTTCTCAGAAGAATTTTCTTCTTAAATATTTCTTTAGTGGAGTTTTGAATAATGTCCTTGTAGAAGGGAACATACACAATATTCCGATGAAATCGGTGATAAGTCCGGGGGTTATCAGGAGTGCTGCACCAAATAAAATGATCGCTCCGTCGAGCAAGCGGTCGGCGGGAAATTTACTTTCGCTAATATCCCGTTTAATTGCATCAATAGTGTTAAAGCCCTGCACTTTTACAAGATAGGCACCTCCCAATCCCGTGATGAAAATAATAGCAACTGTACGCCAGAATCCGATCAAAGAGCCGACCTTTATGAGCAGTGAAAGCTCTATCAGCGGGACGAGAGTAAATATCAGGAATAAATAAAAAACTGTTCTTTTTCGCATTGGAATAATTGTGTCCTTTATCATTTTGCTTTAAGGAACCTATAACATTTTCGGGATGAATATTCAAACACACCTCCCCCGATAAATCGGGTACTCCTCTCAAGAGGAGATTTACTCTGTGTTATCTGCCTGCCACGGCGTAGTGAAACGAAGACTGGTGCTCTCTGTGGTTTTATCATTTTGATTTTAGTTTATCCGAGTTAGGTCTTACAAGAAGAGAAAGAGGAATGAGAACTGCATAGCCAAGTACGAGGAGTATCGTTCCAAAGGTTGTTGTTGAATTCACAATGATGAATCCAGTAATGATCGCAACAATCGCAGCAATAAAAAGTAGTATATTGATCTTTCCAAATTTAAAACGTTCGATCTTGTCTGCTTTTTTCTGTGCCATATAAAAAATCTCCTTGATTATAAGTATAGGTAATTATTTAAGAGTATCAATTTTTTTGTCCAAAAGAATTTAGTACATTTCTTTATGTGGAGCTTATTTTAATTGCTCCAATGCTTCCCGCGCTTTGCCTACCGCCTCTTCATTGTTATTCTCGTCAATGGAGCGTTGCAACAGTTCCTTTGCCTTATCTGTCATGCCGTTTTCTAGGTATATCAATCCAAGATGATAGCAGATCACGGAATCATCAACATCACTTTCAATAAGAAGCTTCATTGCCTCCAATGCCTCTTTGTAGTATCCGAGTTTATAATACACCCATCCAAGACTGTCCCATATATAGATGTTATCAGGTGCCAGCTCCACTGCTTTTTCAAGCAGTTTCTGAGCTTCTTCCAAACGGATGTCATGCTCGGTCAATGAGTAGCCGAGCCAGTTCAGAAGGTCTGCATTTTCCGGGAAAAATTGCACTCCACGCTCCAGCGTTGCGATCTCCTGCTCAAAGAGATCGTGCTCATTATAGAACTGTGCCACATTGAGGTAGAGATCAAGATTTGTACTGTCCTGTTCAAGAGCTTGTGAAAAATATTCCTGTGCCATTTCAATATCATCATTGCCTGCATAATACTGTCCTAGCCATCGCGCACTTGACATTTCTTTATTCGGACGCATTTCGAGAAGCATATATACGGAATCGGCAGAAGTTCCTGTTTTTAGCTTTGCATAAGATATCAAAACTATTGGATAATTATCTATACAGTGCAGCAGTTCTACCTCAGAAATATATTTTTTGCTCAAATCGAGCGAATCCAAATTTGCATAATTGTATGCCAGCAGCGCTTTCAGAGTGCAGGAAAGAGTGTCTGCTTGATTTGATTCTGCATAATCAAGAAGTGTATGAAAAAGCGAAACATCTCCGGTCTCGCTCACAATAAAGGGAATAATATTCAAATGAGGAAGAAGAAAGCGTTCATCACTGATCTTGCCAAAGTACTCATTCGCCTGCTCGTAATTTTGGAGTTGTATCTCGGAAACTGCCATCATTTCGTAAAGCTCCTGCAGGCGGTCTGGTTCCATGCTTTCCTTTTCCTCGAACAAGGATTCGCCGTATTCGAGAGCTTCCGGGAATTTCTTTGCTTTATAGGCAGAAAAGAAGAACATCCTTTTTTGCACGGAATCCATTAACTCAAGAGGAAAATAGTCCGAAAGCTCCAGTACTTTTTCGAACTGCTGGGTGAAATAATAAGAGAGCAGTAGCTGTCGCATGGAGATCGTAGTAACTTCTTGGAGGTTTTCAAGCAGATATTCCAGTCGCTCGATCGCTTTGTAGAACTCCTTGTTGTTATAATAGAAATCACCAAGCCAGGCATATGCCTGAGAGAAGTTCGGGTCAAGTGCGAGAATCCTATGTAATGTCATTTCAAGCATCACATTATCTTGCAGGCGGGAGTATTCCAGTGCGATCTGATACAAAAAATCGGGATCATTAGTATCTGTTTCAGCCCGATGAAGATATTGCATTGCTCTTGTACCATCCTCCTCCTGAAGCGCAACTCTGTATAATTCCAGGAATAGTGACCCATTATCTTCAATTTGTTGCAGACCATCCATAAGGATTTCTTTTGCTTTTACTGCATCACTCACAGCAAGATAGCTTTCTGCAAGCATTATATATACTTCCGGAAGCACGATGCCCTTTGTTAGAACATCTTCGGCAAAAGTAATGAGCTTCTCGTCATTTTGCAGATAATACAGCACATTCAGGCGCTCGATGATAACCTCTTTCGAGTTTGGGTCGATTCGATAGGCGATCTCGAGAAGAGAGTCCGCAGTGGCGTATTGCCCCTGATCTATTGCTACTTCTGCAAGAGAGTAATAATAGAGCGGATTTGATGCATGGACAAAAGCGCACAGAAATAAAAAGCCGCTCAACAAAATAAGCGGCTTGAGTATATGTGTTTTTGTCATATTATAGTTGTGCAAAATACCCGATCGATATTGAGCGGTCAGGATTTTTGTATTGGTTGCCGATGAAGTCACGGAAATTTATCTGTATTCGAATATTTTGGGCAATATTAAGAAGAACGGCAGCGTTCAGATAGCCGTTTCCTTCTCCGAAGCTATAGGCTTCTTCATCTCCGCTTTTGCCATTATCGTTGAATGCAAAGTCATATTCGACAAGCAAAGTAATGTGCTGGTTGATGCTCTTATCGAGTCCTACAAAGAAATTCAGGTTGTCGTCATTATCATCCCATTCTGTGCTATAGCTGATGCCTCCGTGTAAACCGAGATTTCCAAGAAAATGGAAATTTCTGCTTACCACTGCATAAAAGCCCTTTGATTTTATCGCAAAACGGTTTATTTCTGTACTATCATTCAGGGAATCCGTATAGGTGCCAAAACCACGAGAGTCAAACCCGATGGCAACAGCAGGCAGTGTCGGAGATTCGTCAAAAATGCGGTATTTCACGAACACACCCGGATAAGAATTCCATTCCGGGATCGAGTCCCCGATGATGTACTCTCCGCCGTACTGAATGCCGAACATGAGTTTGGGCAGCACTCCCACTCCAGCTCCAAATGAAACGCCCCCTTTATCAAAAATGCTGATAGGAAATTTTACTTCACCTTTTTGAAGTATGCCTGCAGTCGGGCAATCAATAAGCTCTGTCATCTCCAGCGCAAAAAGTGCCTGACTGATGAAGAGAAGAATAATTATTATTCCAAAAATCTTTTTCATGCAACCTCCGTATTTATGGATATGAAAAGAATTTTCATGCTTTAGTGTCAATATTTTGAAGATTTGAGAGATTTAGTTTTTTGTAGATATCGGTCTTCCCAATAGCGCAATCCCCTTGGCATATCATAGAAATTCAGCTTATTTTCCACAAGATCTTTTCTCCATCCGATCTGTGCCTGAGTGTAATGTTCGTTATTTGAAGCTTTACCAAGCAGGATCAAACGCATGAGGATGTGCTCAAGAGCTTGTGGATTGTAACCTGCTCGCGCTGTATATAGCAGTGCAAGCTTGTCCGCTTCTTCTTCATATTCTTCAAGCCGTCCTTGATAAATGGTTTCGTAGATAGAAAGGGCTATATCTTCCAATTCGGCTTCCACATCGTCATATTTTTCATCGTGTCCATACAGACTGTCTGCAAGCATATCGAGCTCTGCAAATGAGTCTTCTGCAATGATCTGAACTTTTCTCTTTTCAAGCTCCTTCATTCCGTGGTAGTGAGAAACATGCCCTATTTCATGACCGAGTACAGAAGCGAGCTCGGCTTCATTATCAATAGCTTCCAGCATTCCGGTAGTAATGAAGACAATTCCGCCTGGACAGGAATAGGCATTCGGCACATTGATATCCAGAATAAAGAATTTATATGGAATATCATAGGCATCACTTGCTTGCGCGACGAGGAGCCCAACATAATTTACGTAATCCTGAAGTTTCTTATCGTGATATAAACCGAGTTCAGCGATTTTATTTGCGATGGCAAAGCCCATTGCTTCTTCTGAGAAAGTGAAGAATTGAGGAGCATCGAACAGTGGGAGTTTTACGCTCTTGCGAATTTTTTTCAGGTTTAACGAGCGGTATGTATCATCCCTGAACTGCTCAAAGCCATAAGGGTTGATGTGATAACTTAAAAATTCATCAATAAAATCAACTTCCTCGTCGATCTTTTTTGAGAATTTTCCACTCATCGCTTTTATGCCTGCGGTCATGCCGATCTGTGAAATTTCTGTTATTGCTTTCTGAGAGCTCATCTGAGCAAACAGGTCTTCTGATTCTTTTTTGCCTTCTATAACTTTGCTGGAAATATATCCTGTCAGTGTATCTGCCTGAACCTTGAGCCATGCGTCATTGTCTTCAAGTATTGTTACCGAATAACCTTCCGGCAGGGTCGCAAGAGGTGGATAATAGGAACCGGGTCCGCTTCGGAGATATGCCTGCTCACGCTTGATGGTGGCATTTCCTATTGCAAAAAGGTGTAGAATTATCACAAAGAGACCGAGTAAAACTACAACAAAAAAAAGATAAGATTTCTTTTTCATTATTTTACCTCCAGGGTAAAGACGCCATCCCAATCTTTGGGGATTTCGTGTTTAAATTTTCTGCATCGTTCCAGCATAACGCCGGACGCTTTATCATTGATGGGATTTTTAGAAAGTCTTTCAAAAATGTCAATAGCTTTATTCCATTTTGAATTTCTATAGTATGAGAGCGCCTCTTCATAGTCCTTGATCCATGCATTGTTCAGGATCGCTTCTTCTGTGTTTTCATCAAGAAGCTCATACACGGAAGTTGGTTCGGTCTTCCCTTTGACGCGGAGACGGTCAAGCTCTCTGCATAGGAATTGCTCCTTTATGAGGTCATAGGTAGATTCGCTGAGCATGATCTGGGTTTTGTATATCTTGTTCACTCCCTCGAGCCGTGCTGCAAGGTTCACGTTATCTCCGATCGCAGTGTAGTCCATTCTGTTTTTGGAGCCGATATTTCCTGCTACGATCGGTCCGGAGTTTACCCCGATCCTTGTATGGATATGAAAGTTATCCGCAGCATTGAATTCCTGCTTTTCTTGCTGTAGTTTCTGACAGTATTTTCTGTGCTCGAGCGCAGCACTGCATGCCATAATTGCGTGATCTTCTTTTGGAATCGGAGCACCGAATATTGCCATGATGCCATCGCCTGTATATTTATCGAGAAGTCCGTTATTTTCCAGCACGATACCGGTGATCTTATCAAAATATTCATTGAGTAAACCCACTAATTCTTTGGGGGTTTTGCCTTCTGAAAAGGTTGTAAAGTTTGCAATGTCTGTAAAAAGGACAGTCGCGGTAATGCTGTCTCCGCCGATCTTTACTGAATCCGGATCAATGAGCAATGTTTCTATCACATCGGGATGAAGATAGCGAGTGAACACCTTTTTGATATCCCGCTTGGATCGTCCCTCCATAATGTAGCTGATCGTGGCACTGTATCCGTAAGAAAGTACGAATCCAATGAGCGGCATTGAGAGGTTGAGCAGAATTCTGTCCGCGTTCCAGAGTAGAACTGTGATGCCGAGAATATATGCAATTACAAGAAGCATAAGAGGGTTCGCAAATTTTGGCTTAAGCCGCATGAAAATAATAAAAGTTATGAAGGCAACAAGAATAACATGAAGGAAATTTATCCAGTCGGGAACGATGGTCACAAAATCTTTATTCAAAAAATTGCTTAAAGTAGTTGCCCATATCTCCATACCCGGATAGGGATTGATAAAAGGAGTGGGACGCAGGTCGGAGAGTCCGGATGCAGTTGCACCGAGGATGATGTATTTGTCTTTGAAAGTGTTGTTCGGCAGCGAAGGTTCTCCGCCTGTCTGCATGGCAAGAGCTGACTGGAATACTGCAGCAAAAGGATAATATTTGAAAACTCCATCTTTGCCGCCTGATCCGTACCAGTTAATGAAGTATTTGTCATTTTGGGTTACCGGAATAGAGAGCCCATTTGTGATAAAAGCATTACTCTTCACAATGATATCGCCGTGCTTCTGCCCCATGAGGAAGCCGCTGTAACCAACCTGAGGATAGTAGTTTTCTTTATAAAAATAAACGAGAGGAACTCGCCGAATGATCCCGTCATCATCGGGACGAATGTTAAGAAATCCCAATGATTTTGTAGCTTGCAGAAGAACATCTATGGGTATGATGCCACCTTTGAAATCTTGAGAATAAAGTGAGCTTTCTACTTGTGGATCGACAGAAAAGGGTGTAATATCCGGAGTGATATCGGTTTCGTTCATTGTAAATTCAGCGCCGAGAATGACGTTCCCAGCCCGATTAATAGATCGTGCAAATGCGCCATCGGTTTCGCTGGCATCGGTTTCTGCACGGTCAATATCAGGATCATCGAACATCATATCAAAAATAATTGCTTTCGCTCCGACTGCTGCAAAATAATCGACAGCAATGCCGTAAAAATTACGGGGCCATTTCCACAAAACGCCGAAGTTTTCAAAATAATTCAGACTGGTATTATCAATTGCAACAAGGACTACATTGGAATCTGCGCGCTCAGGGATCGGGAATTTGCGGAAGCGGTAATCTACAGTTTTCCATTCTAATTGTTTTCCAATATCTGTTTCGTGAAAAAGAGAGACCAGAATTGCAATGATGACTGCAATTATGAGACCTACATACCATATTTTATATATCTTGCTGAAAAGATGCCCAAAAGTTGATTTCTCGTGTGTAGCGCTTTTTTTCATGATGTTACCCATCAGTTAATTAATTTTACACAATAAGAAGACATACTTCTTTTTATGCAACATTTTCATTAATTAAAGAAACTATACGATGGCATCGTATAATATCCCGCCAAACTATTCGATGGTGTCGTATAAAAACGGCAAAAACTATACGATGGCATCGTATAAAAGTTGACACGAAAAATATTATTACTCATTAAATGCAATATGGAAAACATATTATATCAATATAATCCCTGGTGGGAGAATGAATTTATTCCGAAGGGTATCAAGCCAAGGGATATTTATCTCAATAAGTTGAGAAAGTATCAGAAAGATAATGTGATAATTTTGGTAACTGGACTGAGAAGAGTAGGTAAAACGAGTTTGCTGAAATTATATATTCGGAACCTGATAGAGAATAATGTAAAACCTCAACATATCTTATATGTCAGTTTGGATGACTATCTTTTGAGAGAAAATACAATTCTTGATATTGTTGAAAACTACAGAAGGATTATGAAAATCAATCTTAGTGAACATATTAATTTATTTTTTGATGAAATTACTTACAAAGAGGATTATCATCAGCAATTGAAAAATTTATATGATCATCAGAACGTCACAATTTTCGCATCAGCGTCATCAGGTTCCTTGCTGCAGGATAAAAAGGCATATCTTACAGGCAGATCGGTTGCTTTGGAAATTCAACCATTATTTTTTCACGAATATTTACAGTTCAGAGATATCCATATAAAGAAAAGCGAGTCCTACTTATTGGAATCTTATTTCAAAGATTATATGAGAGATGGAGGGATGCCCGAGAATGTTCTGAATCCTGATAGAGGATATTTGATAAATTTGGTTGATGATATTATTGAGAAGGATATTATCGCTTTTTACGGGATAAAAAACCACCAGAAAGTTAAAGACTATTTTTCACTCCTAATGGAAAGAAGCGGCAAACAGGTTAGTATAAATAAAATAAGAAGGATCTTAGATATTTCCCCCGACACATCCAAAAGATATTTATCATATTTTGAAAAGACCTATCTCGTCCATCTTGTATCCCGATATGGAACGACAAATGAACGACTTTTGTCACCTAAGAAAGTTTATGCATGCGATCTCGGGATCAAATATCTTTTCATAGGCAAGAGAGATTTGGGAAGTTACTTTGAAAATTATGTTTATATGAACATTAGAAATAGTCGAGATATTTACTACCTTTATCAGAATGGGATTGAGATTGATTTTATTACTTCTGATAAAATTCTCATCGAATCCAAATATCACAGCGAAATGAACGAAAAGCAGAAAACGCTTTTCCAATCATATCCAGCAAAAAAACGGCTTATAGTCAATGACATACAGCAGGTAGAGAAACTTCGGGAAATAATTTAATTCCTGAAGGATTCTATATTTAATTTTCTCTCACTCCACCTTTTTTGCATCAAACGTGCCATTCGGCTGGATA
>JACKQG010006937.1_pt1 | contig 11673 bp, 6 predicted proteins | sample 8237621 | NCBI WGS metagenome assembly JACKQG01 (sample SAMN15677084, study PRJNA649215) | marine metagenome | biome: marine; feature: Black Sea; material: saline water; isolation source: suspended particulate matter (SPM) from the Black Sea western gyre | collected 2013-06-09/2013-06-10 | depth... | reverse complement strand
CCCCGTTGCGCCCGATCACGCCAAAGCTTTCGCCGCGCTCGATCATCAGATCAACGCCGCGCAAAGCCCAAAATTGATGGTAGCGCAAACGTCCCTGCGCCCAGCGGATGGCAAATTCCTTGATGCCGGAGAGTTGTTCGCGCGGCAGGCGGTATTGGACGGAGATGTCGTGAAGTTCAATGGCCAACGTCATCATCAAAGCCTATACGCATATTCGTCCGCCTTAGCGGTAAAAACCAGCCCCCCACATAGTAAAACCCCCAGGGCAAAGCCCAATGCCGGGAGCCAGAGTTCCACCCCCGGCACGGTTCCATCCAAAAGCGGCTGACGGAAAATTTCCACCAAATAATATAATGGATTGAAGCGGATCATCCAACGCCATTGTTCCGGCACAATCTCCAGCGGATAAATAACCGGCGTGGCATAGAGCCAGATCGTCAGCAAGACATTGAAAAACGGCAGCATATCGGCAAAATAAACCGTGGCGGTGGAAAGCAACAGGCTGAGACCCAGCGAGAAAATTGCCAGCAGTAAAATAGCCGCAGGCCAGACAAGCAGCGCCGGGGTAAGGCGCACGCCCAGCATAAAGGTAATTGCCAACAGCGGCAGCAATGAAACCAGCAAATTGACCAACCCGGTTCCCACGGCGGCAATGGCAAATACCGATTTCGGCACATAAATGCGCTTGAGCAGCTCACCGCTCCACAACATTTCGCCCATCGCCGCGCTCGTGGTGCTGGAAAAGAAAATCCACACCAGTTGGCCACTAAGCACATACACCGGGAAATTGGCAATCTGGATGCGGAATAACTGCGAGAAAACGACTGTCAGCACCAGCATGGTCAGCAGCGGGTTCAACATCGTCCAGACCACGCCCAAAACAGAACGTTTGTAGCGCGTTTTGATCGAGCGGGCAACGAATTGGGTTAGAAGCTCGCGATAGACAACCAGAGCGCGGATTTCTTCCATCCATGGTGCTGATACGCGGGATGAGTCGTAGAAATTATTTTTGGTCGGAATCAAGCGCATAAAGGTAAATATCCCTTTGAGCGTAGACCTGCGTGGTGAACTGGCTGAAAAATTCTTCGCTCAGTGCTGGTGAGGTGTAATCCCCGGGGCGGTGAGCTGCCTCGGGGGGATAGTAGAGCACATAATCATATCCGTTTTGTGCCAAATTTTCGTACAGCACGGCAGGCGTTGCGGATGTGTGCAGCAGATTATAGGCTTCTTTCGAGAACAATGGCCCATAGATTGCAGAGTTGGTGTACAAGCGTAATTCGTTGCCCACAGAAAATACTTTAAACTCGCCGTACTGATCCAGGTATTCAAGTGCGCCATAGACTGGCAAAATATCTTCGACAAATTCTTCTGATGTTTGTATGCCCAGCCAAATCTTGAAGGGATAGCGTTCTGGAATCTCCCACCAGCGCATGGTGAAGGCCATCCGTGTGGAAAAAAGATAGAGCAAAACCAAAGCGAACAATACAACCACAGATACCCTAAAGGGCACAAGTGAACGCAGATGAACGCAGATTTTTTTATCTGTGTTTATCTGTGGCAATTTATTCAATTTCAAAAATAGGGCGTATACATTCAAGGCCGCCAACGCGCTCAAGAGCGGGAACAAGGGCATCAGATAACGGACGCTGCCGCCGTAAGCAAAGACCAGCACCAACGCGGCGAGAAAAGACAAGAATAAGCCTTTGTATTTGCGCCAATCGTACAACCACGGAAAGCCCAATAGTGGCAGCGCGCCTAAAACGGCTCCGGGGGCTTCATGGTAATAGCGATACGAATCGGTGATGCCTGCCCACGGGAAGGCTAACATCCGCAAGGCAATGCCGCTAGTCGGCTGGATGCGGAAGAAGGCCGCGTTAAACCACTCTGGGCTGTGGAAGATTTGATTGTAGTTGGGGAAGATGGGGTTGCCTGTCCAGATGAAATCGCGCAACAGCCAGGGGAGCCATAACGTGATGATGGGGATGAACAAAAATGAACCGCAAAGACGCAAAGTACGCGAAGGAATAGCAAAGAAACTCTGCGCTCTCCGCGTCTCTGCGGTAAATAAAATCCACAGCCAGAAAGGGAGCAACAAGAAAAGGGCGTTTAGCTTCGTCCCTAACGCCAGCCCGGAGAAGATGCCCATCATCAGCAGCCAGCGAGTAGCGGGAATTTCTTGCCAATGTAGAAAAACTTGTACTGCGGCAGTGACAAAGACAGCCACAAAAATATCCGTGTAGGCTGTAGCGGATTCAATCCCGATGATGGGCGCAGAATAGAGCAGCAAGGCCGCGATCAGGCCGGTATGATGATTGCGCAGCCGCCTGCCGATGAAATAGGTTTGCGCGGCGAGCAGCAGCCCGGCGCTGAAGTTGAGCAAAGTCGGCAGGGGCTGAGTGCCGATGCCGAGCGCCAGGGTGTAAAGCATTTCCCCGTAGTGCGCGGAATAAGTCTGGAAGGATTCGGGGAGTTCGAGCATCCGCCCGGCCGCGAGATAGCGCAGCGGCACAGCGAGATGATAACTGAGGGCATCGTAACGCACTGCGGGGGCCAATGCCCACAGAAAACTGCCCGCCGCCAGGATCACCATCAGGAAGAAAGTCAGCGAATTAGCGAGATTTGGCTTTGCCACAAAGGAACACAAAAAAATTTTAAAAGTATTCCTTCGTGTCTCAGTGTCTTGGTGGTAAGAAAAGGCTCCCCATATACTTAGGACAACCAGCATTGCATAGAACACCCAGTGCTGATAGAGGCCGCTCACGCCCAGGAGCAGAGTCAGCGCCATGAGCACGCCCCACCCCAGAGCCAGAGAGAGGGCATCCTCTTCACGGGGAGATAAACCATCAGGATGCGTGATCCACTTAAAAAGCTGTTTTCCCACTCGCCAACTCAGCCACATCATCCAGAGCAACAAAAACAGATTGAGCGCAATGTGCGTGGTACGAGCTGCGACAAGCATCAGCACGCCAATTATGCCCCAGGCGAGCAGATACAAAGCGCGTCCAGCGTTCAACAGATACAGGACACCCGCGCCCAGAAATACCAATAGATAAATCAAACCGATGGCAGCATCATTCTCGTAAGCCACAAAAGGGGCACGGGGATGCAAAAACACCAGCCCGGCAACGATGATGCTCGATAGTAGACTAAAAACAATGCTTGTTGTACCAAGTTGAATTTTCATGCGCAACATCAGAAATTGACCACAAAGTCACAAAGATACAAGAAAAAACCTTAGACGTTTTTTGTATCACCTGCGCCCTTCAGGGTGTTGTGGTGAGATTCTCGCTGGATAACCTTCACCAGCGGACGCACTACCTCACCCCAATCGGCAGCATTGACGAAGGCGCGCACCTGCTCATCGTTGCGGATAGCGTCGCGCGCGGCGAGCGCCTGGTCGAGGGCGGCGGCAAATAGCTCTGGCGTGGCGGCGGTGAATACGTCAGGCCAGCCGTGGAGTTCTTCGAGCGGAGTAGCGACTACGGGCAAGCCCACCGCCAAATATTCCAACACTTTGAGCGGGCGCACAGCGTGGGTCAGGTTGCTGAGTTTGAAGGGCAGAATTCCCACATCGAAGCGAGCCACCTGCGCGGGAATTTCTTCATAGGCGACAGGGCCACGGTGGGTTATATTCGGCAAGGCTATCAATGTAAGCCCAACCGAGGCCGGGCCAATCAAACGAAACTGATACTCAGGGCGCAGGCGGGAAACTTTGGCCAGCAGGTCAAGATCGAACCATTCGGCGATGGCACCGTGAAAGCCGATGATAGGATGGGAAGCACGGGTGCGCGAGGGTGGGGGCATAAAATGCGATAAATCTACGCCGTTGGGCACGAGCAATACGTCTAGACGTTGCTCGCGGACGCGCTCATACAAAACTTGCGAAGATGTCAGCACTACATGGGCTTCGGCGAGCAACTTTTCGTGATGATCGGCAGCGCGTTGCCCTGGCATGAGACCCTGTGCGCGGTCCAATTCGGCGTGGATGCTGATGTCGTCGAGGACATCGTAGATCACGAAAGGCTGATCGTAGCCAGCCAGCAGCGGGTAATGATGCGGATAATAGATAATCACCGCCGCGCCACACAGGCACACTTCATCGTCCGGGCCGAGAATATGCAGCAGGGGATGCGGGTTCTCGCTGCGACGCGCGGGGTCATGCCAAAAGGTTTCGATGCCCGCCTTTGCCAATTGCATTGCTAAATGGTGCGGACGCTGTTTGATCCCTGCCCAGGTGATGCCCGGCGCGGGTGGGAAATAGACCACCGGCAAGCGTGGAGCGGCTTCTTCCCGCGCGGGGAGTTTCGAGCGCAATAAATCCATCCAGGTTGAGCGCCAGCGTTTGAGCGAGAAGGCTTGGGCAACTTCGCGGCCACGCGCGCCCAATTGAGTACGCAAGTCAGCATCATCCAGCAATTGACGCAGGGCGCGGCCCAACGCCGGGGCTGTTGGCTCGATAAGCAGGCCGTTATGCTCGTTGATGACCAAATTTGGCAACCCGCCCACATCGGTGGCGATGACGGCATTGCCCGCGGCCAGCGCTTCCAGGCACGAGAGCGAAGTTCCTTCGCTATGAACAGTGGGGATCAGGGTGATATGCGCCTGCTGATAGACACGGGGCATTTCTTCGGGTGGTAGCGCATTCCAGCGCACGCGCCCCGGGTATTGATCCAGCCATTTTTCGATTTGCTCCACTTCGAGCGCGTCCGCCTGCCCCACAAAGTAGAATTCCGCCGCGGGGTAGGCATCCAAAATTTCAGGCAAAATCTCGGCTACTAGCCAAAAACCGCGCGGGCGGTACAGGCGACGAGGGTAAAGGATGGTGACGCCCCTACCCCTAACCCTTCCTCCGGTGGGGGAAGGGGGCGGCATAAACGCATCCACATCCACAAAATTAGGCACATACGCAAATTTTTCGGCCAGCCCGGCCAAATTAGCCCGCGCCCAGTTGATTGTATTGGTATCCACCGAAACAATCATGTCCAAATGGCGGCAAGCATTCACCACGGCCTGCATGGCGGGCAGGTTGGCCTGAAAATCGGCGTAATCCCAAAAAATGCCGTGACTGATACCTAGTGATGCCCCCGTCACAGGCACCGCCAGCGAAAAGGGCGAAAAAATCGTCAGCGCGGCGGCATGGGGCAGGCGGGCAAACTCATCAGGCAGGCGAGCCGCATCGCCGCCCACATCCAGGCCCGTAACACGCAAATCACGATAATAACGCGTCCAAAAGCCGTTGCCGCATTGGTACAACTCCGGGGTGTAACCGAATTCCCTAATCAAATCCGCTAATTCCAGCACGTAACGCTCGGCGCCACCCGAATACATCGCGTTACCATCGAAATTAAAAAAAGTGTAAGCCAGGATTGCAACTCTGCGCTCCGGCGGCACTTCGGGATGCCCAAGCTGTACCGGAGGCTGATAAGATGTTGTAGATGCACCGACAACAGGAAGAACCTGTTTGCGGAAACGATGCCGGATACGCTTAAGCAGGGGGAGTAGTCTCAGCTTGACGAGAATTCTGCGCCCCAAAGCACGGAATTTCGCGCGCCGCCCCGGCGTGGGAGGCGGACGAAGGGCATCTAACTGCGCCCGCAGGTCGGAAATCTGCAGGTTTTTGCTGACCAAGACGCCGGTGTGGTCATGCTCCATCTGGCGGATCAGGCCAGTGTAATCGAAAACCTGCTGATATTCGAGTTCTTTGAGTTTTTTGAGCAGGGCGGCTTCGTTTTCGCTTTGCAACTCAGCGCGTTTTTCTTCAAGAGTCGCTTCCCTGCGATGTTCTAATTCTGCCAGCCGCTCAGAAAGTTGAGCAACATTTCGTTGCTCCAGATGCTGTTCAAGTTCCTGAATTTTGTTGGCTAAATCATGCGCGCTCTTCCGTTCAATCTCCTGAACGCGCTCTTGCAGAATTTGTGCATGATTTTGCTCGGCGCGGTGGAGTTTTTGGCGAAGTGTGGCAATCTGCGCCAGAAAATCGGTGCGATGGGCATCGGTAACACGGCGCGATTCGATTTGCAGAGCCAGTGCGTCCGCCAGAGCCGCAGTCAGGGATTCGTCCCGCGGGGTAGAATCTCGTTCCGGGGCGACCTCCCACCCGGCGGGTACAGGCGAGTCGTCCACCGCTCCCAACCCGGCCAACAGATAGCCGGTCTGCGAAACTGGAATAATTCCCGAACGGTGTACATCCAGTAGCAAAGTCTTGAGTTCCATCGCAACCCCATCCAGCCCGGTGATGAAATTCTCCGTCCAGCTTGCACCCAGATGCGCCCCCCCAAGATAATTTAGCCCGGCGGCCCGAAACACGCGGCTCAAATCATGGACAGGGATTTCTTTGCCAAACGGCCACAAATTCTGGCTGCTCTTGTGGGCGCGCCACAGCCAATACCAGTAATTTTGAGCATTGGGGACGAGCGCCAACACATATTTGCGGCTGCGACTGGACATGGCACGCAATAAAGCGGCCTGCTGCTCAAAATCGTAATGCTCTAATACACCAGCGTTGAAAACCAGATCATATTCTGCCACCCCGGTCTGGAAAGCATCTTCGAGAATGAACTCGGCGTGCAGGCCATCGCGTTCGATATTTTCTCGCGCACGCGCCAGCGCTTCGGATGAAAAATCCAGCAGCGTAACATCAAACCTGTTTTGCGCCAATGCCAAGCTTTGTTCACCGGCTCCACAACCCGCTTCGAGCACGCGCCCGCCATCGGAAAGCAACTTCTGTACAAAGGCGACAAACTCAGCGCGAAACTGGCGCGTATGCTCGTCTTCGGCAACCGCATCAGGCAACGAGGCGTAATAGTCATCCCATTTTTGGCGTTCGTGTTCAGTGTCCATGGGGCGATGAGACCAGGTCTGGCGTTTTTTGTTTAACTACAAAGACACAAAGCCACACCGTCCGTGCCGCGAGCACGCCGATGCGAGACGGCAAAGTTCTTTCTTCGTGGCTTTGTGTCCCTGTGCCTTTAGGGCATTGTGGTCAATTTATATCGCGGAACTTGCGTCTGCGCCGCCAGTTGATTAACGGAGCCAGCGCGCGACGGGCATAATAACGCAAATAAATCCATGAGAGCAAACTGCCCCCATCGCGGCGGTGGATGCGCAGCATCTCCGGCCAGCAACGCTCATCGGCGGCGATTGTTTTGGCATTGTCGTGCAGGCGGAAATTGGCCCACACGCGCCCCGGTTTGTAACAAATTTCCGACACCCCGGCCAGACGAACCCACAGATCGTAGTCCATCGCAAAGTAGAAACTTTCATCGAGGGGGCCGACCTGTTGCCACAAATCCCCGCGCCAAAAAGCGGCCTGCTGTGGCACATAAACGCCGCCGCGACGCAGACGCTCCAGGCTGGTTTGTTGGGCGTTGAACTGGCCAATGATATTGCCCTGCGCGTCGATGAAATTTGCATCGCCGTATACCAGCCCAACGGTGGGGTTTTGTGTCAGAAATTCGACTGCGGCGGCGACAGCGCCGGGATTATAAGTATCATCCGAGTTAATGTAGGCAAGCACTTCGCCGCGGGCGCGGGCAAAACCTTTGTTGATCGCGGCGGTCTGCCCGGCATCAGGTTCGGAGATCCACCAGGCCAACCGGTTGGCGTAGCGTTTAATGATCTCAACGCTGCCATCCGTTGAGCCGCCATCCACAACACTATATTCAATATTGGGGTAATCTTGCTCCAGCACCGAGCGAATTGTGGCTTCAAGGTACTGCGCCTGATTGAACGATGGCGTAACAATCGAGACTATCGGCTGCGGGTCCATTGCTGCCATTCTTCGTCAGAATAGAAAATCGCGGCCACATCAGCGGTCAACTCGTGTACACGGGCAATTTCTTCGTCAGTCAGGCGATGTTTCCAGTTAAGCAGGTTGGCGCGGCTGTCGAGTTGTGTCGAAAATTCACGCTGTTCGGGCTGCTCTTTGGGATTGCTCTTGTGGGTAGACTGCGTAATTTTGCGTCGCACCCAGGGGGTAAAGGCCAACCCCAGGGCGGCATACATATCTTGGTAGCCATCCACCGGGTTAAGTGAAATGTCTTCGTGACGAATCACCACAAATTCCGGGTGCGTTGTGCGATACTGATCCACCACGCTGTACACCATGCGCCACAGCAAACTCCCCTGGCCGACAATATCATCCGGATAGGGGAGCATGGCTTCCATCTCCGGGCGAAACTCACCCAAATGGTCGCGCATCAATAAGGGTTGATCGAGGATATTTTGAAAGTCAAAGGTCCAGCCCAGACGCTTGAGACTGCTGACAAAGGCAACCGGATGGCGCACGACGATAACGATTTTTGCGCCCAGGCGGCGAGAGAACCACGGAGATGAGAATACCGCAAAGGGGTCTTTGAGCAGCGGACGCGCGTCGGTGAGGTTCCCCTTGATGAAGCGGTACATATCCCGCAGCATTCTGCCAATATCTTTGACCGTACGAATGGAGAATATTTCAGTGCTGATATGGTAGCGATACCCCAAGGTTTCACGCAACGCCGGAAGAAAGAATTGTTCGTTTTCATCGCAGATATATTGATACCAATGCGCTACGGGGGTACGCATGACACCAGGACGATGCCACAGATTGAGCGGTTCGCTGAGATAAATGACATCGCGGCTGGCCGCGATCATTTTGCCCACCCAAGTTGTGCCAGAACGATGTACTCCAGTAATCACAATCGGTGCATTGTTGGCGGCGATATTCAAGCCCGGCCAATTTCGCAAACGCAGATCATCCCCAACCTCGGGCCTGAAATGGGTCATTAGCGAATAATACCAATCGGCGGCGCCACTCCAGCCGATCAGGCTAAGCAGGGCGTAAATCATACGATGCCAATAGAACTTGAGTAAACTGGGATCGCGAATAGTGGCGCGCCAGTAGTCGCGCAGGGCCGGGCCGGGCAACCCGCCTTCGAGCAAGTAGCGCCCGCTGATATTATATGCCCCACCCCAGATGCGCCGTTTGAGCTTTTTCATGCGTCCGGTGAGGGTGGCTTGCCCTTGCATCCAATCGAGCACACGGAAGACTTCCTGGCTGAACTCGGCTGCGCGGGCGACATTCTTCGCGTCGCGGTGATGGCGCGCACCCGCCCAAATTGAATCGACGTGCTGCGCCCCGGCCAGATTGGTGATGCGCAGCCAAAGATGATGATCGAGCAAGTAGTGATACGAATGATCCAGAAAACCAACTTTTTCAAGAGTATCGCGGCGCATAAAGACCGCCGGTTGGCAAATGATGTTGTAACACATCAAATCTTCCATGCCCCAGTCATCAAAAGTCTGGTTGTGAAGCGGGTAGCCGTTGGCATCCATCGAGATGGCGTTGCCAAAAACCATGCCCACGCCCGGATGCGCCTGAAGCGCTTCTACGGCTTCGGAGATGGCATCGGGAAAGTAAATGTCATCGGAGTTGAGCCAGGCCACAATATCGCCGCGAGCGCGTTTGAGGCCCTTGTTGATGGCATCGGCCTGACCGCTATCGGGTTCAGAGACCCACCAGGAAAGGCGGTCGGCATATTTTTTGATGATTTCCACGCTGCCATCATTCGATCCGCCATCCACAACGATATATTCGATATTGGGATAATCTTGCGCCAGCACCGAGCGGATGGTGTCTTCCAGGAATTGGGCCTGGTTATACGAGGGGGTTACTACGGATACAAGTGGTTTCATGGGGGTAGGGAAGCAAGGAGTAGGGAGTATTTTTCTACTTCCTGCTCCTTGCTCCTTTACTCACTTTCTCAAATCAAAAATAGTGTAGCTTTTGTTCTCAACAACCAGCGTATAGTTGTTATACATCAATTCTGATAAACGCGCATCGGCGCGGAATTCGCCAACTTTGGTGATGACAAAGTAATCATACTTGGGGATCATATCGTACTGCGCTTGTACGACTTCTTCTTCGGGCGTACCGGCCAGTACGCGCATATTGATATCGCCCTGACTGAGCCAGGGATCGTTGGGGACCCAGCCAAAGAAATATAAAGCCTGCCCATAGGCCTGGCTCATCGATAAAACATCCGAGTCGGGAGGAATCCACTCGCCGAGTTCTTGCCAAAATGCAGCATCGCCGCGGTAATCGTCACGCGCCAGGTTAACGCGCACATCCCAGGTTTTAAACATCGCCCCAACGAGCAGGATCACCATCACGGCAAAGCGCGCCCATAAGCCGCGCTCCACAGCGGCGATGCGTCCTAAAATTTCGGATGCCAATACCGTCAGCGAAGCGGCGATGATGAAGATCAGTGGCAGTTGGTAATAGTCATGCGTCAGGGTGTGGTAGGCGAAGGTCATGCTATACGCAAAATAACCCAGCCACATTCCGGCTAATAAACCGCGCTTGCCTTTGTCTTTTAGCAGCAACAGGCCCACCAGCGCGGCCAAAAGCGTGCCAAATCCACAGATATTTGTCGCCATCTCCTGCCAGCGGATATAAAAAGCCGGGTCGCGCAGCAGGTCTGGGAAGAAACGATATTGAAATTGCTGGCGTAGATAGCCGTCAATCCACAAGCCGTAGATATAAAAACCAACCGTCGGCAGCAAGGCCAACACGCCGAGCGCCCACACCTGTCGATCTCGCAGGGCTTTACGCAAACCCAGGCCGAACAAAACCAACCCAACCAGCGCGCTACCCACAAAGAACACTGCCACGGTCTTGATATACAGCGATACACCCGCCAACAACCCGGCTAACAGCGCGCTCCTCATCGTGCGCAGGCGATACCAGCGCGCCGCCGCCCAGACCGCCCAGGCAATCGAGGCCACCATCAAGGGGTCGGGCTGAAAAGCGCGTGAAGCATAGATACTGTAAGGCAGGAAAAGCAGATAGAACAACGCCACCACGCCGCCATCAGGTGTGCCCAATTCACACCCCAGCAAAAATACAGCCACGCCCGCCGAAACCCAAAACAGAGCAGACAATAGGCGCGGAATCCATAAATGCTCGCCACCGGTCAGATGGTAACCCCACACCGAGAGTCGTTCCAAAATCGGCGGTTCAATCAGGGCTTCGGCTTCCATCACGGCGAGGGCGCGCTCGCGCTGCCATTCGGGGGCATCATCCAGGTCTGCATAGTACATGCCACGGGCAATAATCGCCGAACGCAATTGGCGCGTGGCTTGAAAGTCAAAAGGCGGGTCGGTAAGGTCATAGAAGCGAATACCCAGGCCCAACACGACGCCCAAAAGAACAATCAGCCAGAGCAGCCCGCGGGTTTGAAAAAATAAATGATTTTCAGAATCCATAATTTTCGCTTTGATTTACAGAAACAATTCGTCGTAGTTGATTTTGGGAAAGACAGTCAACTGACCCCCAATGGTAGCATCCAGCACACGGCGCCCGGCGGACTCGAAGGCGTGGCGCGCCATCAGATAGGCCTGCTCGGAGGTATCCAGGTCGGGCAACTGCCAGCGGAAACCTTTACCAAAATAGCGCGGGTCAAAGTGATTGGGGTCATCACCGCCAGAAACCACAGTAGCATTCGGCTGGCCTTTGCTGGCAAAACTATGATCCACGCCAATGAGGATAGCTTCGTCGAAGCCCATATGATAGGCCAGTTGCAGGCAAGCATAAGTCACAGTAGCGCCTTCCCAGAGGCGACCGCGGGCATCAACGGCAAATTTAGGGCCGGTGTACGTTGTGAAAAGAAAAGTTGGCAGGTTGGCAGGTTGAAG
>JACKQG010006936.1_pt1 | contig 11673 bp, 15 predicted proteins | sample 8237621 | NCBI WGS metagenome assembly JACKQG01 (sample SAMN15677084, study PRJNA649215) | marine metagenome | biome: marine; feature: Black Sea; material: saline water; isolation source: suspended particulate matter (SPM) from the Black Sea western gyre | collected 2013-06-09/2013-06-10 | depth... | reverse complement strand
AAGTATTCTTATCGTTGTGGTTTTATCACCACAACACACAATACTTGACTTAACCAAAAATAGTAAAATTTATAAAGAAAAACAAATTCTTATTAATAATCATTATTAATAAGAATGATAACTACGAGAAATACTGAGCAAAGAAAAAAAATTCTTGAACATCTAAAGAATGCTCACACCCACCCCACAGCAGAGATTGTTTTCAAAGAAGTTGTGAAGCAACTCCCGAAAATAACATTAGCTACAGTTTATCGCAACCTGAACTTATTGGCAGAACAAGGAAAAATACTCAGACTAGAAGTTAACAAAGAATACCACTACGATGCATGCATAGAATCCCACCAACACTGTGTTTGCGAGAAATGTGGAAGAATAATAGACTCATTCAAAAAAAACATTTCAAAATACGCATTAAAAAAGTTTCAATTAAAAGATTTTGAACCAAAATCAGTAACGATTATATTCAGAGGAACATGTAAAAAATGTGCAGAGGCGAACTAGTATGGGATGCGGATGTTGTTGTGAACCTGAAGAAATCGTAAAAAAGAAAGAGAAAGAAGAAGACAAAGAGTGTTGCTAATAATCATTCTCAATTAAAAATATTGGAGGTAAAATAAAATGGTCGAAATAAACGAAAAAGCACCTGAGTTTACAGCAGAGGTGTACCACGAAGATAAAATAAAGAAGGTTAGTCTAAAAGACTATAAAGGAAAGTGGGTTGTGCTGTTCTTCTATCCGGCAGACTTTACATTTATCTGCCCAACAGAACTAGGAGAACTGGCAGACAGGTACAACGAATTGAAGAAACTGAGAGTTGAAGTTTTGAGCGTGTCAACAGATACAGCATTTGTACACAAGGCATGGCATGACAACTCAGAGACAATAAAGAAAGTGAAGTTCCCGATGGTTGCAGACCCAACAGGGCAAATCTGCAAGGATTACGGAACATACATCAACAGCGAAGGACTATCATTAAGAGGAACGTTCATCATAGACCCTGATAGAGTGTTGAAAGCATACGAGATACACGACAACTCCATCGGAAGGAGCGCAGACGAATTAATAAGAAAGATTCAGGCTGCACAGTTTGTCAGAGAACATGGCGGAGAAGTATGTCCTGCAAGCTGGAAGCCAGGCGCAAAGACATTAAAGCCAGGACTCAACTTGGTAGGAAAGATATAAGGTGAGCATAATGGTTGAAGCAGATAAAATCTATAAGAGCCGCTCGACAGGAGTGATTATTTCACCTATTGGTAGCGGTGAAGGAACATTTTCTCTTGGAGGCGAGGAACTAGAAGAACTAAGAGAACTATCGCCAGAGTTAGAGGGCAAGGAAAAACATGTTCCAATCATAAAGGTCGAAGGTAACAGAGTAACTGTTAATGTTGGAGCCATTGATCACCCAATGGAAGAAGACCACTACATAGAATTCATACAGTTACTGAAAAATGAAAAAGTCGTTGCTGAAAAAAGACTTTACCCAGGTGATAAACCTAGAGCAATTTTCATAGTAGATGACACAAGCGATTTAAGAGCTAGAGAATTCTGCAACCTACATGGGCTTTGGAGCAGTGAATAATTTTTTATTTTTTTAATCTACCTAAACAGGGATGTTAATCTCTATTGATTCATAATCCACTTGAGGTTTTATCTTTCTCCTTGCAGATTTTTCTTTTTTCAAGTTCACAAAACCCATCAATTCCAATTCTTTCAAGTCCCTATTCACATTTTCAGTGTTTCTTTTCACTATCTTCGCTAATGCATAAACAGATGTCGGCTTTTTCTCCTTAATAACTCTTAGCAATTCAATTTTTTTGGAAGTGATAAATTTCCTAAACTGCTCTAATGAGTTGAAGGATATTGAATCGTCTTTAAAAGAATCAGCCCTGCGTTCATCTATCTTCTTTAAGCTCTTTTCAACTCTTTTATGATATTTTTTTTCAGATTCAATCCTTATTTTTAGTTTTTTTAATTTCATATTCAATCTCTTCAAATAATCTTACTAACTCATAAAATAATATTCTCGTTTTGAATAAACTCTTAAATTCACAATTTTCTTTCTTGCTAAAAAAGTGAAAGTGGTGACCTTCACCAGTGCAATTATCAACACCGACAACACGTTTTCCTTTATGTATTAATTGAAAGGAATAATCAACTCCTTCTGGTTTATCTTTGCTTTTTGGAACTTTCCAAGCAACCTCTATTATTAAGTCACCATATTTTGTTATTCTTCTTTCCTTAGGTATTATTTGTTCTGCCAAATTAGAACAAAACAATATATGTAGTATCAATACATATATAAAGTTTTCTGTTTTGCTTTCACCAACTCAGATCCGGGAAACAGTCCTTAATAAAACTAAGCAAGAAATTTTCGGAAATATTACACTACTTCCACAAACCTTACGAAATCACCTAATAAACAAGTTCTTCAAGAATTCTTCACCTTTGATTATTATCTCCTGGACATAGGTGCTTTGTAAGGCTAACTGGTTCAACCTGTACAAATAATCGTTGAATATCAACACACCAATTATTATCAGAATCAAACCTGATATAAGATAAGTTGAATGTACCTTAACTTGTTTGCCGAGAATTTTAAACTTTATAGTTCTTCCTTTGAGAATCCTCCAAAACCTCTTGTTCTTTATCCTGTCAAAGTATAACGATACAAGGATAAGAGGTATGGCTAATCCAAGCGCATAGATGAACAATAAGCCACTTCCTTTAAATGCAGTTCCAGTAGTAGCTGATAATAACAGCAAGGACGCTAATATCGGTCCTATGCATGCACTCCATCCAATAGCAAATACACCACCAAACAAAAAGGAGCCAAGAGGTGTTTTCTTATTACGTTTTAGATTTATCTGCAATCCTGAAAATCCTTTACCAAAAATCTCTAACACTCCAAAGACAATTATGACTGCGCCAGCTACTTGTGTAAAAACAAGCCTGTTCTCCCTGAAAAGATTGCCAACAAGAGTAGCTCCCATTCCAAATATGGAGAAGACTATTGCCAATCCAAAGAAGAAGAAAGCAGTGTTCTTTAATATCTCACCTTTATTCGCGTTCACATTATGAGCAAAATAGGCTGATAAAACAGGCAGGCAACATGGAGATAAAAAACTCAATATCCCTGCAGCAAAAGCCAGAATAGCCAGAACAATAAAACCCACATTAGTAAACTCATCCCTTAGTTTGGGAGCATCATCAAGAGATACTCCTTTTTGTTCTTGCTCAAGTAAGGCTTCTAAAAAGAAACTATCCCTTTTTTGCTCTACTAATCTATCAACTTCTTCTTTATTGTCAGCATAAACACTTAGAAGATTATTATCCTTCACTAATAGAGATGCTTTAATGAAATAATAAGTTTCATCAACTCCGCTAATCCTATCGAAAAGATAACCAAGGGTTTTCAATCCACTCTCCAAGTATTCTAATTCTTTAGTTTCCAGATACAACTTTAACATCGCATAAGAATAAACAGCGTTCTCACCATAAGGCTTAGATAGGTCAATTCTCTCGTTTGGAGCATAAAATTCCGTATCCTTACTGTTTCTCTCAAAGAAACCGCCAGAATTCCAGTCGTAGAGATTAGCAAGAGAATAATCAGCCACTTTTCTGGCAGTCTCAAGATAATCCTCCTCACCCAAAGTATCATAGCCTTCAAGAAACGCCAAGATAGCCCAAGAGTTCGACACGGCTTGACCTGTCAGGAACGCATCTTTTTTATCATAATCAAAATAATAATAAGCCCCTTCACTACCAATCATGTTGTTCTTCAGAAAGTTAAGACTTTTTTCAGCAATATCCTGATAAGCCTCATTTCCATAAGCAGAATACAAATATAGAAAGGTGCTTATCATCATTGAGTTTGAATCCATGTTTCTAGTTCTGTCGATGTATGGAGGGTCTATTTTTTCTCTTTCTTCAGCAGACAATCCAAAATACTCCTCTTCAAGGTAAGCATCCTGACTTGAGTAAAAACCACCTTCTTCATCATAGAACTCATTGATGACAAAAGAGACAGAACCATTAACCGCAATTTCAACATTTGAATCATTTGTGATTTTCAAAAGATGAGCATAGGCCCTTATCAGCTTTGCTTGGTCAAAGAGCATCTTCTCATAATGCGGTATACTCCAGTCTCTATTGGTGCTATAACGATGGAACCCTCCCTCAACAGGATCATACAATCGATATCTTGCTTCAAGCTCTGCTATATCAGTATATTGATTATCAAAAGTGAGCTTTACCAAATCAAGATATTCTTGTTTTCCCGTCTCTTCAAATTTCTCTAAAATATACTTGTAAGTAAACCCTGCAGGGAATTTCTGTCCTTCCCTCCACTCAGGAGCATTATTAGGACCAAAACCTCCATAAGTTCTGTCAAATTGGTTTGTAAAATAAGATAAGAGGTTAGCTTCGATCAGCAATAATTGACTTTTCTCAGGAATCTTCGTAGTAACTTCCTGATAATTTAATTGATAACCCAAACCAATAAATGACTTATCACTAAGATAAGCGACTATTTGCTCAAAATAATCTCTTAATCCAAATGGGTCTCTTGGTCCTGTAAAGCCATTTATTCTCCTGAAGTCAGGTGAAAATATAGTTGTTGAAGGCCATCCACCTTCCAAGTATTTCCTAGTCAAGTCAGGTCTTTTGTCAGAATCAACAAATATAGTGATAAAGTTCTCATTAATGTAGGGATATAAATCTGGATGATACAAGTAATCCTTGCTCTCATATACATGGCACCAGTAGCACCATGCAGGAGCAGATATCATCAAAAAAATAGGTTTTTGCTCCTTCAATGCCTTATCAAATGTGCTTGGTGTATAATTCTGCCAATCAATCAGATGAAATAACTCCTCAGAATGTTCGCGAGTATATTTAGATTCTGCACTAACAATAGCTAAAGTTAAAAAAACAATGATAAAAAAAATTAATATACTTTTTTTCATAATTTAAACACCACCTTAGGAGTTCTTAAGCAAATCAAGTAGAATAACCCACTGATTCTCTGTCAAAGGTCCTGAACCGGCATATAGAATATATCCATTCCTACCAATAGCATATTTAGTCGTTGTATACCTCACATTGTAATCCCTAAGAACAGATTCTTTTCCAAGAGTGAACATGACTTTCTCTAAAGCAGGATAATTATTCTTATAGGCAGTTAGTATTTCTACATCTTCATCCAAGTCAAGGCTGCTTGCAACAACAGGAATATCTTCTTCATACGAGAAGTAAACATTCGATAAAGTACTGAAATCTTTTGCGCAGAAAGGACACCAAGTTGCAAAGAAGTAAACCAAAACAGGTCTGTTTCCCCCAGAGAAAGAACTTAGTTTAACCTCTTCACTATCAATTGTTGTCAATGTGAAATCAGGAGCTAAGTTTCCAACCTTTAAACCAGTCACAAGCGGCTTCGGACCGTTAGTATCAACTTTTGTTTCAGCTGTTTTTGTCTCTAATTGTACAGTACAACCATATAAAAACAGAGACAAAAACACAAACCAAAAAATCAATTGTTTTCTCATTATTATCACCACATAATTATTTTCTTTTATAGCTCCTCCACAAAAACCCGCCAACAACCAACACAAATGAAATAAACACTACTATTCCAAAACTGCTGGCATAATCCCATACCAAAAGCTTGTCCTGCAAAGAGTAAAAGTATTGTCTTGTTCCAAATAAATCATAAGCATTGATTGGACCTGTTCCTTTGAATATGAGCAGGAATCCGCCAATTAAAATGAAGAGGATTCCTGCAATAAGGTTGGTAGAGTGCACTCGGTATTCTTTGTTATCAATAGAGAACTTGAACATCTTTCCCTTGATGAACTTGCTCCTTGAGAGGTTGAACTTATCATAAAACACTGATAGTATGAACAACGGTACAAGGTTTCCCAAAGAGTAAAACAATAGCAAAATTGCAGAGTAAAAAATGTTGTTTAGTAATGCGCCAATTCCAAGAATACCTGCTAATATAGGTCCCAGACAAGCAGTCCAACCAAGAGCAAAAAACACCCCAAACAAGAATGTTCCAGGAACATCATTCTTAAACTTCTTATTAGTTTTGATAAATGATGAAAAACCCTTACCAAACAAAGACATGATTCCAAAGAGTATGAGGAACAAACCAGCTGTCATGACCAGCCAATCGCTTTGGATTACTTGCATTGATCTTTCACCTACAAAACCTGCAATAACCCCCATTATTACAAATACTATAGAAAAACCAATGAAGAAAACGAGTGTCATCAAAGTAATGTTCTTCTTCTCCTTAAAGGTATAAGAGAAATAAGCCGGTAAGAAAGGGAGAAGACAAGGTGAGAGTAGACCAAGCATGCCAGCGACAAACGCTATGAAAAAAGAAATCTTAACTGAGAAATCAATTGTTTGCTGCTTGTTATGCTCAATTATTTTCTGCAAGCCAATTGGCACTTCTGAAGTTGCTGAATCATTGTGGTCATGACCTTCATGTGCTGAAACACTAAAAGACAAAAGTGTTAGAGCTAGCAAAATCAGCAATAATTTTGCTATAAACACATTTTCTCTCATTTTATTCTATCTTCGCATAAACAATCTTGATATTATCTTTATCTTGCAATAATAAATCGCCATATTTGTCTGTTTCAATATCATTGACAAAAACCTTCAAGGTGTGATTATCATCGATGCATGAATCAAAGATGCATGTGCTGTTGAAATTCCTGTTCCAAACAGAGAAAAAATCCTTTAAAAAAAACTGCTGTAAAACAGGAGATTCTATATGTAATGTTCCATCTGATTCATGAGTGTGAATAACACGCATACCTTCATCGGAAATACCTATATCAGATGGTATTTCTTGTTTCTCACCCTTAACTTCTATCTCAACAACCGGATGAATATGCATTGCCAGGTTTTTATGCTCCCTAAGATCAATTGATAATACATCAACATTCTTAGAGCAAGCAGTTAATGAAATTAAAATAATTAAAAGCAATAAAAAAAAATTCTTCATTTTCTTTTTTACTCAACTATCAACTGTCCTCTCATATCACCATGTCCTCTTCCACATGGTACGCTACACGCAAAGGTAAATGTTCCTTTCTTATCTGCCACAAAATTTACATGGACATCATTGCCAGGTTCCAATATCTCATTTACCCCAAACTCAGGAAGCAGGAAGCCATGTGTTCCTTCAACACTTTCCACATGTAACTCCACTCTATCACCGAGATTCACTCTAATGGTGTTCGGAGCAAACTCCCAGTTCCTTGCTATTATCTCGAATTCTTTCACTTCATCTGAAAATTCAGGTTCCTTATCACTAGTATCTGTAACATTGGCTTCTCCACCAACATCTACTGGACTGCCTCCACCAACAATATCATCCGCTATTGGTTGTTGACTACATGCAGCAACCAAAAACAATCCTAACACCAAAATTAACAAGGTTGTTTTATTATTCATTTCTTATCACCTCACTCTTATCTCAAAAAATTTTGTTTACTTTAACAAGCTCATAATATCTAATTTTCCCTATAACAATTAGTATAACTAATAATAAGATTACAGTTTTTATAACTGTACTTTTCATGAATATTAATCCTACATTAAAAGAATGTATAATAATCAAAATTAATACAACGTATACCAGATAATGTAATTTTTTCCAGTTCTTTCCCAACATTCTAAGAGATTTATTATTCGAAGTTACAGCCAGAAAAAATAAAATAAAAAAAGATATTATTCCAAGGACAAGGAATAATCTATTAGGACTTTCAATAAGTTTATTTATATCCCAACTGAAAATGAAGTTGAAAACAAGAAAAACATGAATTAATGCAAAGAAGAATGTATAAACCCCAATAAGTCTCCTATTTACCAGTAAACTGGTTGTAAAATTATTCTTTTTCAGCCTAACAAATAAAGGTATTGACAATACAAATATCACTAATAGAAAAGCTAAGAATCCAAAACTACTCACATATATTAAAATCTGCTGATTGAATGAAGTTGAAATAATATTCCCAACTAACAAAACCAAAAATACAACTAAAACACTAGCAAAATGGATTCTTAACTTGTTATTCATTACATCACCTTAAAAATCCTTAACTTCTACTCTCTCACCATTTTCATATTTGTAAAGCTTTCCTTCCTCTTCGTCTTGAGTTTGTTTATGCGAGCCATCACAAAAAGGCTGATTCTTACTAAGTCCACACATACAAATCCACTTGCTTTCTTCACCAACCTTTACTTCCATAGGTATTTTTTCTTCATGTACTACAAGTCTTGCCATTTTTTTAACCCTCCATAATCTTTTTATACTAACACTACCAAGGATAATATCACACCTACTAAACTAATCCTCAATTTCATTCTTTAACATGTCCATAAAAAATTATGGTTGAACAACCTCTCCTGTGGTTAAGTCCTTGTACTTCTGCGCAGCGAATTCTACCTGCCTGAAGACATATGTGCCATCAGACTCCACGGTTCCAACACTCCTCCAGGCGTTTACAACGGAAAGGTATTTGTCAACATCGCCTTCAAGAATTATCGTTGGTACCTTGGTTATACTGTACTTGTCAACCAATGCTTGGCCATCAGAACTTGAAACATCAACTATCTTCTCCTCACCAACCACAACTCCCATTCTAGCAAGGATTGATTTATGGAGATTGGTAGCGTCGTAACACTCATCACATGAGCCATCTACAAGAAAAGTCATTGAAATCAAACCAACGACTCTGTCTTCATTCAAGTCAACATATGGTGGAGTAGTTAATCTTGTAACATAAGCATCTTCTTCAACACTTCCAAAGCTCCTCCAACCAGCTATTATATCACCACCATAAGCTTCCAAGTCCCTTGACAATATCAGGGCAGGCAATGACTCAAAGCTGTACTTGCTAATCAAAGACTGTCCTTCTTCACTATTTCTATCTACAACTCTTTCAGAGACAACAGTAATCCCGGACTGCTTGAAATTCTGTAATATCTGAGCCATGTTATAACACTTATCACATGAAGAATCTTCCAAAATCACAGCTGAAACTCTTCCCATCACACTACTTGTATCAGCATCTACATATGGAGGAGTTAATGCTCTGAATACTAATGCATCATCAGTCTTTTCCATGTTTCTAATAACTGTTTTGTTTGTCTCTCCAAACAACAATACTGTTGGTATTTTCTCAATACTATACTTGGAAATCAAACCCTGAGCTTCATCTGAACTCAATTCAACACTCTTTTCAGAGGTTATATTCACATGAGCATTCTTAACAGAATCCACAACTGATTGTATATCAAAGCAATCAGTACAATCAGAATCAGTTATTACTATCATCTGCAATTCTGCAGGTCTTGCAGCTTCTTTTGCCTCTGCAATCTTCTCATCAAATAAATTGCTGAATGAAGATATCTGAAATACATTGTAAAGTGCAAATAATATCAGAAGAGCGCCAAGAAGCCCGAAAATCTTATCTTGTTTACCATCTCCTCTACTACTTTTTTTCGCCATTATTATCACCCTGAATTATAGTAAAAAAAATTAAGAGATTCTAACATCCCCCTACCATTGTTGGCAAGTTCTGTATACTGGCAGGCAAAGCACCTGGCTCACTACCAGTTCCTCCAGAAGAAAGCGGTTTAGTCTTGGTTGAAGAACCAACTTCTAAATCTCCTTCAGCAACCTTTGCTTTCAAACTATTCAACTGGAATGCTTGGACAACTGATAGTATCACAAGCACCACAAGCACTATTGTAACGATTGTTGTTGATTTCATTTTATATACCTCCTTTAACACCCTCCCACCATTCCAGGCAGGTTATCCAATGCTGAAGTGTCTCCTCCTGCAACAGTCATTGCTAATTCAATCATGTTTTTTGGGAAGAACAAGGTCTTCCATTTCATGACTTCCCTTAAGATTTCTCCATCATTATAGTCAGTGTAAGCTGCCAAGTATAAAGCCAAACTTAGAGCTGCCGGATTATGCTGACATCCACACCTTGAGTTACCGTTCTTGTCAGCCCCTATCGGCCCAACACCACAACAATATTCACAGGATATTCCATAAGGATTTGATGCAAGGTTTACAAACCTCTGGAATGCTTCTGGATCACTCTTTTCAACTTCTGCTTTTAATCCTCTATACATCTTCGCGAGGGTCGATAATGAGCCAACCGGATCATCATAACTAACACCTAAAGCTTCCCCGTACTCAGGAGTCCCTGTAGGAAATATCATTGCCATAGCATCGTCTACTGTCTGTATTTCTTCCACTGGAAACACTGCAGCCAATGTATGACCTGTCGATTTTATCTGCGACAGGTCAATGCCTTCAAGGTCAACATTTCCCGATCCTGACAATCTGGAAGAGGGAGTTGTTAACATTGTAGAAATGCCATTTATCTGTAGTTGATTAAGAAACATCACCAAAGCTGCTAAAACAATCAAGCCAACTAACGGTCTTGTAAGCATGTTATCTTGCTTTTTGGTTTTTTTCTTTTCCTTTTTTTTCACCATCTTGATTTATCCCTCCTTTTGCTGAGTATCAAAAAAGATTTACAGTGAAAATAGATAACCTTATATTTAAATAGGATGAAATGTTAGGGAAAAAATAGTGAAAGTTTATAAATAATTATTTTATTTGCTTATTTCCGGGGGAAAAATAGTGAAAAGCAACAGATTATTGATGATGCTATTAGTATCTCTTATTATAATAGGCGTAGTTATATTAATTAATGTTATTTCTTTCTCAAACATTGAGGAAATTGTTATCAACCAATTAAAGGAAAACCAACTAACAGAAACAGGTTTTGCTGCAAAGCAAATCGAAGATCACATTCTACAGGTGAGGGATGAGCTAGTAACTCTTAGCAAGTTTCCAGACATTGAAACACTTGACATCAACAAGTGCAGTGGAGACATGACTATTGTCCATGAAAGTATAGAAGGAAAGATTTCAAACATTCTAAGGGTTGATAAAGATGGAACAGTGATTGAGTGTTCATCACCAATTTATTCAAATTACGTGGGAATAAACATAAAGAACAAAGAATACTTCAAAGCTCCTAAAGAAACAAACGAACCATTCATAGACAACTCTATCAGGCAAGGTTTCAACAGACAAATAATAGTCTCAGCACCTCTATTTGAAACAACAGAGTACACTCCATATCCTAACTTTTTAGGACAATTCAAAGGAGTCCTGCTAAGCATTGTGGAAGTTAATACATTATATGACTTATATATCCACCCAATAGCTGACCCTGAAAAAGCATTCTTTTTGCTTATCAATCTCAAAACAGAAGAGACAACCCTTAAGAGCAATAACATTGATGAATATTCTGCAATAAAAAACGATGTTTTATCAGAAAAGAACCTTAACATAATAACTGATTTCAATGGTTTCGGAGAGACAATAATAACATCATCAGACATAATTCTAGGTTCTGAAACCTGGAGATTGATTGTCTTAACACCGTTAAAGAATGTTGGAAAGGAGATAAGCTCTGTTCAAAACAGACATCTCTTCATTCTTGGATTCGTCATACTTGTCATAATCGGCGGTTTCATATTCCTAATAACAGTGTACCAGTCCAGAGAAGAAGTTCAGTCAAAGCTTGACAAAGCGCAAGTTACTTTAGAAAAACTAGGCATAAATG
>JACKQG010006935.1_pt1 | contig 11673 bp, 8 predicted proteins | sample 8237621 | NCBI WGS metagenome assembly JACKQG01 (sample SAMN15677084, study PRJNA649215) | marine metagenome | biome: marine; feature: Black Sea; material: saline water; isolation source: suspended particulate matter (SPM) from the Black Sea western gyre | collected 2013-06-09/2013-06-10 | depth... | reverse complement strand
AAATCGATTTTTTGGGAACCTTAATGCCGTTGGGCCAATGCGCAATCACGGGCGTGCATATTCCTCCCTTCATTCCTTGCACCTTCCACTTTTTGAACGGGCTATTGGTGGCATTCGCCCATGATTGCCCGATGGCTTCAAAGGAACCCACGCTTCCCCATGTAGAAGCGGGGTCTTTCTTTCCTCTTTTAGGCCTCTCGTGACTGGCTCCGTTGTCGACCAAGAAGATGATCAATGTATTTTCCAGTTTTCCGAGTTCACGCAACTTACCGAGCAAACGCCCGACATTTTGATCCAATCGATCAACCATGGCGGCATGAATTTCCATGCGCAGGGCTTCCTCGTCTCTTTCTTTTGAAGATAGAGTTGTCCATGGCTTGGGTTCCGGTTCACTCAGGGGAGTCACCACTTCGTTAAACAAACCGATCGCTAACTGTCTTTCGTATCGAGCTTTCCGAATAGCTTCGTAACCCGAGTCATAAACTCCTTTGTACTTTGCGATGTCATCGGGATGGGCATGGAGCGGCACAGTGTGGCGCGTTATAGGCCAAATAAATAAAGAAGGGGTCAGCCGTACTCTCTTTTTCGTCCAGCCATTCCAAGCCCCAATCGGTAAAGGCATCGGTCGCATAAAAACCCTTGGGGGGAAGGTAAGGCTTTACCCATTTGTTATCAAATGCCCAGGTGTAGACCGCCCCCCAACCCGGGGCATCCTCGCCCTGTCTTGCCTTGTCTCCGGGATTCCAAAAGTTGATCGCTCCTCCGAGAAATCCTGAAAATTGATCGAACCCCCGCTCGTGCGGATTGAAGCTCGCATGGTGTTTACCGGACCACCAAGTTCGATACCTCGCTGGCTTAAGGATTTCCCCGATAAGGGCCGTGTTGCTGAAGTCTCGATCGCTTCGGTGGGTACATATCGACTAGCTCCACCAGTCCATTGGTAGGCTTACCGCGAACCTTCATGTCGGGTGTCCAAATTATTAGGGGTACGCGAGTAGCAATATCGTAGTTGGTCGCCTTGCCCCATATGCCCATGTCTCCGAGATGCCAACCATGGTCACCCCAGACTACGATCACTGTGTTTTCCCGGATACCGGCCTCATTCAAGGCTTCCAGCATCAAGCCGATCTGGGCGTCAACATAACTGACGCAGGCATAATAGCCGTGAAGAAGGGTCTTGGCCAATTCCGGCCCGATGGGGCCCTTCTTGGGAATACCATGCCGGGTGCGCAACTCGAAGGAAGCATGCAAACCGGTCGCCGCCCCACCCATTGGTCCCTTGGTTTGCATAGCCAACTGGATTGCCTTTGGGTCGTAAAGGTCCCAGTATTTTTTGGGGGCGATGAAATCGAGGTGGGGCTTGGTAAAACCAAGGGCGAGGAAAAGAGGTTGCTTGGGCTTTGTTTCCAGATGATCCTTCAAGGTGGCGATCGCCACTCGGGTACCCGTCCTCATAGGCATGGTCGGGAACGTCAGCGGACGCCGGTCCATGGATCAGCCCTCCCGAGCCTTCTTTACCGTATTTGGTGAGCATCTTCTCCTTGTTTGCGGACCAAAGTTTCTGGTTTTCCGGCAGAGCATAGTTCCCGGGCAACCACTTCCTCTTAACCGGACAACGATTGAAGGAAGGCTTGCGGCTCCAGGAATGCTCGTTGTCCGTCATACGGGCATGATAGATTTTCCCGCAATATACAGCCTCGTAACCATTAGCGATGAAGTGCTGGGGCAAGGTTGCGATAACCGGATTAAGTTCTCGGAAATAGGCCGTGTTCTCGACTACGCGGATAGTATCGGGCCTAGCTCCGGTCATCAAGCTGGCTCGCGAAGGACTGCAAATGGCTTACTGACAATAGGCCCGGTTGAAACGCAATCCATCAGCAGCAAGCGCATCGAGTACAGGTGACTTCGCAATGGGCGAACCATAACATCCTAGCTCCGGCCTCAAGTCGTCGATCGCAATGAACAGGACATTGAGTCGCGAGACCGCAAAGACGGCTTGATCCTGAAAAGCAAAAGAGCAAATACAACAAGATAGCATTGTGACCGACTTCATATGAAAATCGATTAGAACTTTAATTAGCAGTAAGAGTCGAGCGAATCAAACGGCTGGCCAAGCTCTTGACTTGAATAAGTCTTTCAACCATCGAACGAATACATTGTCTTCAAGCCAAGAATTACTTGAAGAACGAAGAGTGCGAAGCATACTGAGAAGAATAATATGAATCGAAGAGATGTTATCAGGTGTGCAGGTATCGTAGTCACTAGCATGTTCGCTATTGGAACGGTATTTGCCAAAGAAAAACTTGCCGAAAAGAAAGACGCTTGGAAGCAGTACGTCGGCAAACCCGGACCTAGCGGCTGGCGTTGTCACGTCGTGCAAGCCGACCCGAGGGATCACGGACCGGATGGCATCAACATCCATGACTGGGACAAGGACGGACACCATGACCTGTTCGTCAACTTCGAGGAAGGAAAGTACAGCAGACTCTATTTCAATCCAGGACCAAAGAAGGTCAGGCGCCCATGGACGGATTTCATCGAGTTCAAACATGGGAAGTGCGAAGACTCCGGCATCGGGGACCTCGATGGCGACGGTGACCTCGATTACGTCGCCAACGGGGGTTGGGTCTATTTCAACCCGGGTAAAGACAAGCTCAAGGATGCCTCCGCTTGGAACAAGATGACGCTCTTCGACTACGAGCGTCGAGTACCCACCGTAACCGATGTAGACGGCGACGGTCTCAACGACCTAATCGTCGGTTCCCAGGAATGGTACAGGCAGCCCAAGGCAGATAAGCATAACGCGAAGAACTGGACAAAGCACGTCATGGGCAAGAATCGTTGGCCCATGAACTGCATCATGCGCGATCTTGACGGGGACGGTGACATGGACATGGTCGTGCCCGACCGTGGACGCGAGATCTGCTGGTACGTCAACCCGGGCAAAGACAAGGTAACCGGTCCATGGAAACGCAAGACCCTGCACACTCACCACGAGCCCATGTTCATGACCATGGGGGATGTCAACGGGGACAAGATCGAGGACTTCGTCATTACCGGTGGCAGCCTCGGCAAACTTGCCCGCAAGCTCATCGTCCTCATTCGAACCAACCGGAGCGGCGTACCTGAATACAAGGAAATCATCATCGACCAACCCAGTGGCAACTTCCCCAAGGGCGTGGTCGTGACGGACCTCGACGGGGATCCGGCGAAGAACGAAATTCTGGTCATCCCCAAGCAGGGCGACATCTGGACCACGACCTATTCGGGTGATCCCATGGAAGCGAAAAACTGGAAGGCCGTCCCCGTATCCCTACCCGGTTCCAAGACCCGCAAGAAGATGGACAATGCCTGGCTCGGTGATCTCGACGGCGACGGGGACTTCGATGTCGTCACCACCGAGGAGAACGGTGGATGGGGCGTGATCTGGTTCGAGAACCCAAGCAAAAAATAACAATTCCATGAACGCCCTGCACCCCCTCACTCACTCCATTTTACTGTTCCTTGCCCTTCATGCCACCTGTGCGAAATCAATCAGACCGGAAGGTTTTAAGCCGGGGACCCCCTTGGGTCCACTCGGGGCGAAAATGGAAGCTGGGGTCGATCTTCAGAAGATCGAGGGATACTCGAGATTCTTCGACTTTACGGACAAGAACAACGATGGCAGGCATTCGAAAGTCGAGTACGTCGACAACGGGAAATACCTAAATCCGCAATCGCGGGCAGGAATATTCAATGCTTCCGACAACGATCGGGATGGATGCGTATCGAGAGCCGAATACGTACTTAATCGAATCATCACCGACGAGGCAAAGACGATCGTCCAAGCCATGGACGCAAACAAGGATGGCAAGGTGGAGCGCACGGAGTTCATCAAGCATGCCATGCCCGACAAGAAATTGGCCGCACAGGTTTTTGTGGATCTCGACACGGATAGAAACGGCATCCTCCATATCCCGGAATACTTGAAAGTCTGGGGAAAATGGGCCCGATACGACAGGCCGTCACCTGAAAAACGAATTTCCGCACGCAAGGCAGAGCTTGAAAAGTCCAATCAAGAGAAAGCTTCCTCTCGACCGACGGATCTCACGAAACGGCCCGGTGGCCCGCCATTCGGTCGATCGGGGTTAGCCGATCACCTCATGCAATATGACGCCAATAAAAACGGGAAGGTCGAACTGGAAGAATTGTCCGGGCTTATACGTGACGCAGACCGCAACAAAGACGGAGCCTTGGATCGCAAAGAGTTAAACTCCATCCGCGTGCCGATCTCAAATCGCAAATTTCCCTTGCGCCGCAAGTAGAGCCTACCCAAGATTCAAGTTCCTCCAAGACGCCGTCAAAGAAGCTCATGTTTCGCCCCTTGATTCGGAAAGAATAGGCTGTAGCTCTACCAATAGCGGTTTCCCTATTTGAAAATTCTGAAATCGAAGAAAATGGTCTTTTCCAAAATCATATAAGGTAAATTCATGGTAAAGTTTTTTTCTATGATTCACTTGTTTCTTCTATCATTGTTTGCCTTTGGTTTCATTTCTCCTGCTTGGGCAAGATCACTAGGGTTTGCATGCCTAGCATTCGCGGGTTCGATGGCATTCTCAGAGCCAAAGATTCCTCAAAACCTCGAAGAGCTCTGGGCCGATTTTCCCGCCATGAACAAGAGCACTTCTCTAGAAACCGAAGTTCTCAAAACATGGGAGGAACATGATGTGACACTTCGCCTTGTTCGATTTAACATCGGAAAATTCAAGGGAGAGATGCTGAAGCTCGCGGGTTTCTACGCCGCCCCGAAAGGCAAATACGATCGAGACCTGCCGGCTCTAGTCGTCTGTCATGGAGGCGGGCAAAAGGCATCGATTGGCGGACCCAAGAACTGGGCAATGAATGGCTATGCTGCCTTTTGCCCCAACAATGGAGCCCAGCCTTGGGATAAACGATTCGAAGGTTTGCCAAATACGTACTATGGCTCATTTAATCCTGCGATGAGAAAGCCCGATGTTCGCTACGGAAAGGGACGTCTAGCACCAGGTCCGAATACCATCGACGACATCCTCAGCCCGAGAAACGAGGCCATGTACCTTCGAATGGTGGGAATGCGCCGAGCGTTGACCTTTCTTCAGAGTCGCCCCGAGGTAGATCCCGCCAAACTCGGATTTAGGGGACACTCCACCGGGGGAGTTATGACCATCCGCACAGCCACCGATCCCCGCCTCAAGGCCGTCGTGCCCTCGATGGGCGGATCTGGATTCTGGTGGGAGGACTATCCTTGGTTAGTCCAGAATACTCGTGGCAACGAAGGGATGGAGGACAAAGCACAGCAGCAGCTCTTTCTCGATACCGTCAGTTGCGATGCGAACTGGAAAGCCATGCATGCTCCTCTGCTCTTTCTGGCCGCTTCCAACGACTTTAATTCCCCTACCGACAACGTTGTGCGAGCCATGAACTCTATGCCCCCGGGAGTCGACAAACGGCTCGTGATGCCCGCCCATTATAATCACAGTTCCAGCCCAGAGGCCGCCATCGCCGACAAGATGTGGTTCGAGCAGCATCTAAAGAGGACAGGTTTCATTTTCCCGCGCACACCGCAGGGCGAGCTTATCCTGAAGACGACTGACAGGGTACCACGCTTTCGCGTCCGGTCGGACGCAGATTGCAAACTGCCGATTCGCTCGGTGAATATCTATTACAGCTATGGGCGTCAGCCGCAACTGCGCTACTGGGCAGACGCCGTGGCAGTGGAGACGGACAACGGCGTTTGGGAGGGTCGGTGCCCGACCTTCTACGACGACGAACCACTGTTTGCCTACGCCAATGTCACCTACGACATTGAGCACAACTTCAAGTCACCGAACACGGTCGGCACAACCGGCCTCCTGGTCAGCAGTACCTATCACCGAGCCATTCCCGACGAATTGACGGCTGCGGGCGTCAAGCCGACCGAAAAGCCGCAGCGGCTAATCGACGACTTCTCGCGTGGTCTGCACGACTGGGTCGGCAACCTCGATAAGCCGAAGAACTGGATGATCGAAACCCGCAAGCTAGTAGACCCGCGCTGGATCGGGCCAAAAGGCAGTGAACTAGTGATAGACGTCAACTCGCCGGCGGCAGAGAGCTGGATCGGCATCGAGATCCGACGTCGCTTCAGGGGCCAAAACAACGGACAGTTTCTCTATTATGGCTACTTCCAATTCGAGAAGGCGGGCTGGCAAACTCTGCGCATGAAGCCGAACGACTTCGAGAACGTCCATGGCGAGAAGCTCGACGACTGGCATAAGGTGGTCACGGTAAAATTCCGCGACGCCGAAGCGCAGAGTCGCGAGCACAAGAGCCGCATGCCGAAAGCGGGCGGCCAGACTAGTACGACCGTGTCCATTCCCAGCAACGTCAGCGGCTGGAACAGCAGATATTATCACTCGACGGACAAAGCCTTTGCCGCAGAGAATGTCACGGCGACCTCGTCAAAGGTGGATCGCTTTCGCAAATTGCGCTGGGAAGGCGGAGAATACATTCCCCGACCCAAGCATTTTAAGAAAGATTAATTTGAAGCCAATTTCTTATTGCAATCTAATTGCGTTAAGGCTTATTTGGATTCTTTTAAATTATGAAATCGTCTTCTATTCTTTGCCTCATTTCGATCATGCTCGCTTCGCTCCCTTTTTTCGTAAAGGCAGAAAAAGAGGATCAACACCATCACAAAAGGGAGCTTGGGCTCTCCCTCTCCCACGTAAGGCTAAAAGCAGAAAAGGAATCGGCACCCTCGGTTCATCTCCACCTGCTGAAGCGTCTCGACGGTTCTGAATTCCTCGAGCGACTTGGCGTCGGGCTTGGTTTCGAGACGATCTTCGCCGATCACACCCATCATAGCCTAATGGCCACCTTGACTTTTTTCCCAATGAAACACTTGGCACTCAGCCTGTCACCAGGAATCGTCTGGGCAGACGAGGAAGATGGTTGGGAAAATCACTACGCCACCCACCTTGAGGCGAGCTACGGATTTGAGGTAGGCGAATACGAGGTAGGCCCGGTAATAGGTTATGCCGATTCCAAGGAAGGAGATCACTACATGATTGGTCTTCATTTTTGAATTCCCTTCTGACATATTCAGGTAGACCCTCCAGCTTGGCTCAATATTTCATTAAGTACTGGCTTTGATCGTTGAAATCTTTTCTTCCTAGGGCATGAATGACCCACCCACGCTTAATCCGATCACAATATAATAAATCGCCGTCATGAAAAGATTCACCACCTTGCTCGTAACCTGCCTTCTAGGACAATTTTCCTTCGGAGCAGTGCACGAGCTCCGGACTTATGTCACCAACCCCGGCAAACTGGACAACCTCAATGCCCGCTTTCGCGACCACACCCTGGGCTTGTTCAATAAACACGGAATCAAGTCTGTTGGATACTGGGTGCCCACCGACGGGGAAAAATCAAAGAACACTCTGATCTATGTCATCACGCACGAGAGCAGGGATGCGGCCAAAGCATCATGGAAGGCATTTGGTAGCGATCCTGCATGGAAAAAGGTGGCTCGGGAATCACAGGTGGACGGAAAAATACTAGCGAAACGGCCAGACTCCGTATACATGAATGAAACCGATTACTCCACCGACTGGAAAAACGGAAAGACTGAGAAGGACGATGTCTTCGAACTGCGCATCTACAAGGCGGCCAAGGGGAAACTGGGGAAACTCGATGCCCGGTTTAGGGACCATACGATCAGGATTTTCGAGAAGCACGGAATGAAGTCGGTAGCTTATTGGCACCCAATGGACGAACCGGATTCAAAGGATACGCTCATCTATATCATCAAGCATGACAACCGCGAGGCCGCCAAGAAATCATGGAAGGACTTTATTGCCGACCCCGAATGGAAAAAGGCTGCCAAGCAATCGGGTGTCGGCCGCTTGGCTAAACCTCCTGCAGCTACTTACATGAAGCCCACGGACTATTCCGCCATTCACTAGTCCCTCCCCTCCCTTGAATTCCTTCCGCATGCCCTACCCCACCCGGGTGTCCGTTCTCTTCACGCTCCTCGTATCGATTCAAGCAAAAGAGACCGAACCTGATTCGCAAGTCCGCTGGAGACAGAGCTACGATGCAGGATATCTCGATGAGAAGGGAGCCTACGCAGGCGGTTCCGAGATCATGCATCTTGTGTCTCACAAGGGAAAACTCTACGCATCCAACGGATACTGGGTGGATGCCCATTGGATGATCCCTCCCGACGGTCAAAAACAATCGGCCCAGGTGCTTCGTCTCGATTCGCTCGATGCGGAATGGCAGGTCGACTTGGATATGGGCAAGTCCAATGACCGCGGGTTGGCCTATATGAAAGGGAACATCCTCAAGTCCGTCACCTTCACCCGCGATGCAACGGGCAACCCCCTACCCCAGCCTCAAAACTTGCTAGTGATGGCGGCAGGCGCTAACTTCGAGCGAGGCGGAGCCGTCTCCTCCTGGACTAGGGATGACGAGAAGGGGGCTTGGGTTCACACCTTGGTCAGGCACGGGGCGAATACAGGCGGAATCCGCTGGGTACCGAGGGACATGGAGGTTTACTTGGACAAGAGAACCGGGATCGAGCACCTGTTCTTGTCACTCGGAAACCCAGGCATCGCGTCCGGGGTTTACGACCCTTCCCTCCCGGGAAAGGTTAGGTGGAACCCTCACTTGGAATTCCCCTTTCCCGAGGGCGGCTTCCTCCACACTCGGCCACTCGGAATCGTCCAGGCCAACGGCTCCCTTTTGTTTTCCGAGGGAGGAGCAATATTCCGGAGAATGGACGGAACCCGGCCTACCTACGAAAAGGTCATCGACCTGAACGAGGATACGGATACAGACGTCGGGGGCATCCGTGGCCTGACCGCCATTGACAACCCAAGAGGCAAAGGGCAATCGCTCTTATTTCTCTGGGCCCCGGGCGATCGATCGAAAAGTCAGGTCAAGCGTCTTGATCCGGATGGCAAAGGGGGGTACTCGGTTCACGACGAGGCCATGATCATGGAACTCATGAGGAAGAAACTCGGAGTCGAGGTTTCCTATACCTTGGGGGCTCACAACATGGCGTATCCATTCACCGATCCTGCTTCCGGAAAAACCGTACACCTCATCGGGTTTCAGGGGAACATCAAGGGGAAGCACCATTTGAAATGGAAAGGAAGCGCCCTCTATGCAGGGGCCCTGTATGCCATCCGCTACCCCGACCTGAGCTACAAAGTGTTGGAGGTAAACAATGCCTACGCGAACGGCAAGACAACCTTGGTTTCACCGCGGGCCTTTTGCCCTTCGCCCTTCGAGGACAAAGGGATCTTCATCGGAGGGCATGACTCGAGCAGGAAGATTTCGGACGACATGGCCTGGGTTTTTTACGCCCCGGAAGAGGTCGGATTGGGCTTGAGAAAGGGACGAGACGCTCAGCCCTCGGTCGCCCTAGCAAAGCCCGCTGACCGACTTCTCGAGGGTCCACTATACGAATTGCGAATCTATCAGGCAAGCGAAGGTAGGTTTCAGCACCTTGTAAAGCGCTTCCGCGAGCACACCGACCGGATCTTTAAAAAACACGGATTGAACGCCCTAGGCTATTGGATTCCGACAGATGGGTCGGTCAAAAAAAGGCGGAAGTTCGTATACCTGCTTAAGCATCCCTCACGATACGAGGCCTACCGCAACTGGACAAATTTCTTCAACGACAAGGAATGGGAGAGGGTCATGGACAAGCCCGAATTCCAAGGACTGCTTTCGGAAAAACCGACCAGCATCTTCCTAACGCCAAACGATTATTCCGCACCCACAAAAAATGAGATCGCCAAACCGGGGGGAACCTTCGAGTTGCGCACCTATGTGGTGAACCCGGGAAAGCTACCCGCGCTCAACGCCCGTTTCCGCAAGCACACAACCAGCCTGTTCAACAGGCATGGCATCCACAACGTCAGTTACTCGACACCCTTCGACCGACCGGACAGCAACAACACCCTAGTCTGCCTCGTCCACCACGCCGACCGCAAGCAGGCCGACCTCAACTGGGAGGCCTTCGGTCGGGACCCCGAGTGGAAAAAGGTTGCCCGAGAATCACAAGTGAATGGTAAATTACTGGCTCGCCCCCCCGAAAGGCTCTACCTCAAGGCCTTGGACTTCTCACCTTTACGATAAATCACAAAAGGGGAAATTCGTAGAGGAGAACCTATCACCCCAAGCTTTGAATGAAGCAAAAAGCTATTCCCTCTTGCCTCCGGCAAAGTGGGGAAGGCGAGAGTTCCCCTCAAGACAAAACTTCAGGCACGACATGCCCGTGGACATTGGTCAGGCGGCGCTCAAGACCATTATGGTAATAGGTCAGGCGTTCGTGGTCCAAGCCCATGAGATGCAAGACAGTGGCATTGAAATCGTAAATGGAGGTGCGACCAGTCACCGCCTTGAAACCGAACTCGTCGCTCTCGCCGTGAGTGAAAGCCTTCTTCACTCCAGCGCCGGCGAGGAAACAGGTGAAGGCATCCGGATTGTGATCGCGTCCGGTGCCATTGCCTTGAAGAAAAGGCATACGACCGAACTCGGTGCACCAAACGATCAGGGTGTGGTTGAGCAATCCACGGCGCTTCAAATCATGAATGAGTGCGGCGGTTGGTTGGTCCATGATTTCCGCCTGCATAGCATGGGTCTTGAGTATATTGGAATGCGAATCCCAGTTTGTGATGCCGTTGCCACCGGAGGGATCGCTTCCGTTGAAAAGCTGAACCACCCGAACCCCTTTCTCAATAAGTCGGCGAGCCAAGATACAGTTCTTGGCATATTCGCGTTTCAAGTTACTCCCATCTCCTGTGCCGTATTCGCGTTGAATGGAATGAGGTTCCCCGGAAACTTCCATCACCTCGGGCACCGAGGTCTGCATACGACCGGCTAACTCGTAGCTTGCAATACGAGCAGCCAAGTTGGCGTCGCCAGGGTATGTTTTGAGGTGCCTGTCGTTGAGACGCTTCAGCAGGTCTACCGTGGAGCGATCGTCGTCCGGTGCGTAAGACACCGGACGGGCCAAGTTCGCGGGCGGATTCTTTGCGTTGAAGTCGGTACCCTGAAAGGCAGCCGGTAAAAACCCATTACCGAAATTGTTCTTGCCCGAGCGGGCTGGGCCGCGCGGATCATTGATCGCGACAAAGGCGGGTAGTTCCGCATTCTCCGAGCCGAGAGCATAGGTGACCCAAGCACCGAAGGAGGGGAAGCCCTCCATCGTAAATCCGGTGTTGAAGAAATTCTCCCCTTGCGGGTGGGCGCTAGTCTGGGTGTGAAGGCCATGGAGAAAACAGAAATCATCGGCCAAGTCGCCGAGACGAGGCAATAACTCCGAAGTCATTTTTCCACTTTGCCCACGAGGCTTGAAGTCCCAAAAAGGCTTCGCGATGTTGCCGGAAGGACCTTCGAAAGTGACGGCAGGTAGGCCGGGAGGCTTCTGGCCATGATACTTGGTCAGCCCGGGCTTATAGTCGAAGGTATCGACGTGACTGACCGCCCCGGGACAATAGATCACAAGGACCTGCTTAGCCGGGGCTTTGTAATGAGGTGGCCGGGGGGCGTACGGGTTGTCAGGATCGATGTTTGGCCGAATAGGGGTCTTGCCGCTGAAGTTGGTAGGGTCGTCGGAAGCCAAGAGACCGTCTTGAGCAAGCAACCCGGCGAGACCTA
>JACKQG010005315.1_pt1 | contig 11673 bp, 7 predicted proteins | sample 8237621 | NCBI WGS metagenome assembly JACKQG01 (sample SAMN15677084, study PRJNA649215) | marine metagenome | biome: marine; feature: Black Sea; material: saline water; isolation source: suspended particulate matter (SPM) from the Black Sea western gyre | collected 2013-06-09/2013-06-10 | depth... | reverse complement strand
TTCCTCAACGAGAGAGAAAATTTCTACCACAAACCACAGCTAAACCTGAACTGGTATAGCCAGTTAACCGAGAAGTTAAACTTATATTCCACCGTTTACTATTCCGGTGGAAAAGGTGGCGGTACAGGAACGTATGGAAGCATGAGATGGGATTATTCCTTCCCTTCACGTGTTGTTGATTGGGATGCAACTATTGCTAAAAATGACACATCCAGCACAGGTTCTTTTGGTATTCTCAGAAATAGCGTGAACAGGCAGTGGACTATCGGTGCGATCATAAAAGCAGAATATGAAGTGAATCCTATGATCAATACACTTGTGGGTATTGACTGGCGTACTGCTGAGATCGATCACTACAGAGAAGTAAGAGATCTCCTTGGTGGTGACTATTACTACTACGATGGAGATGAATTCGATACTGGTGATCATCATAAAGGACTTGGTGACAAGGTTGCATACGACAACACTAATACTGTAAATTGGATAGCTGGCTTTGCTCAAGGTGAATTCAAACAAGGTCCTTTAACTGCTTTTGGTTCTGCGGGACTCTCTTCAGTGAAATACACCTTTGTAAACCACTTCATGAAAGATCCTGATGATCCTACTAAAAAAATGGAAACAAAAACCGATATGATAATCGGATACCAAGCAAAAGGTGGAGTGAGCTATCTTGTGATGCCTGATCTTGGTATTTTTGGTAATGCCGGTTATGTTTCCAAGCCACCTATCTTTGACGAAGTCATTGATGACAGCGATGGAAAGAAAGCTGATGATCCTCAAAATGAAAAATTTATGAGTGCAGAAGCCGGTTTCAGTTGGGTTGGACTTGATGGGCTTCTAAACATCAAAGCTGATGGTTATTATACACAATGGAAGGACCAGGTTTACAGACAGTGGGTAGAAGTTGATACTCTTGGAACTGAAGAAGCTCTCTTTATCAGTGGTCTTAATTCCCGTCACGTTGGTGTCGAGTTCGAAGCAACCATCCAACCAGCTGATTTCATTAAATTCCAACTTAACGCCTCGAAAGGTCTCTGGAAATATACTGATGATGTGAGTGCAGTGATCAAACATGAAACCGAACCTAATGATACTATCAACGTTTACGTTAAGGACTTGAAGGTCGGTAATCAGCCACAGACCCAGATTTCTCTCAGCACTAGTATTTATCCTTTTGACGGCTTTGTTGCAAAGATCGTTGGAAATCACTATAGAGATTTCTACAGTGCTTGGAATCCATTGGATAGAGACGATCCAAATGACAGGACTCAAAGCTGGAAAGTACCGAACTATACAACCGTTGATCTACACATCATGTATGATATTCCCACAATTGTGAGAGGTGTGAGATTCAGCATATTTGCACATGTATTCAATCTCCTTGATGAAATTTATGTTCAGGATGCAGTAGACAATAGTTCTTATAACTGCTGGGGTTCCTGGGGTGCCGGTGGAACACCGAAATATCCTCATACAGCCAGTGCAGCAGAAGTCTTCTTTGGACCTCGCCGTAGTATCAATATGGGTGTTGAGATCGGATTATAATCTTATTGTAATATAAGTAAAGACCTTCGGGATTCGCTCTCGGAGGTCTTTTTTATGTTTCGTTATCCTAACTTGGATAAACCGGAAAAGATTTAACCACGAAAAGACACGAAATTTTACGAAAAAAATATTGAGTAATTTGTCACTCTGAGCTTGCGAAGAGTCTATTAGTTATAAATCGTGCCAAATATTTTTGAGGATAAAGTTATCTCAAATTTAATGCCGTGCATAAGCACTAATTAGAAATTGGTAAAGAGGAATTAGTGCAGGAATTGTAATTAGGTTAAGTTGAATGTAACGCAAGATTCCAATCTTGCTATTCTCACCACCCGTCTTCATTTCATTACGACTTGACAGGTCAGTCTTCGTTTTACTACACCTTGGCAAGCAGAGAGCCCCCGTCTTCTTCGCCAGCTGGCGTATACGCCGTGGCAGGCAGAGAGCACAGAGAAGATCTCCTCTAAAAAGAGGAGTATCCGCCAGCTGGCGGAGGAGGTGTGTTTAATTGGGAATTCCCTTTTCAATATTGGATATTCATCACGAAAAAGTTCGGGATTTGCTCTCGGAGGTCTTTTTTTTGGAGTATCTCACCACAGAGAGCACAGAGTTCACAGAGGATATGAGAAACTAATTTCTAACCTAAAGTGACGAGTAAGATCCCTGAAAATGAGAGAACAAGACCGATAAATCGTCGGAAGGTAAAACGTTCCTTTAAAAAAATAGCAGCCAAAATAAATATAAAAATAACGCTCGTTTGATTGATCGCAGTGGCGACACTTGCATAGGTATATTTGATTCCTGCCAGCCAGATAACCATTGATAGATAAGCGCCAAGTACTGTTCCTGGAATCAAATGTTTCCATTCTCTAGATGGCTTGAGAGTTCCAAATATTAATCTTCTCTGCGGATGGAATATTGCTATGATCGCCATAACAATAGTACCGGCGATAAGTCTTATTTCAGTGCACCAAATAATGGGAGAATTATCAAGAATTGGTTTTGCAATGATCACACTGACAGCCATTGCTAGAACAGACAACACACCAAGAAAGATGCCAAGTGCAAGTTTCTTCTTTGTAATTTCAAATGAGGAGACTCGTATTGTAGTAATGCCAATAGCAAGTATAATCAATGTAGCTCCAATAAGTTGGACAATGCTGAGTTTCTCTCCAAGGAAAAAAAATGAGAGTCCGATTACAAATGGATTGAACAGAGTATTGACTACTGTAGATATACCCGCCCCAAGTATATTCAAACTTGAAAAATAGATTGTATCCGCAAAGGCGATACCGACGACACCACTCACAATGAGTATGAGATAGTCGTTCAAAGGTGCGGCTCTTAAGATTTCTTTTCCAAGAACAAGTGATGTCAAAACAAAAAGAATGGAAGCAACAGTATTCTTAAAGAAATTCAGAGCAAACGGTTTGGTGGTTTCACCGCTTTTGCGGAAAAACATGATTGCTGCTGCCCATACGATAGCGCAAACAAGAGAGAGTATTTCACCAAAATAGGGGATGTTCATGAAAAATTAGAATTCATCCTCGCTCCTTGGTGAACGGGTCATAAGAGCCATAACTCCTTCTTTGAGTGAAAGACCTTCGAATAGGATTTGATGTATATGATCAGTGATCGGCATGTCCACATTCATTTTATGAGATAATTGATATGCTGATCTTGTAGTATTCACACCTTCGGCGATCATTTCCATAGAAGAGAGGATTTCATCAAGCGAGAAACCCTTTGCAAGCTGGTTTCCCACATAGCGGTTTCTGCTATGCAAACTGTCACAGGTCACGATAAGATCTCCAATGCCGGAAATTCCCGAAAAAGTATGTGGATTGGCTCCGCAGGCAACGCCAAGCCGGGTAACCTCCCTTAATCCACGAGTAATAAGTGCAGCTTTTGCATTGTCGCCCATGCCCATTCCATCAGAAATACCCGCACCTATCGCAATGACATTTTTTAGAGATCCCCCAAGCTCGACTCCAATAATATCTGTGCTTGTATAAACTCGAAAATAATCTGTCATGAATAGGTGTTGAATTGTCTTTGCATATTCTTCATTGGTAGAAGCTGCCACAATTGTTGATGGCAGTTTTTTGCTCACTTCTTCAGAATGAGTCGGTCCGGATAATGTAGCGATTTGCTCTAAAGGAGTGCCTGCTTCATCATGAATAACTTCAGACATCCGTAGCATAGTTTTATTTTCGATCCCCTTCGCGACATTCACAATATTTTTTTCACGAAGCTCATCCTTGACTTGACCAACGATGTGCCTGACCACATGAGAGGGGACTGCAAGCACGATTATTTCTGATTCTTTTGCTGCTGATGAAAGATCATTCGTGATCTCTATGTTGTCGGGAAACGGGCATCCCTTCAAAAAGATAGCATTTTCTCTAATTTCCTGCATATCTTCAGCACGCTCTTTTATCCATTCCCATCCGATAACTGGATAACCTTTCTCTGCTAAAAGAATTGCAAGGGTTGTCCCCCAACTTCCCATTCCAATGACCGAAATATTTTCCATAATAAACCTTAAAAAATTAATAACACTATTACTTTAATCATCAAAATTATTACAAGTTTTTTAGATATTAGCACTCTGCCAATTTAAGTGCTAAAATTATTTGACATTGTATTTATCACATCTATATTTTTTAGTAAAATTGGATAAAGTTATAAAAATATGAATTTAAATAAATTTACTTTAAAAGCACAAGAAGCAATTCAATCAGCACTCCAGCTCGCAGAGCAATTTGGGCATCAAGAGATCACACCCGCTCATGTGATGGCTGTTTTGATGAAGCAACCGGAAGGGATCATTCCTTCGATATTAAATAAATTAGAGGTCAATAAAGACCAGTTTTACAATGCCATTGAAAAAATACTACAGAACAAACCATCGGTATCCGGTAGCACTCAGCAACCCTATTTATCAGCAGAACTGAATAAAATATTTGCTACTGCTCAAAAGGAAGCTGACAGATTGAATGATGATTATCTCAGCACAGAGCATATATTTCTCGCAATGCTGAGAGATAAAAATGAGTTGAGCGATCTATTTAAACAATACGGAATTACAGAAAAAGATGTTATGCAGATACTCAAAGATATTCGTGGAAACCAGCGAATTACTGACCAAAATCCCGAAGCAAAATATCAGGCATTGGAGAAATATTCCCGAAATATCACAGATCTTGCACGCAAGGGTAAGCTTGATCCTGTAATCGGACGTGATGATGAGATCCGCTCAGTCATGCAAATACTTTCCAGACGAAGAAAGAACAATCCGGTGCTCATCGGTGAAGCCGGTGTGGGTAAAACTGCTATTGTAGAAGGTCTTGCAAGGCGGATCGTGGAAAATGATGTTCCAGAAAACTTGAAAGGGAAAGATCTTGTTGAGCTTGATATGGGCGCATTGCTTGCAGGAGCTAAATTTCGTGGTGAGTTCGAAGACAGACTGAAAGCTGTTCTAAAAGAAGTAGAATCAGCTCAGGGACAGGTCATACTTTTTATTGATGAACTTCATACAGTGGTCGGAGCAGGTGCAGCAGAGGGTGCTATCGATGCATCAAATATGCTCAAGCCGGCTCTCGCTCGTGGAGAGCTTCATTGTATCGGTGCAACGACGATTAATGAATACAGAAAATATATCGAAAAGGATGCTGCGTTGGAGCGCCGTTTCCAGCCGATCATGGTGTATGAACCGGATACAAATGATACGATCTCCATACTTCGAGGGATCAAAGAAAAGTATGAGATCCATCACGGTGTGAGGATAAAAGATTCTGCTATTATCGCTGCTGCAACGCTTTCTGAAAGATATATCACAGATAGATTTCTGCCGGACAAAGCGATCGACCTGATTGATGAAGCGTGCGCACATATCCGTATGCAGATTGACAGTCTTCCTACCGAACTTGATGAGATCGAGCGAAAAATTCTTCAGCTTGAGATAGAAAAACATTCTCTCAGAAAAGAAAAGGATGAGAAATCAGTTGTTCGTAAAGAAGAGATCGAAGCCAGATTGAAAGAGCTGCAGGAAAAAGCAAATCATATTCGCACACATTGGACTCGTGAAAAGGAACTTATAAGTGCGATCCGTGAGATCAAAGAAAGAATTGACCGAACTAAAACAGAGATGGAACGAGCTGAACGAAATGCCGATCTGACAAAAGCATCTGAGCTCAAATACGGCACTCTAAGCAAACTCAACGAAGAGCTTCAGAAAAAAAACAACGAACTGGAAGACCTGCAGAAAGATCAGAAGATCCTCAAAGAAGAGATAGATGAAAATGATATTGCAGAGATTGTTTCCAAGTGGACGCATATTCCTATTTCTAAGATGCTGGAAAGCGAAGCTGCTCGTCTCGTGGATATGGAAAAGGAACTTCATAAACGTGTTGTCGGTCAGGATGAAGCGATCGTAGCGGTCTCAAATGCGATTCGACGAAATCGTGCAGGCATTAGTCCGGAAGGTCGTCCTATAGGAACTTTTATGTTTCTCGGTCCTACAGGTGTGGGAAAAACAGAACTCGCGAAAACCATTACAAAGATTTTGTTTGATACTGAAAAAGCAATTATACGGCTCGATATGTCAGAATATATGGAACGACATACCGTTTCCAAGCTTGTGGGTGCTCCTCCCGGATATGTGGGCTACGAAGAAGGCGGACAGCTTACCGAAGCAGTTCGAAGACGACCTTATTGTGTGATACTTTTTGATGAGATCGAAAAAGCGCATCCCGATGTGTTCAATATCCTTTTGCAGATCATGGAAGATGGACGTCTTACTGATGGTCAGGGACGCACTGTTGATTTCACAAATACTGTGATCATAATGACATCCAATATTGCATCACAGGAAATCTTTGCTGCTGATTCGAAAGATGAAATTTCCCAAGCTGTTTTAATGAAAGCTTTGCAATCCCACTTCCGACCGGAATTCCTTAACCGATTAGATGAGATAATCATTTTCCACAAACTTTCTCATGAAGACATGAAAGAGATAATGGATATACAGCTTGATGACTTGAAGAAAAGAATGGCTTCAAGGGGGTTTGAGATAGAGTTTTCCAAAAAAGCAAAAGAATTAATTTTGCAGCATGGTTACGATCCTCAATATGGTGCTCGACCGCTTAAGCGAATTATTCAAAAAGAAATTGAAAATAAAGTTGCCTTAGAGCTTCTGAAAGATTATAATATTGAAGAGGGTACAACCTCCGAAAAGCATAAAAAGCTTTTTGTTGACATGAAAGACAGCGAAATTGCCATAAAGCGAAAATAAAATTAAAAAAAAATGAAAAATAAAAACAGGAGGCAAAATGGCTAAACAACTGGAATTTGGACATGAAGCCAGAGAACATCTCAAGCGTGGTGTTGATATACTTGCAGATGCAGTAAAGACAACTCTTGGTCCACGTGGTAGAAATGTTGTTCTTGAAAAGAGCTTTGGTTCACCCACCATCACTAATGACGGAGTGACCATCGCAAAGGAGATCGAACTCGAAGATAAGTATGAAAACATGGGTGCACAGATGGTCAAAGAAGTGGCTACAAAAACTCATGACGTTGCAGGTGACGGTACAACCACTGCAACATTATTAGCTCAAGCAATTATTCATGAAGGATTCAAACACGTCACAGCAGGTGTGAATCCTATGTTCATGAAGCGTGGTCTGACCAAAGCTTCTGAAATAGTCGTCGAAGAAATTGCAAAGATGAGCAAACCCATCAAAACTACGAGCGAGATCGAGCAGATAGCAACAATTTCTGCAAACAATGATCCGGAAATAGGAAAGTTGATTGCAGAAGCAATGGAAAAAGTTGGGAATGAAGGTGTCATAAACGTTGAAGAATCTAAAACTATGAAAACTGATTGGGAAGTTGTCGAAGGTATGCAGTTCGATAGAGGATATCTTTCCCCATATTTTGTGACCGATACTGATAAGATGATCGCAGAACTGGAAAATGCATATGTCCTTCTTCTTGATAAAAAGGTTTCTGTTATGAAAGACTTACTTCCAATTCTTCAGGAAGTTTCACAGGCAGGCAAACCACTCTTGATAATTGCTGAAGATATCGAAGGCGAAGCGATGGCTACACTCGTTGTTAACAAGCTTCGCGGTACTATTAATGTCTGCGCTGTAAAAGCACCTGGTTTCGGTGATCGCAGAAAAGAGATGCTTCAGGATATCGCAATCCTTACTGGTGGAACAGTGATCTCCGAAGAAGTTGGTCTCAAACTCGAAAACACCAAGCTTAACGATCTTGGTATTGCAAAGAAGATCATTATTGATAAGGAAAACACCACAATTCGTGAAGGAAAAGGCGCAGAAAAAGACATTCATGGTCGTATCAACCAGATCAAAAAGCAGATCGAGGACACAACTTCTGATTATGATAAAGAAAAGCTTCAGGAGCGTCTGGCAAAACTTTCCGGTGGAGTTGCTGTGCTGAATATCGGCGCTGCTACAGAAACCGAGATGAAAGAAAAGAAACATCGTGTTGATGATGCGCTTCAGGCAACTCGTGCAGCAGTCGAAGAAGGAACTGTTATCGGCGGTGGATGTGCATTACTTCATGCTGCCAATGCTATTGATAAGCTTAAACTTGAAGATGAAGAAAAGATCGGGGCTGAGATTCTGAAGAAAGCTCTTGAAAAACCTGTTTACCAGATCGCAAAGAATGCCGGATTCGCTGGTGACGTGGTCGTAGAAAAGCTTAAAAATGAAAAAGATCCTAAGATCGGCTTTAATGCAGCTACGCGCATGTACTCAGACCTTATGGCTGATGGCATCATCGATCCTGCCAAGGTTACACGCTCCGCAGTTCAGAATGCATGCAGTATTGCAGGATTATTCCTGACTACTGAATGTATCGTTGCTGATCTCCCTGAAAAGGGAGGAGCTATGCCCCCTGGTGGCGGTATGGGTGGTATGGGCGGAATGTATTAATTCTGACTTTCCCAAATATTCATATAAGCATCCATGTTTCTGCATGGGTGCTTTTTTATTTAATTCAGAAAGACAGAATACAATTTGACAAAATTAAAATTGGATTTCTTATATTGAATAAAATAAAAGGAGTTTACAAAAATGAAAAAACCAGTTTTTATTTGTTTTATCTTACTCATGATCCCTATTGCTCTATTTGCAGCACGGGAATGGACGATTCTTGCTACCTATCCCATACCTGAAGGTGCTTCCGGTCTTGCTTATGATGGAACTTACCTCTACTGCGGTATATATGGCGCAGATGGGGGTAGGATATACCAGATTGATCCGAGTGATGGAAGTTATTCCCTGCTGTTTACAGGACCGCATGAAGATGCTTTTGGTCTAACTTATGATGGAAGTTATTTGTGGGTTACTGACCATATACCGCCAAGTTCAACGCCTGCGGTTGCGATGCAACTTGATATGAGCGGTAATTTGATTTCCGAATTTAACCTTCCAACTTACTACATGTCCGGTATTGCTTATGATAGTGGAGATTTCTGGGTTGCTGCATATTATCCTGATCCTGCTACAATTTATAAAGTTAATTCTTCTGGAACTATTCTCCAAGAATTTACCGCTCCAGATAACCAACCCTGGGATCTTTGCATTGAACACAGCGATTTATGGATGGTAGATTACTGGGGAGATGCTCTCTATAAAATAAACGCTTCAAATGGAAATCTTATGGAAACACATGCCTCTGAACATTCTGATCCTGCAGGTGTAGTCTATGATGGTCAGTATCTCTGGTATTGTGATAACGGTTCCGGATACGATCAGGATTGGCTCTATAAAGTAGATCTTGGTGGCGCTGGAACTCCTGCCATAAACATTCCAAACACAAATTATCATTTTGGAACAGTAACCGTCGGTGATTCTGCTTCATGGAATTGTTATGTGTACAGCGTCGGAACCAGCAATCTGGAAGTAACGGATGTTACAATTACAGGCACAAATGCTTCTGATGTAACATATGATCTAGATCTTCCTGTTACAATTATCCCCGGAGCTAACATCGTAATTCCTTTTAAATATTTGCCTACCGAAACCGGTTTGTTGAATTGCATTGCTACTGTTTCTTCCAGTGATCCTCTCACACCTGAAGTGGAAATCACAATGACAGGAGAAGCAGTGAATCCCGGACCTTCGATCTTTGTTCCTGAATCTACACATAATTATGGTTTGGTTCGTTTGAATGCACTAACTCGTTGGTTTATGGAAATCGAGAATAGCGGAGACGAAACATTAATAATCAGTTCAATTTATAGTGATGATGACTGTTTTTTTGTTGATCAAGATGTAAGTTTCCCAATTAATATTGGTGTGTTGGGCTCGGAAATGGTAGGTATCTGGTTCTCACCAGATCAACCGACATCTTATAGCGCTACGATAAGTATTGAAAGCAATAGTGTTGACAAAAGCATCTATGAAGTATCTGTTACAGGATCATCAAATGATGCGGATTATCCGATTGGTTACACACTATGGAATTATATGATCGATACTAGTTGGGATAATAGTCCCAAAGCTATTGATTATATTTCTGATATTAATGGAGATGGAGTGGATGATGTTATCGTTTGCTCTGAAGATAATTTTATTAGATGTTTTAACGGTAATTCTTCGGGCACTGCAGATGTTCTATGGGATTTTGAAATTTACTCCGGCAATGTCTATTCTCACAGAGGTTTGGATATTATTGAAGATATCAATGGAGATGGTTATCAGGATGTTATTGTTGGAACTACCGGTGGTGACCGCAGTATCAGAGCAATTTCAGGAAAAGATGGCGCAAGTATCTGGGTTCATGATACGCACGAATATGGTGGTGGAGGTTGGGTCTACCAGGTCAATTGCAGATTTGACTATAATGGTGATGGACATACTGATGTTTTAGCTGCAACAGGTGATGATGCGGATGATACTGGTCCAAAAAGAGTATATTGTCTAGATGGTTTAACAGGATCATCAATTTGGGAACGTCCTTTAGGAGGACCCGTTTTCTCTGTAATAGGTATTGAAGATTGTACCGGTGACGGACAACCTGATGTTTTGGCTGGTGCTTCGAATGAAAATGAAACGATAGGTTATGCTTATGGCATTAATGGAGCAACAGGTTATACAATTTGGACATATGCTACAACCTCTTCTTCAGTTTGGGCTTTGGAACAAATAGATGATGTCAACGATGATGAAGTTAGTGATGTAATTATTGGTGATTTCAGCGGGCATTATTATATCCTTGATACAACAAATGGAGCACAGATATATGGTGGTAGTGTCGGTTCAGCAATCATACTTCAATTAATTAAATTAGATGATGTAAATGGAGATGGCTATTCTGATATTGCTGTTGCACACAGTACTAATAGCACCGTACAAGTAATTAATGGATTTACTGGTAGTATACTATGGTACCATTCTGTTGCTGACCAGCCGTGGAATGCATCAAGAATTGGAGATGTAAGCGGAGATGGAATTAATGATTTGGTTGTTGGAACTCTTTACTCAAACAATTATGCTTATTTTCTTAATGGAGTTGATGGCTCCGAATTGCATTCTATTAATTTTGGTACACCCGTAGATGCTATCGCTTCGATTCCCGATATCGTCGGTGATAATTCTATGGAAATGGTTGCCGGCGGGAGAAACGGAGCGCTCTATTGCTATTCAGGTGGATTGAATACAGTAGTTTCTGTAGATAATGAACCGAATATCACTAATTCGATCCTAACTCAAAATATTCCCAATCCCTTCTCGCAAAGCACTACAATTCAGTTTTCAAGACCTGCTGAATGTACTGCACACACGACCATCAAAGTGTATAATGTCATCGGACAGCTTGTGAATGAAACTGAACTTGATCCCATGCAGAACTCCTATACCTGGGATGGTACTGATCTGCAAGGCAAAACAGCAAGTTCAGGTGTGTATCTTTACAAAATAGTAAGCGGATCTTATTCTGCAACCGGTAAAATGATATATATGAAGTAGAGAAAAAATTCTATAAAACAAAAAAGCCACGCGATCAACGTGGCTTTTTTTTTTAAATAAATATATATGAGACCACTCTAAAAAGTTCAATTTATGAAATCGATAAACCGTTGAAACGGTTAATGCA
>JACKQG010006933.1_pt1 | contig 11675 bp, 5 predicted proteins | sample 8237621 | NCBI WGS metagenome assembly JACKQG01 (sample SAMN15677084, study PRJNA649215) | marine metagenome | biome: marine; feature: Black Sea; material: saline water; isolation source: suspended particulate matter (SPM) from the Black Sea western gyre | collected 2013-06-09/2013-06-10 | depth... | reverse complement strand
GAGATTCGAGGCGCCCGACGGGACCACGAGCTACTACTTGACCAAGGTGGGCCCGGTCGTCGAGGACGGCGAGGTGGCCGCCTTCTCGCTGATCGTGACCGACGTCACGGAGCACAAGCGGACGCGGAACTTCCTGGAGGCCGCCGCCAAGGTCTCGAGCGACCTCATCTACGAGTGGGACCTCTTCGAGGACACCCTCGCCTGGCGCGGCGACGTCGAGAAGGCGCTGGGCTACCCGGACGCGGCCTTCATGGACAGCATCGAGGGCTGGGTGGGCCTGATCCACCCGGAGGACCAGCTGCGGCTGCGCGACGCGGTCGAGCGGCACCGCACCGACACCGATCCCATCTACGAGATCTACCGCATGCGACACGCCGACGGCGAGTGGCGTGACTGGGAGGACGTCGGCACGCCCATCGTGGAGGACGGCCGCCCCGTGCGCTGGATCGGCGCCTGCCGGGACATCACCGACCGCAGCCGGGCGGAGCAGGCCCTGCGCGAGAGCGAGGCGCGGTTCCGCAACATCGTCCAATCCTCGCCCATGGGCATGTTCATGTACCGGCTGGAGCCGGACGGCCGACTGGTCTTCACCGGCGGCAACCCGGCGGCGGACGAGATGCTCGGCATCGACAGCGCCGAGCTCGTCGGCAAGACCATCGAGGAGGCCTTCCCGCCCCTGGCAGACACGGAAATACCGACTCGCTACCGCGAGGCGGCCGCCAACGGCACCTTCTGGAGCACAGAGCAGGTCGACTACGCGGACGAGCGGATCGAGGGCGCCTTCGAGGTCTACGCCTTCCAGACCGCGCCGGGGGCCATGGCCGTCATGTTCCTCGACGTGACCGAGCGCCGCAAGAACGCGGAGGAGCGCCGGAAGCTGGAATTGCAGGTGCTGCAGGCCCAGAAGTCGGAGAGCCTCGGCATGCTGGCCGGCGGCATCGCCCACGATTTCAACAACCTGCTGATGGGCATCCTCGGCAACGCCGATCTGGCCCTGATGGACCTGGCGCCGGAATCCCCCGCGCGGGAGAGCGTCCAGGCCATCGAGACCGCGGCGCGGCGGGCCGCCGACCTGTCCCGCCAGATGCTCGCCTACTCGGGCAAGGGCAAGTTCATCATCAAGCGCCTCGACCTGCAGACCCTGATCGAGGAGATGATCCACCTGCTGGAGGTGTCGATCGCCAAGGGGACGGTCATCAAGTACGACTTCGCGGACAAGGTGCCGCCCATCGAGGCCGACGCCACCCAGATCCGCCAGATCGTCATGAACCTGGTCGTCAACGCCTCGGAGGCGATCGGCGCCGGGAGCGGCGTCATCACCGTGCACACCGGCGCCATGGACTGCGACGCCGACTATTTCCGGGACACCTTCTTCGACGTGGAACTGCCCCCCGGACCCTACGCCTTCTTCGAGATCAGCGACACGGGCTGCGGCATGGACGCCGAGACCGTCGACAGGATCTTCGACCCCTTCTTCTCCACCAAGTTCACGGGGCGGGGCCTCGGCCTCGCGGCGGTGCTGGGGATCGTGCGCGGTCACGAGGGCGCCATCAAGGTGTACAGCGAGCCGGGCAAGGGCTCGACCTTCAAGGTCCTCTTCCCGGTCACCGGGGGCACGGCCGACCTGATCGAGACCGCGGAGCCCGAGGAGGTGCAGGCCGACCTCGCGGGCGCGACGGTGATGCTGGTGGACGACGAGAAGACGGTGCGCGACGTGGGCCGGCAGATGCTGGACCGCCTGGGCCTGGAGGTCCACGTCTGCGCGAGCGGGCAGGAGGCCCTGGACCTCTTCGCCGAGGACCCCGGACGCTTCGACTGCGTCATCCTGGACCTCACCATGCCGCCGCCCGACGGCGAGGTGACCTTCCGCGAGCTGCGCCGCCTGCGCAAGGACGTCCGCGTCGTCCTCTCGAGCGGCTACAACGAACAGGATCTCATCGCCCGCTTCGCGAGCAAGGGCCTCGCGGGCTTCATCCAGAAGCCGTACGTGCTGCGCAGGCTGAGGGAGGTGCTGGCCGAGACGTTGGCCTGAGCGAAGACGACGAACCATATGGAGGCAATGATCATGCGTATCGCGATGTGCGGACTGCTCGCCTCGATCCTGCTGGTCGGCGCTCCCTGCGCCCAGACCTACATCGCGGGGGACATCACGAGCGACACGACCTGGTCCGAGGGGTGCTGCCCCTACGTGATCCAGTCGGACGTCGAGGTGACAGACGACAGCACCCTGACCATCGAGGCCGGCGTCACGGTCGCCTTCGACGGCGACTTCATCCTGAGCACGGGATGGGGCAGCGCCATCGTCGCGACCGGCGCGCCCGGCAATCGGGTGCTCTTCACGTCCAACGCCGTCACACCGCAGGCCGCCGACTGGAATTGGCTCCTGGCGAACGGTCCCGTGCCCTCGTCCTTCGCCTACTGCACCGTCGAGTACGCCGAACAGGGTATCCGGTCCACCAACGCGGCGCCGGCGGTCTCGCATTGCGTGGCGCGCCACTGCCTGACGGGCATGTACTGCGCCAACGCCTCGCCGATCATCGAACACTGCGACATCACGGGCTGCGGGACGGCCATCTGGATCCACGGGAACGCCAGCAACCCGGTCATCAACAACAACAACATCCACGGCAACACGGGCTGGCTGGTCTACGTGACCGGCTTCCCGGCGCCCGCGGTGACGATCGACGCCGAGAACAACTGGTGGGGCACCACCGTCGGCGCCGAGATCGCCGACGACATCAAGGACAGCGCCGACGACGCGGAGATCTACGCCACCATCGATTTCGATCCCTGGCAGGGGGAACTGCCCGCCGAGGCCATGAGCTGGGGCGGGGTGAAGACGCTCTACGAGCGCTGAGCTGGGGGAACGCCGTCCCTGGAGCGTTTGACATCGGCCCAGCCAACGGGTAGGATATCGCCGACAATAATATCTCAATATCAACAAGGCACTTCATGTGAAGGGGGAGGACATGATGCGCGCGACGTGTTTGCTCTGCATTGCCCTGCTTACCGGGATTGTTCTCTTCGCTGTGCCCACGACACTGGCCGGATGGCTGGCGGACGGCAATCCCGTCTGTCGGGCGCGGGGGAATCAGGGCGCCATGGAGCCGGTCCCGGATGGCGCCGGCGGTGTGATCTTGGCCTGGGTGGATCAGCGCAGCCACTCCGGCAACAGCGACGTCTATGCCCAGCGCCTCGACGCCCACGGCTATCCGCTCTGGACGCCCGACGGCGTTGCGGTCTTCACGGGCGAGTTCGATTCATCCGAGCTTCAGGCCGTCACGGACGACCTCGGGGGGGCGATCATCGTCTGGCTCTACGATGATCCCTTCCTGGATGAATACCTGATCGCCCAGAGGATCGACGGGGACGGCAATCCGCTCTGGGGCCCGGGTGTAGTCGTCCACGTCGCTCCGACCCTCGGCCACGATCTGCGGGCCATCGCCGACGGCGCCGGCGGCGCCATCATGACCTGGGTGGACATGCGCTCCGGCAACTACGATATCTACGCCCAGAGGCTGGCACAGGACGGCACGGTGTCCTGGATGTCCGACGGCGTCCCGATCTGCACCGCGACCGGTGGCCAGTACGATCCCGTATTGACTACCGACGGGACCGGCGGGGCGATTCTCGCCTGGGAGGATCATCGGACGGGCGACTACCGGCTCGACGCCCAGCGGGGAGGGCAGGCGGGTGCGGTCCTGTGGTCGGCTGACGGCTGGGTCATGGGCAGCATGCTGGCGAACTCCTACGATCCCCAGATGGTCGCGGACGGCGCGGGAGGAGCGGTGATGGTGTTCGCGGGCGACAACAACGGGGACTACGACATCTTCAGCCAACGGGTCAACAGCGGCGGCAGCATCTGGTGGAGTTCCGAAAACGAGGTCTGCGTAGCGACCGGCGACCAGACCCAGCCTCGCCTGACGACAGACGGTGCGGGCAGCATCATCGCAATCTGGTCCGACGACCGGAACAGCGACGATGACCTCTACGCCGCGCGGATCAACCTCTCCTGGGGCGACGCCGACTGGAGCCTCCAGGGCGTCCCCGTCTGTACGGCGAACGGCCTGCAGAACGACTACCGACTGGTTGCCGACGGCTCAGGCGGGGCCGTCATCGCCTGGTCGGATTATCGCGACTCCGACATCCAGGTCTACGCCCAGCGGATCGATGCCTACGGCATGACCCGCTGGACGAGCGACGGCCTTCTCGTCTGTGCATCGCCCTACTATACCGTGTTCCCGCGCATGGCCGTCGACGATGCTGGCTGTTTCGTCCTGGTCTGGTACGACTACCGCGGCTACAGCATCGACCTCTGGGCGCAACGACTGGACGCGGACGGCGACTGGGGCTATCCGGCGCCCACGATCCGCTCGGTCCGCGATGTCCCCGGCGACCAGGGCGGCGTGGTGAACCTGGCCTGGGACGCCAGCGACTACGATCCGCTGCCGGCCCAGATCACGACCTACTCGATCTGGCGGGCGCTGAGCGCCGCCGAGGCCGCGGCCAAGGCGGGTGACGGCGCTACCGTCGATCCCGCCATCGGCCTGCCGACGCTGCGGATCGAGGCGTATGCGGAGGAGATCTACTACTGGTCCTTCGTCGCCACGCACGATGCTTATCATCTCGAGACCTACTCGTTGCTCGTGCCCACGGCCTTCGACTCGACGGCGACCTGCGACGAGGCGCATAATTTCCAGGTCATCGCCCACACGAACGACACGCAGGTCTTCTGGGCCTCGGCCCCGGACAGCGGCTGGTCAGTGGACAACCTCGCCCCGGAACAGCCGGGGGGCCTGAAGGGTGAGGCCTCGCCCGCGCCCGCGGGCATGACCCTCGCCTGGTCGCCCAACGGCGAGGGCGACCTGGCCCATTACGCGGTCTATCGCGGCCTCTCGGACGCGTTCATGCCGGGCCCGGGCAACCTGATCATTGCGCCCGCCGATACCACCGTCTTCGATCCCGATTGGGTGCTCGCGGCGGGCTACCACTACAAGGTCTCGGCTCTGGACATCCATGACAACGAGAGCCCCCACGCCCTGCTCAGGCCCGAGGATGTCACCGGCGGCGATACGCCGCCCCTGCGGGCCAGCTACCTGCGCCGAAACGTCCCCAATCCCTTCAACCCCGGTACGAAGATCGTCTACGGTTTGCAGGATCCGGCCAGGGCGACATTGCGTATCTTCGATGCTTCCGGCCGCCTGGTGCGCGTGCTGGTGGACGGACAGCGGGCGACCGGTCCGCACGAGGCTTACTGGGACGGCACCGACGGGGCCGGCCGGGCGGTCGCGTCGGGCGTCTACTTCTACCGGCTCGATGCCGGGGCCTTCGGCCGCACTGAGAGGATGACGCTCGTCCGTTGACGGCGTAGAATGGGATCGTGATCGATCGAGATCGCGTCGGGACGTGTGGCCGCGCGTGATCCATTCGTTCGTCGTCCGTGGGGGAGGCGTCTCGTGTTGACCCGGATGAAATATGCCGTCCTGCTGATCCTGTGCTTGACGATCTATTCCGCCCCGGCCGCCGGACAGGAACCGGCCGCCACGGCCCGCAACTTCGTCGAACTCTTCTTCGCCGGCGACGACACCGCGTACCAGCCCATGCTCACGGCCGACATGCGGGCGGCCCTTCCCGCCGCCGCCGCCGCCCAGATCCGCGCCGACCTGCAGGCCCGGCACGGCCCGCTGCAGAGCACGGCGGCGGCCTGGCTGCAGGATGTCGTGGGGGAACATCGGCGCTACCGCGTGCCCGGCGCGTTCGCACGGGAGACGATCGATCTGCTGGTCGTCCTCGACGCCGCCGGCAAGGTCGCGGGCTTCTTCCACGTGCCCCACGTGCCCTCGCCCGCCGAGCTGGCGGTCGACGAGACCCTGTCCAGCGCGCCGAATCCCGCCGTCGAGGGTCACTGGGAGGGCGAGGTCACGTTGCCCGGCGCGCCGCTGCTCATCCGGGTCGACCTGCACCACCGGGACGGCTACTGGGCCGGCACCATCGACATACCCGCCCAGGGGGCCGAGGAGCTGCCGCTGACGGACTTCGCCATCGACGGCGACGCGGTGTCCTTCGTCATGGCCGACGTGCCCGGGGATCCGGTCTTCGCGGGCCGGCTCACCGGCGGCGAGATCGCGGGCACCTTCAACCAGAGCGGGTTCACGGCGCCCTTCCGGCTCGGGCGGGGAGTGATCGCGGAGCCGGGACGCCCCCAGCAGCCGCAGCCGCCCTTCCCCTACGACGACGCGGAGGTCGCCTACGACAACGGCCCGGTCCGCATCGCGGGCACCCTGTCCGTGCCCCACGGCGAAGGTCCCTTCGCCGTCGTGCTGCTGATCTCCGGCAGCGGCGCCCAGGATCGCGACGAGACGATCTACGGCCACCGGCCCTTCCTGGTGCTCGCCGACCACCTCGCGCGCGCCGGCATCGCCGTCCTGCGCGTGGACGACCGGGGCGTGGGCGCGTCGACCGGCGACCGCAGCACGGCCACCACCGAGGACTTCGCCGACGACGTGCTCGCCGGCGTGGACTTCCTGACGAGACGCCCCGGGATCGACCGGCGGCGCATCGGACTGATCGGCCACAGCGAAGGCGGCATCATCGCGCCCATGGTGGCCACCCGCAGCGACGACGTGGCCTTCATCGTCCTGCTGGCCGGCACCGGCGTGCGCGGCGACGAGGTCATCCTGCGCCAGGTGGAGCTGATCAGCCGGGCCGAGGGCCTGCCCGCCGACCAGGTCGCCGAGGCCGTGACGGCCCAGCGCGACCTCTTCCACCTGCTGAGCGTCGGCGCCGGCGACCGCGAGGTGCGCGCCAAGTTGCGCGAGGTCCTCCGCGCCCAGTTCGGGGCCGAGGGCGGGGAGGAGTCCGTGGAGGAGGTCGTCGACGAGCACCTGCGACAGGCCCGACTGCCCTGGTTCCGCTTCTTCCTGGACTACGACCCCCGTCCAGCGCTGCGACGGGTCGAGGTCCCGGTCCTCGCCCTCTGCGGCGGCAAGGACCTGCAGGTGGACCCCGAGCAGAACCTGACCGAGATCTTCATGGCGCTGGCCGAGGGCGGCAACGACCGCTTCGCCATCGAGGAGCTGCCCGGCCTGAACCACATGTTCCAGCGCGCGGAGACCGGCAGTCCGACCGAGTACTACACGATCGAGGAGACGGTGAATCCGGCGGCGCTGGAATCGGTTTCGGGGTGGATACTGGAGCGGTTCGGGGACGGGGCGGAGGTCGATGACGAGGACTGATCCCCGTCACACGGTACGAACACGGGTGCGGGGTCGTTGACTCCGCATCCTCGTTTTCTCTAGTTTATTGAATCATATCTTCTTACGACAGCTGTGAAGAACATGTCCGACGATCGGGGAAAACCATGAGAAAGCTCGTGATCATTATTCCAATCCTCGCCGTCACCGTCGCGCCGGTCCTCGCCGGCCCGGTGGAAGGCCTCCGCGTCGCCAAGTCCGGCGCCGTCGCGCCCTCCGCTTCATCCATCCGGACCGACACCCTCCAGGTCGCCCACTGGGACTTCTCCACTCCCGGCCACCCGACACAGCCCGACTGGCAGGGCTGGACCTCCGTCGACCTGACCTACGAGGGGCCCGGCGTGCCCTACGTGGGGGATTTCGCCGATCTCTGGGTCGATTTGAATGACTTGGATCCCTGCACGGAGAACGAGACGCCCCAGGCCGCCTTCATCGACTACGGCCAGATCCCGGGGGTGGGCCCCTCGTGGAGCTACGTGTGGAACTACGGGCCCATGGGCTACGTGACGAACTACACCTACGGCGCGGCCGGCACCATTGACTACCTGCTCGACAACGCGATCTGGTCGCCCGTCATCGAGATCGACCCGGCCGTGTCGAGCCACGAGATCCGCTTCAGTGTGTATTGCCACATGACCCTGTTCAACATGGCCGGCCAGTTCTATACCTGGAAGGTGCGCTCCAGTCTCAACGGCATGGCGTGGTCGGACTGGGAGGACCACGAACTGGTCTACTACGGTGGCCCCGAATACCGGCGAGAGCACTTCGATGTGTCGGACCTGGTACTGCCCGGCGCGGCCTACGCACAGATCTCCCTGGGCGTCACCACGCCCTGGGCCGGTTTCATATACGGGGCCTCGACTCCGGCGCCCTATTACGACGACGTCTCGTGGCATTCCTGGGACTACCGAGGTCCCGCCTTCGCCTACAAGGCCCAGGAGCTGGCCCAGGACAACTTCCCCCACGACGCCGACGGCCATCCGCTGCCCATGGACTGGGGCCTGCTCGGCGCGATGGACGTCCCCTTCGACATGGGGCGGGACATCATCGGCCACTGGGGCGCCGGCGTCCGGCTCGGCGATTCCATCGTGGTGGACATCAAGCCGATCCGCGCGGGCGCCGCCCTGGACGCCCGCCCGCGCATGTACTACGAGGTGAAGACGAACCCGGTCTTCGACACCCATCCGTCCTGGCGCTCCAGCGGCGTGCCCTACACGGGCTGGGTGGAGGGCGACACCATCTGGACGAGCCCGACCGTCCACCTGGAGAACCGCTGGTCCTTCACCCTGCCGGACCGCGATTTTCTCTACCCGGGCGACGTGATGCACTACTACTTCACGGCCTCCGACACCGTGGCCGGCGGCGCGCAGCAGTCCGGCACCCTGCCGCGCGACCTGGGCGGCTTCGGCATCTTCGAGGGCGAGCCCCACTTCATCCACATGCAGTGGCCCGGGGACTTCACCCTGCACTGCCTGCCCACGGTCCGGTCGGCGACCCCGGGCGACGTGCCGGACATCATGTTCTGGAACGACTTCGGCGAGCACGGCGATCTGGCCCGCTGGATGTTCACCCTGCGCGGCCTGAACATGGAGCGCGGCGTGGACTACGACGTCTACGACACGAACGATCCCGACGCGGGCGTCGGCAACGGACTCGGTGCCACCGGCACGGCGACCACCCTGGGTTTATATGAGCACCTTCTGTATTCATGCGGAGACCTGGACGCCTTCACCATGGCCGGCACCAAGGTGCCGGGCGTCGAGGTGCCCTTCGTCGGCGACGGCTCCGACGATATCGGCCTGGTCAAGTCTTACCTGCTCGGCGGGGGCAACCTCTTCGCCTGCGGAGACGACCTCTACGGCAGCATCCACATCGAGCCCGACCAGACCGGAGCCTCCCTGGTCGAGAGCTATTTCGGCGTGACCTTCATCACGGACAATGTGCGCCTCTCCATCGACGGGCAGTACCGGCCGACGGTGAGATTCGTGTCCAATCCCACGGACCTGGTCCTGTACGACGACTTCGTGGCCGACGGCGGTTGCCCGAGCTTCAAGCAGTTCGACGGGATGGCCGAGTCCGGTCTGACCGCGTACCGGGTCGCGGAGTTCCTGGATCCCGACGGCGAGTCCGGGGCTTATCCGGCATTCGCGGCGATGGTCGCCGGCGAGTTGCCCACCGGCGCGCGGATCGTCACCTGCCCGGTCGACCTGCGGTCGTGGCGACGGCCGTACGGTGAGATGGGCATCCCCGGCAAGTACAACGCGCCGCCCTCCATCGGTACCGAGGTGCTCTGCGACATCCTCACGTACCTCTACGGCGACTGCGAGGAGTTCAACTGCGACTGGATCACGGCGGCGGAGGACCCGGACCTGCCCCGGCCCCTGCGCGCCCGCCACTGGCCGAACCCCTTCAATCCGCGGGTGAAGATCGAGTTCGCGGCGGCCCGCGCCGGCCACGTCACGCTGCGCGTCTACGACCTGCGCGGCGAGCTGCTGCGCACCCTCGTCGACGAGGAACGCCCCGTTGGCCCCCAGGTCGTCGAATGGGACGGCCGTGATGAAGGTGGTCGGTCCGTGGCCTCGGGCGTGTACTTCTACGAGGTGCGTGCTGGAGGGGAGGCGGTGGTGGAGAAGATGGCGCTGGTGAGGTGACGCGCGTACACGTGTAATCCTGCTAACATACTGCCATATAATTCGTTACGGACTTGGTGTGTGCAACAAGCCGCGCATCGTGTCTTTGGCAGCCGCTCAGCCGGCATGGCATCGTGAGGGATACGCCGAACAACCAACGGGCATTCTCAGCAGAGTCCTCAGCTATGAGGCGGTCGTTCGGCGCGCTTCCCGGGATGTGAATCCTCGTCCAGGGGATCGGGGCCGGCGAGCCAGGACAGCAGCGCTCTGAGGATCTTCCTCAACATGGTCACTTCTTTCGCTTCATCTGGAGTCGCCTGTGAGTGACCAGGGGCGCCGAAACATGACAATCTGATTACCGGCCGGGCTGTTCCTTCCAGTTCCACCACTTCTTGAGCTCCGGATCGTCGTCGCCGGCCGTCACCGCATACACCGCGCAGCGGAAGGAATACAGGACGCAGCGATCGATCTTCTCGCCGCGGAGCTCGCAGAGCTGCGTGAACATCCGTTCGGGATCCCGGCCGTGCAGGTCGGCCGGCTCGCGGTAGCCGAGGTCCCGGAGATCCTGCGCGAGGCTGGGGCCGATGCTCGGCAGGGACTGGAGGTCGGTGGGGTCGGTCGTCTTGCCCATCGGCTCTCCTCGCTTCGTTCAGGACGTAACGGTCACCGGATCAACACCAGGCGGCGGCACTGCCGGATGCCCGCAGCATCGAGCCTGAGCAGATAGACGCCCGTCGCCAGCGGCCGGCCGTGGTCGTCGACGCCCCGCCAGGACAGCCGATGCGAGCCGGGGGAGGCCTCGCCGGTCGCGAGCGTTCGAATGCAATGTCCCGCCGTGTCGTATATCCGCAGCGACACGGGGCCGGGATCGGCCAGGTAGTACTCGATATTCGTGACCGGATTGAAGGGATTGGGGTAGCCCGGAGACAGGTAGGCGGTACGCGGCGCGGCGCCCGGCCCCTCTTCGATCGCGCTGGTCGACGTGCAGCCGAGCGGCAGGGCGCCGATCGACCCGCACCCGGGATTGGTCTCGGCCAGGCAGGGGGAGTCGTTCCGCAAGGTGAAATCCCCGGCGCCGGCCGCACAGAACAGGGGGTCGGCGGCGAGGTTGCAGTCGAGCCCCGACAGGTCCGCGATCGCGTCGACCCAGTCGCCGCCGGCGTTGCCGAAGATGTCGCAGTGATCGACCAGAGCGACACCGTTGAAGACGGCCAGACCCTGGCCCTCGGGGCTGAAGGCCATGATCGTTCGGCTCACCGCGACCTCGGCGTCGGTCGAGACCAGGATGCCGCCGCCGATCCAGGCCCGGTTGTCCGCCAGCGTGCAGTTCGCGACCGTGCCCCCCGAGTGGCTGTAGTAGACGCCCGAGCCGTAGCCGCCGACCGCGGGTTCGGGATAGTCGTTGCCGTTGAACACGCAGCCGCTGAAATCCACGTCCCCGAAGGCGTTGCAGTAGCCGCAGTAGGCGCCCGCGCCGTCGGTGGCCAGGTTGTCGCGGATCGTACAGTCCGCGAAGGACGCCCCCGCGTTGTAGACGAAGACCCCGCCGCCGGCGTCGGCCCGGTTCGATTCCAGGACGCAGCGCTCGAAGCGGACCGATCCGCCGGGCGCCAGGCCCTCCACGTAGACCGCGCCGCCGTAGCCGGGGTTGTCGGGTGCGGGCAGGATACGGCAGTCGCCGCCCCCCAAGGGGAGGCCGTCGACGACGACCGCCTCACGCGGCATGGAGAGGATCGCCAACGCGCGTCCCACCTGCTGGCTGCCCCGAATCCACACCACTGGAGCTCCCCTC
>JACKQG010006932.1_pt1 | contig 11675 bp, 8 predicted proteins | sample 8237621 | NCBI WGS metagenome assembly JACKQG01 (sample SAMN15677084, study PRJNA649215) | marine metagenome | biome: marine; feature: Black Sea; material: saline water; isolation source: suspended particulate matter (SPM) from the Black Sea western gyre | collected 2013-06-09/2013-06-10 | depth... | reverse complement strand
GAAAAAAATAAGATTTTTAAAATAAAACTTGACAGGACTTTACATAACATATAAAAAAAGCTCAAAAGTGAAAAGTAATTGAAAGGACGTAGGTATGAAAATTGTTGAAGCAATAAAAGATGTTAAGAAGATAAGGCGTATGCAAGCTCTTATTTTGAATCTCGGAACTTGTAAAGAATACGCTTTTGTAAAGGTTGGACTGAATACTGGACTCCGTGTCTCGGACATTATTAAGCTAACTTGGGATGACTTGGAAATGAACGATAACTTTATCTATATCGACCTCAAGGAAAAAAAGACCGGCAAGAGCAAACGAATAAAGCTCAACGGTGAACTCAGACAAACACTAAACGAACTCCGGGAACTCCACCCAACAGATTTTTGGGTTTTTCAATCAGAGAGCAACAACGCTAACGGACATCACTGGACAAGGCAAACTCCATACGACTTCTTAAACAAATTCGGTAAGCTTGCTGGGATCACAACAAGGATAGGAACTCACACGCTAAGAAAGTCCTTTGGTTATCACAATTACAAACGTGGAATTGATCTCTCGTATTTACAGAAAATCTTCAATCACGCCACACCGAGACAGACGCTTGACTATGTTGGAATCACGCAGGATGAAATAGATGAAATTTACATCTCAACAAACCTATAAAACTTGACAGGACTTTTTCCCTTTCTCTCGTAAGGTACAATAATATGAAAAAGGAATTTTGATGAAGGTAAATAATATCGAAATGTTTTCGGTTAAAGAAATTGCAAAGATGTTCAAGATACATCCGGACTCTGTTCGGATATACTTTCGGACCAACAAGCTCAAAGGTGTCAAGATAGGGACGAAATGGTACTGTTCTCGCAAGAATTTAAACAGGTTTCTAAATGCTGAAAAAATATAAAAAAAAATGGGCTCAGCTGCAAACTAAGCCCGGAAAAAGGAAAAATAAATGTATTCTCTTTGCCTTTCGATGTCAGTCTCTTTTGTAAGAGAATTTATGTCAAGTTTTTTTATAAATGCAAAAGAGTTATATGACAATGCTTCATAAAGAGCCGGGAATGAAAATTGCAATAGCAGTAAGCAATTACGCTAACTACAAGATACCAAATGCTGACAGCTATTTATTTGCTCGAGCTCTCAATTATGCAACCCTTGCTAAAAAGCTCCGAGAGGGTTATTCGATTGCTTTTGATTACAGAGAGGGAAATGAATTTAGGCATATTCAAAAAGAGAATTTCAAAGGGGCGGACTTCTTATGTTTGGATTTCGATAACGACAAGGATCTGAAAATAACCATTGACGACATCCGGGAATGTAAAACTAAACAAGGAACTTATTTAAAAGAAAATTCCCTGATCTTATTCACTACTCAGAACCATCAGAAAAATGGGAATGGTGATAGATATAAGATACTCTTTCATTTGCCTCACACGGTGCGGGAATGGAGCTCTCTTAATGAAATTTTCTTAGCACTCAAAGAAAAATTCCCAGAATCTTGTCAAGGTAACAACTTAACCGGCTATTATTATGGGGGCGGTGAGAATGCAGAGGTTATTTGTTTTGGGAATAGACTGAGCGAGCAGGCACTTGACGAACTAACATCAGAGAGGCGGAAAATATTGGAAGCAGAAGGTAAAGAGAATTTAAAAACAAATATCGGTGGCAATCATATGGGTTTGTCCACAATGGACAAAGGCATAAACACACGGGATCAAATAGCAAAAGAATTAAATTGGGGTAAATTTGCACAAGCTGATCCATACTGGCAAAAAGCTTATGATGAAGAACTACACAGGTTGGCAAGGGCAGTAAAAGGCGAGAGAGACAAGACTCTCAGCTCGGCAGCTTTCAAAATTGGACAGTTTGCACACGGAATTGATCTTACCGATGAACAAATTATTGATAATATTATAAAGGTTGCAGAGAGCGTTGGAATTGATAAAAGCTTCACATCAAAGAAAATAAATAGCACAGCAAAAAAAGCATTCGCTTCAGGACTTAAAAACCCACGAACTGATTATTACTCATCTGATTATTCAATAGATACAACAAGCCATAGACGTTTATTTAGCAACTTACCAAAGGCAGGGCACGTGCAAGCTCCAAAGGCTCTTCTTGACATATATCCAAAGGCAAAAGATGAAGCAAAAATGAAATTACTGAACATCGACAGTACTTCCGATTTTGAATTCTTTGAAATTGCAGATAGGATATTTGAAGATGTTTCAGTCTCTTGCCTCAGGAGTTTATTAAAATATATCCAGAATCCTGACATACTGAAATTGTATTTATCCCTTTGGCGTTATGCTGAGCTAAATAAGAAAAAGCTACACACTTCGACTGAAGGTGGTTTTTATATTCTTAACGATGTTGATATCAATGACATAATCGATATTCTGAATCCTGACGTAGTTTTATCTAAACAACACAGGTACAGAAAAAGAGAGGAGTTTAAACAGAATTTAAAGAAGCTCGGATCCATTATCTTCTTTGTTGAAAATCCCTCATCTAAGGTGAAGGGAAAAAATATGCTGAAGATTGATCCTACAGGCAGTTTTTCAATTATCGATAATAAACTAAAATATTTTCTACCATTCCAGCTCAAAAGCATTGGTTCGTATTTCCCAGAGAATATATTTAAACTAACCGCTAATGATAAGACTGCTCTCAGCTTAGTTGTAGGAATTTATCGCAGAGCTAACCAGGTTTACATCTCCCAAAAAGATAATGGATATGCTCCACCGGACTTTCACAAAGTGGAAATTCCCAGAGAAGAAGCAATAAAGATAGCAGGGCTCGAACTTTCAGATAGTCTGAATACTACAGAGACAGACAAGAGCCTGAAGGAAGCACTTCAAAAGCTATCTAAAATTGGTTGTGGCCACGGCAAGTTAATAGACTCACACAAGAAAGGAAAATATATCTCTTTTTCTTTCCCACAAAAAAACCCTAAGGTAAACAACCCAGTTAACGAAGGTAAACAACTCAGTTAATGAAAGTAAACAACTCAGTTAAAACACGTTTTCAGCAAACCGCTTGCAATCAAGCGTTTATGAAATATTTTTTTTCGCCTAAAGTCTTCTTAAATATATTAAAGGTTTCCAGCCAAAAAAAAAAAAGTTTTCCATAGAGAAAAAGAAAGGTTTTTATGAAAAAAACATCAAACAAAATAAGAAATATTCCGAAAGTTGGAGCTAACCAGGATCACTTAAAAGAATCCTTCTTAGAAAACAAGATGGACTTACCAAAAGAAGATGTTCTCTTAAAATTTGGCTCGCAAATTAAATTTTCGCAAAACCGAATAAATAATAAGGTGGGAAATAAGGAACTTCTTGATCTTGATTTCCCGGATATAACTGAACAGTTATTGGATCTCCACGTTAACTTCGATGATATCGACCTTCCGGACATAACAAAGGAACTGCTAAAATTTGATATTAAATTTGATGAAGTTAACATCCCGGAGATTACGTCAGATTTCCTAAATTTTAAAAATGATTTTCAAGATATTAAAATTCCGGATATCACAAAGGAATTTCTATCTCTTGATATAGAAAACATAAAACCAAAAAAGGAGTACAGATGAAAGAGTACAAATTTCTACTGAAGGAGCTAAGGGAATGCGAAGCTTGGCTTATCAGAAAAACCAGCGAACTTGCTAAAATGAACCGGGAGCACGTCTTCGCCGGTGATACCGAAGAAGGATTGAAGGCAGAACTGAAATTTAAAGAGGATATACGTGAGTTACGTCAAGAGATCGAGAAAGAGACTACTAAAGAAAAAGACCTTGAGAAGGAGATTTCTGTTGCTATTGCAGACACTAAGCAAAAATTCTATGACGAAAAGTCCGGGCTTTATCTAATTGAACAAGTGGCTACGTCTCAAGGCATTGATGCTGAGGAGCTATCGAGAAAGATGGATATCTATGCAAAAGCTTGTACTACGAAAGAATTGCTCGATGACGGCTCAAGGTTCTCAAAATGCATCCTGGCACGACAGAGGATCAATGGACTGATCAATGATAAGCTACAGTCCGAAGTTTCTGAACTGCTCGACCAGAAGCAGGGCTTGACGCTTGAAGCTCTCCAGCATCTCGATCTCTGGTATCACGAGTATACTATTGCTAAGAAGCAAATTGGTATTGGATCAAGCGACTCTTACGAAAATCCCGAAACTTTCCGAGCTTTCGGTACGAATGAGTTGGAGAAAGAAGCACTAAACGATTGAGTTTCTCCGCTTTATTCTACAAAAAGGTGGGCTTTCATCATATATCGATAAAAGTCCACTTCTTTATGCACTCAAGAAAATTTAGAATCCCACAGCTTATCGACCTTTATTTTGTATTCATTATTGGATATTTTCTTGATTTTATGGATCCTGGATTTTGGATACCAATTCTCTTGATCACAGAATCTAAGAAGGTAAGCTTTTTTTGTCTCTTGGATCACCTCGACACCGGACACCCAGAAGCTATTTGACAGACCCGAGAAGACAGTTTTCCATAACATAAAGCAAAATAACAGCATAAATGATATTATGTCAATATCACTGTAAAACACCCGCTCAAATACCGAGCTGGTGAGCTAAACTCATATTGACCAGACTAATATCATTACTTGAATCTTGACAAGCTACAAAACTACCACAGCTTTGACTACTGAAAGGACGACAGATGTTAACACTAAAAGACAGAATTAAGAATTTTCTTATTGAGAACCCGGACATATTGACAGCTCAAGGTCAAGGATCTCTCGAACCGCTCTTTGAAAAGTTTGGAAATGAGACGAACCGGAAGTATTTATCGAAGGTTAAGAATGAGGCAATTCTCGAATATGAGCAAGGCACTCTTGAAAAGGTTGCCGGACTTACAATAAGACCTACGACAGAAGAGGCCACAGAGACAGCTACAGAAGGGGCCACAGAGGACTCTACATTTTCTAAAGATGAAGTTGAAAAGTTAAAGGAACTTTTAAAACCCGGGAAAAGATCAAGTTATGGGATAATTTACAAGATACGTTCTTGGAATGACACCGAGCCGAGATCGATCCGGTTATCTTTAAAACTACTTGAGCAAGCTAAGAAAAAAGCAAAGAAGCAAGGATTGACACTACAGGAATTTATAAACTTGATAATTTATAACGAGGTGAACAAATGAAACTTAAAGAAGCAAAAAATTACAAAATACTTTGGGATTTGAATCCACAAGAAGACCCACTAAATAAAGAAACTGAAATTAAAACAAAAGAACAATTTGATGAACTCAATAATTACACAAGAAAAAGAAAAGATACCGGATATTTTTACATCGATGTTTGGAATTTACAGGCAAGGTTGAATTTTTTTTATATAGCAAACAAAAAAGGTTCAGGAACTTCAGAGGTTATTGATGACTTTGAATTAACAGATGACGACATTGACCATATATCGATCAATGTTTCCGGATGGTATCCTGCAAAAGCTAAATTATTAGAAAAAATAAAAGGTTATTTGAAATGACCACAAAGAAAACACCGGCTTGGTGGAAACTTTTGTATTTACCTGTAAAACAGGCAAAGGAAGAAGCAAAGGCTACAAGCTCCATAGAGGCACGTGAGCGAACAAACGAGCAGAAGCAGTGAAGTATGCTTACTTTTTCCACAGTTTGCCGAGATATAAGCAGATCACACTATAACATCGATTTAATAACAAAGTAAGGAATGACTTTACCAACAAATGACAAAGTCATCAATACACGATGTATTTGGGGCGGACAAATTGTCCATCCCAAACACACCGGAAAACTTAACAAAACTTAACATCAAACAAATGACAGAACGCTACTTTACACAACGTGCTTTTGTAAAGTAGGAATGATAACACAGTAATACATTATTTACAAGGACTTGGACATCTTTTCTTATATGAAAAAAATAAGATTTTTAAAATAAAACTTGACAGGACTTTACATAACATATAAAAAAAGCTCAAAAGTGAAAAGTAATTGAAAGGACGTAGGTATGAAAATTGTTGAAGCAATAAAAGATGTTAAGAAGATAAGGCGTATGCAAGCTCTTATTTTGAATCTCGGAACTTGTAAAGAATACGCTTTTGTAAAGGTTGGACTGAATACTGGACTCCGTGTCTCGGACATTATTAAGCTAACTTGGGATGACTTGGAAATGAACGATAACTTTATCTATATCGACCTCAAGGAAAAAAAGACCGGCAAGAGCAAACGAATAAAGCTCAACGGTGAACTCAGACAAACACTAAACGAACTCCGGGAACTCCACCCAACAGATTTTTGGGTTTTTCAATCAGAGAGCAACAACGCTAACGGACATCACTGGACAAGGCAAACTCCATACGACTTCTTAAACAAATTCGGTAAGCTTGCTGGGATCACAACAAGGATAGGAACTCACACGCTAAGAAAGTCCTTTGGTTATCACAATTACAAACGTGGAATTGATCTCTCGTATTTACAGAAAATCTTCAATCACGCCACACCGAGACAGACGCTTGACTATGTTGGAATCACGCAGGATGAAATAGATGAAATTTACATCTCAACAAACCTATAAAACTTGACAGGACTTTTTCCCTTTCTCTCGTAAGGTACAATAATATGAAAAAGGAATTTTGATGAAGGTAAATAATATCGAAATGTTTTCGGTTAAAGAAATTGCAAAGATGTTCAAGATACATCCGGACTCTGTTCGGATATACTTTCGGACCAACAAGCTCAAAGGTGTCAAGATAGGGACGAAATGGTACTGTTCTCGCAAGAATTTAAACAGGTTTCTAAATGCTGAAAAAATATAAAAAAAAATGGGCTCAGCTGCAAACTAAGCCCGGAAAAAGGAAAAATAAATGTATTCTCTTTGCCTTTCGATGTCAGTCTCTTTTGTAAGAGAATTTATGTCAAGTTTTTTTATAAATGCAAAAGAGTTATATGACAATGCTTCATAAAGAGCCGGGAATGAAAATTGCAATAGCAGTAAGCAATTACGCTAACTACAAGATACCAAATGCTGACAGCTATTTATTTGCTCGAGCTCTCAATTATGCAACCCTTGCTAAAAAGCTCCGAGAGGGTTATTCGATTGCTTTTGATTACAGAGAGGGAAATGAATTTAGGCATATTCAAAAAGAGAATTTCAAAGGGGCGGACTTCTTATGTTTGGATTTCGATAACGACAAGGATCTGAAAATAACCATTGACGACATCCGGGAATGTAAAACTAAACAAGGAACTTATTTAAAAGAAAATTCCCTGATCTTATTCACTACTCAGAACCATCAGAAAAATGGGAATGGTGATAGATATAAGATACTCTTTCATTTGCCTCACACGGTGCGGGAATGGAGCTCTCTTAATGAAATTTTCTTAGCACTCAAAGAAAAATTCCCAGAATCTTGTCAAGGTAACAACTTAACCGGCTATTATTATGGGGGCGGTGAGAATGCAGAGGTTATTTGTTTTGGGAATAGACTGAGCGAGCAGGCACTTGACGAACTAACATCAGAGAGGCGGAAAATATTGGAAGCAGAAGGTAAAGAGAATTTAAAAACAAATATCGGTGGCAATCATATGGGTTTGTCCACAATGGACAAAGGCATAAACACACGGGATCAAATAGCAAAAGAATTAAATTGGGGTAAATTTGCACAAGCTGATCCATACTGGCAAAAAGCTTATGATGAAGAACTACACAGGTTGGCAAGGGCAGTAAAAGGCGAGAGAGACAAGACTCTCAGCTCGGCAGCTTTCAAAATTGGACAGTTTGCACACGGAATTGATCTTACCGATGAACAAATTATTGATAATATTATAAAGGTTGCAGAGAGCGTTGGAATTGATAAAAGCTTCACATCAAAGAAAATAAATAGCACAGCAAAAAAAGCATTCGCTTCAGGACTTAAAAACCCACGAACTGATTATTACTCATCTGATTATTCAATAGATACAACAAGCCATAGACGTTTATTTAGCAACTTACCAAAGGCAGGGCACGTGCAAGCTCCAAAGGCTCTTCTTGACATATATCCAAAGGCAAAAGATGAAGCAAAAATGAAATTACTGAACATCGACAGTACTTCCGATTTTGAATTCTTTGAAATTGCAGATAGGATATTTGAAGATGTTTCAGTCTCTTGCCTCAGGAGTTTATTAAAATATATCCAGAATCCTGACATACTGAAATTGTATTTATCCCTTTGGCGTTATGCTGAGCTAAATAAGAAAAAGCTACACACTTCGACTGAAGGTGGTTTTTATATTCTTAACGATGTTGATATCAATGACATAATCGATATTCTGAATCCTGACGTAGTTTTATCTAAACAACACAGGTACAGAAAAAGAGAGGAGTTTAAACAGAATTTAAAGAAGCTCGGATCCATTATCTTCTTTGTTGAAAATCCCTCATCTAAGGTGAAGGGAAAAAATATGCTGAAGATTGATCCTACAGGCAGTTTTTCAATTATCGATAATAAACTAAAATATTTTCTACCATTCCAGCTCAAAAGCATTGGTTCGTATTTCCCAGAGAATATATTTAAACTAACCGCTAATGATAAGACTGCTCTCAGCTTAGTTGTAGGAATTTATCGCAGAGCTAACCAGGTTTACATCTCCCAAAAAGATAATGGATATGCTCCACCGGACTTTCACAAAGTGGAAATTCCCAGAGAAGAAGCAATAAAGATAGCAGGGCTCGAACTTTCAGATAGTCTGAATACTACAGAGACAGACAAGAGCCTGAAGGAAGCACTTCAAAAGCTATCTAAAATTGGTTGTGGCCACGGCAAGTTAATAGACTCACACAAGAAAGGAAAATATATCTCTTTTTCTTTCCCACAAAAAAACCCTAAGGTAAACAACCCAGTTAACGAAGGTAAACAACTCAGTTAATGAAAGTAAACAACTCAGTTAAAACACGTTTTCAGCAAACCGCTTGCAATCAAGCGTTTATGAAATATTTTTTTTCGCCTAAAGTCTTCTTAAATATATTAAAGGTTTCCAGCCAAAAAAAAAAAAGTTTTCCATAGAGAAAAAGAAAGGTTTTTATGAAAAAAACATCAAACAAAATAAGAAATATTCCGAAAGTTGGAGCTAACCAGGATCACTTAAAAGAATCCTTCTTAGAAAACAAGATGGACTTACCAAAAGAAGATGTTCTCTTAAAATTTGGCTCGCAAATTAAATTTTCGCAAAACCGAATAAATAATAAGGTGGGAAATAAGGAACTTCTTGATCTTGATTTCCCGGATATAACTGAACAGTTATTGGATCTCCACGTTAACTTCGATGATATCGACCTTCCGGACATAACAAAGGAACTGCTAAAATTTGATATTAAATTTGATGAAGTTAACATCCCGGAGATTACGTCAGATTTCCTAAATTTTAAAAATGATTTTCAAGATATTAAAATTCCGGATATCACAAAGGAATTTCTATCTCTTGATATAGAAAACATAAAACCAAAAAAGGAGTACAGATGAAAGAGTACAAATTTCTACTGAAGGAGCTAAGGGAATGCGAAGCTTGGCTTATCAGAAAAACCAGCGAACTTGCTAAAATGAACCGGGAGCACGTCTTCGCCGGTGATACCGAAGAAGGATTGAAGGCAGAACTGAAATTTAAAGAGGATATACGTGAGTTACGTCAAGAGATCGAGAAAGAGACTACTAAAGAAAAAGACCTTGAGAAGGAGATTTCTGTTGCTATTGCAGACACTAAGCAAAAATTCTATGACGAAAAGTCCGGGCTTTATCTAATTGAACAAGTGGCTACGTCTCAAGGCATTGATGCTGAGGAGCTATCGAGAAAGATGGATATCTATGCAAAAGCTTGTACTACGAAAGAATTGCTCGATGACGGCTCAAGGTTCTCAAAATGCATCCTGGCACGACAGAGGATCAATGGACTGATCAATGATAAGCTACAGTCCGAAGTTTCTGAACTGCTCGACCAGAAGCAGGGCTTGACGCTTGAAGCTCTCCAGCATCTCGATCTCTGGTATCACGAGTATACTATTGCTAAGAAGCAAATTGGTATTGGATCAAGCGACTCTTACGAAAATCCCGAAACTTTCCGAGCTTTCGGTACGAATGAGTTGGAGAAAGAAGCACTAAACGATTGAGTTTCTCCGCTTTATTCTACAAAAAGGTGGGCTTTCATCATATATCGATAAAAGTCCACTTCTTTATGCACTCAAGAAAATTTAGAATCCCACAGCTTATCGACCTTTATTTTGTATTCATTATTGGATATTTTCTTGATTTTATGGATCCTGGATTTTGGATACCAATTCTCTTGATCACAGAATCTAAGAAGGTAAGCTTTTTTTGTCTCTTGGATCACCTCGACACCGGACACCCAGAAGCTATTTGACAGACCCGAGAAGACAGTTTTCCATAACATAAAGCAAAATAACAGCATAAATGATATTATGTCAATATCACTGTAAAACACCCGCTCAAATACCGAGCTGGTGAGCTAAACTCATATTGACCAGACTAATATCATTACTTGAATCTTGACAAGCTACAAAACTACCACAGCTTTGACTACTGAAAGGACGACAGATGTTAACACTAAAAGACAGAATTAAGAATTTTCTTATTGAGAACCCGGACATATTGACAGCTCAAGGTCAAGGATCTCTCGAACCGCTCTTTGAAAAGTTTGGAAATGAGACGAACCGGAAGTATTTATCGAAGGTTAAGAATGAGGCAATTCTCGAATATGAGCAAGGCACTCTTGAAAAGGTTGCCGGACTTACAATAAGACCTACGACAGAAGAGGCCACAGAGACAGCTACAGAAGGGGCCACAGAGGACTCTACATTTTCTAAAGATGAAGTTGAAAAGTTAAAGGAACTTTTAAAACCCGGGAAAAGATCAAGTTATGGGATAATTTACAAGATACGTTCTTGGAATGACACCGAGCCGAGATCGATCCGGTTATCTTTAAAACTACTTGAGCAAGCTAAGAAAAAAGCAAAGAAGCAAGGATTGACACTACAGGAATTTATAAACTTGATAATTTATAACGAGGTGAACAAATGAAACTTAAAGAAGCAAAAAATTACAAAATACTTTGGGATTTGAATCCACAAGAAGACCCACTAAATAAAGAAACTGAAATTAAAACAAAAGAACAATTTGATGAACTCAATAATTACACAAGAAAAAGAAAAGATACCGGATATTTTTACATCGATGTTTGGAATTTACAGGCAAGGTTGAATTTTTTTTATATAGCAAACAAAAAAGGTTCAGGAACTTCAGAGGTTATTGATGACTTTGAATTAACAGATGACGACATTGACCATATATCGATCAATGTTTCCGGATGGTATCCTGCAAAAGCTAAATTATTAGAAAAAATAAAAGGTTATTTGAAATGACCACAAAGAAAAAAGCTACTTATCAACAGACAATTAAATTTCCAAAGAAAACACCGACCTGGTGGAAACTTTTGTATTTACCTGTAAAACAGGCAAAGGAAGAAGCAAAAAAGCAGACATTTCCAAAAAAACGAAATTAGATCAGAAAACTTTTTTTTGACAGGTAAACGCAAAATAAGGCACGTGAGCGAACGAACGAACATAATTAGTGTTATGAGACTACTTTTTCCACAGTTTGCCGAGATATAAGCAGATCACACTATAACATCGATTTA
>JACKQG010006931.1_pt1 | contig 11675 bp, 11 predicted proteins | sample 8237621 | NCBI WGS metagenome assembly JACKQG01 (sample SAMN15677084, study PRJNA649215) | marine metagenome | biome: marine; feature: Black Sea; material: saline water; isolation source: suspended particulate matter (SPM) from the Black Sea western gyre | collected 2013-06-09/2013-06-10 | depth... | reverse complement strand
TGTCATCACGAATCCCTTATGGCGAACCGGTGACCTCTGAAAAACTCAAAATGATAGAAAAAGCCGAAGACTTTTTACTCTCAATGGGATTCAAACAACTACGAGTGCGGCATCATGGCGAAACCGCGAAGATTGAATTGGGGCAAAATGAAATGCCAAAATTCACCATGGATATTGAAAATAAAGTTAATGATAAATTCATAGAGTTGGGCTTCCAATCGATTTACCTCGATCCAAAAGGTTATCGAATGGGTAGTCTCAACGAAGTACTCAAAGAAAAAAACGATTATGTTTAACGTACAACTACGACCGGAAGTTCGAAAGCAACTGAAAGATCCTGATGGCTTTGCCAGTGGGTTGGGAATCGTTTATACAGGCCTCACCATCACCATGGGTGGCGTGGTGATGATGCTGATTCTATACTTCAACAAACCGGAACATGTGCTTCATCCTACCTGGATATTATTCATCGGCCTCGGTATTGTTGTCTGGGGAGAAATTAAAAAAGCCCGCTGCAAGTAGCGGCGAAGGCGCCGCAGTCAGATGGGTCAATACCCATAAAGCAGGACAACAGGCAAATACCTTTTTACAACTCACTCTGTATCGTCATCGCGAGCCGCCTAGCGGCGCGGCGATCCAGATTACTCCCAAGAAATAAAAGAATCCTCATTTTGCCACTCTCTCATAACATAATCCATAAAACCCGGATAACCCGATGCGCCACAAATTGGCGCTAATTCTTTACCCGCTTGTGTTAGTAATACTCCACCTACTCGAAGCGCATTGTTCTCTTGATTGCGCAACTTGATGGTAGCTGTCTTATCAAAATATCTAACTCTTGCCATTTTTTGAAGGTAGTCACAAACATAATTTTCACTAAAGTCTAAATTGATTAGCCCAATGCTATTTAGATGAAACAATTCCGCAAATTTTAATCCTTGATTAGTATAAATTTCGTTATTTCTTTTTATTATTACAGGACAAGTTTCATCCTCAATATAAAACACAAAGCCAACAAGCTTAGTAAACAGATGAGCATCTTCCTTCTCAAGGCTTGCTACAAGTTCAACAGTTCGTTTGGAAAAAGTTCCAGGTTCGTTCGCTTCTCCCGTTAGAAGTCTTGACCACAAACTCTGCATTTCATGGTCTGAAACCAAGCGGCATTTATCAAATAAATTAGCTATCCAATCCCTATCAAGGTCTTCGGGCTTTGCATCTTCTTTTAATTCTTGCATTGCCTGTGCAGTTATATTTTCTATGTTTTCCTGTTTAATTGTTTCTTCTGCAATCATGCGTTGCATAGCCCGGCCTTGAAGGTCAGAAACCTCTATTTTTCCGAGCGCACGGATTTTATCGGCCTCAATTTCAGCTTTTGCGAGTTGTTTGATTTTTCGAGGTTCGTAAACCACACCAATGGCATCTGATATTTTCTCTATCAAAACCGTAGCAGGCTTTGAAAGGTTGCTAAAATCTATATTTACTAATGATTTATCTTCGCCCATTTTTTCCCTCTCAGCCTTCTTCCACGTCATTGCGAGGAGCTATGAGCGACGAAGCAATCCAAGGTCTGGATCGCCGCGCTCCTTTTAGTCGCTCGCGATGACGGTCATATGATTTTTTCGTAAAGATCATTCCACTGCGGATTCAATTTATTGATTAATTCAATTTTCTTTTTTCTGGAACCAGATTTTATCTGTTTTTCACGAGTAATCGCGTTTCCCATATTTTCATGAACTTCAAAATACACCAACCGCTTACAACCATAATTTTTGGTGAAACCCGGTAAAACCCCCTCTTTATGTTCATAAACCCGCTTTACTAAATTACTGGTCACACCGGTATACAAAGTACCATCTCGTTTATTCGTCATCATATAAACTGCAGGTTGTTTCATAAATTCTGGATTGCTTCGTCGCTGATCGCTCCTCGCAATGACGATTCCACACTATTCCGCCAGTTCTTTTGAACGAAGAGTGGCTTTTTCTACTGCGTTCATGAGAGTGGCGCGCAGGCTGCCTTTTTCCAAAGCATGGAGTCCGGCGATGGTGGTTCCTCCCGGTGAGGTCACGCGGTTTTTCAATTCCCCCGGTGATGTTCCTGTTTCTCTCACCAGCATGGCAGAACCCAACACGGTCTGAACGGTCAGTTCGTTGGCCACATCTCTGGACAATCCCATTTTCACTCCCGCATCGGAGAGAGCTTCGATGATCATGAAAATGTATGCAGGACCACTGCCGCTCAGTCCAGTCACGGCATCGATTTGGTCTTCAGATACTTCGACCGTCCGCCCCACGGACTGGAATATTTCGCGAGACATTTTCAAATCGGCCTTACTCACTCCCTTGCCTGCAGTGATTGCGGTGACCCCCTCTTGCACTACAGCGGGAGTATTCGGCATGGTTCTCACGACACTCAATTTTTTCTTTTTCCCCAGGCTCAAAGCTTCTTCGATTTGAGAAATGGGAACCCCGGCGGCAACGGATATAACCAGTTTTTTTGCGTCCACCTGCCCCGCAATATCGTTTAAGACTTCGCGAATGATTTGCGGTTTGACAGCAACTATCAGGACATCTGATTTTCTTGCCAGATCCAGATTATCCTTCACCACCTTGACCTTATACTCGGAGGTTAAAAAAGTTTGTCGGCCCTTGTTCGGCTCTGAAACAAAAATATGGGTCCCCTTAATCAACGAAGATGAAATCATTCCTTTAATAATGGCTTCTGCCATGTTACCGCCGCCGATGAAACCTATTCTTTTATTTTTCAACACTGGACTGATCTCCGTTATCTATTTTTAATTTATGCGGGATTTCTTTTCCCAAAAATGGCGGTGCCGACTCGAACCAGCGTAGCACCTTCTTCAACTGCCACCGTATAATCTCCGGTCATTCCCATCGACAACTCTTTGAGGTCGACCCTGTTAATGTTCATATTCTGGCATTTATCTCGCAACTGACGCAATCCGGAAAAATATTGGCGCGCGTTTTCTGGATCAGGGTCTTGCGGAGGAATTGTCATTAAACCCTTTATCTCTATCCCTGGCAATTGTGCGAAGTCAAAAAGTTTATCTTCCAGCTCAGAAGGTGTCATACCAAACTTGGCTTCTTCCCCCGATATATTGACCTGCAACAAGACGGGTTGAACCCTGCGCTGGCTTTCAAAGTACTCACTGATTTTTTTTGCAAGGGAGAAGCTGTCTACGGAATGAATCAGGTCAAAATGGTTATGAAGAAACTTGATTTTGTTTTTTTGCAGGTGACCGATGAAATGCCAACTCACATCTTGAAGGTTGACCTCATCTATTTTGGAGACAGCTTCCTGAATTTTGTTTTCGCCGAAACATTTTGCACCAGCCTGATGGGCTGCAATTATTTTTTCCGAAGGCATCTGCTTGGAAACAACAACCAGACAGATGGAGTCAGGATTTCTCCCCACCTTTCGGGCGGCTTCGCCGATTCGATGTTTCACCGATGCGAGGTTATCAGCTATCAATGGAGTGACCTGCTAAAGGCTGGATCAGTAAAGGGCCTGTGTTCCGCGTTCCCCGGTCCTCACTCGAATTGCATCTTCTACCGGGAGTATGAAGATTTTTCCATCACCCAATTTACCGGTCTGAACCGTCTTGACCAGCATATCAACCACTTCTTCAACGGCTTCGTTTTCAAGAACTATAGATATCTCTACACAGGGATGGAATTGTGGAACAACAGCATCCGTATCGGATTTCATCTGGCCCATAGGTTTGCCAATGCCTTTTACATCAAGCACAGACAGACCGGGCACTCCTATCTCAAACAGTTTTTCTCGAACTGCTTCTAACTTCTCATATTTTATAAAACACTTGATCATTTTCATGGCTTAGAACCAATCTAGACCCAATCTGGGTCATTCGCAAGGTGATACCATCAGTTATTTACAGTTTCAGGCTCTTCGTTGGCTGGCAATAATAATTTATGCCAGTTGTTTTTTTCCCAATTACGAGCATCCTTGAAATTCCGATACTCTTTTTCCTTTTTCTTGAATTCCGGATGATGGCTCTGCCACGATCCGTTTTTCTTGTAAGAAGGTGCGAACTGGTGACACATTTCGTGATAGAGCGTCAGCTCCAAGACATAGACCGGAACAAAATCCTGCTTCAAACGAGGATGCAGTCGAATGAGTTTTTTATTTTCGTCGTAAGAACCATAACGAAACCCACTCTTATTCTGGGTTTTTACATCACGCCCCCATTTAACAGTGGCCTGAATCTTGTCATCAAAATATTCTCGATTGAGTCTGTCAAACATTACATCGATATCCTTTGCATCTTCCGATAAATTTTGTTCAATGGATTCAGATTCGATATCCGCTAATTCCTGCCCTTCTATATAATCTTTGATCAATGCTTTTACTGAATCGGAAAGCTCATTTTCTTTTTTCACCTTACCCAATACTTTTTGAGTCAAGTTCTCCAAGACCGTCGATTCAGGCTGCTCGAATTCATCAAAATAAGTTTCATTAAAAACTTCAACCTTAACGATTGGGTCTTCGGGTCTAATTCGCAACTGACCGACATATTCCATACCATTTTTTTTAAGCGTGAACATTCGTGTCAATTCGGCAACCTCTTGTGTGCCATTGCGGCTTGCGCCAAGAGATAACATACCCAAACTAAAGGTTTTTAAAAGATTTTGAACTGGTATCCGTGTTTGATTCATCAGGTAGGCCGTGAGAAAAGTTAAGAAAATTTCAATACCGCTGAACGTCAAGAAATACTACCCTAGAGCGGCAACAAAATCCAATAAAATTAGTTGTTTAGGGCCTTTACAATTTTTTTAATATTCGATACTGTGGTAACCATGAAACCTTTAAAAATTCTTCTGATCCTGCTGTTTTCAGTTTCCTGTTCGACGGGGATTGAATCGAGTCGAACACAAAATAACTATGACCCCAAGACAGATATTGATCTGTTCTTATCCACCAACGATTCAGATATCGAAGTAAAAGCACTCCAACGCCTGAAAGACCAAAAGGTACACCACGAAGCTGTAAAAACTTTATTGAGACAACGAGTCCGACCTGTTGGCGAAAAAAGAGGTCTGCATACAGGGTTGAAATTTAACAACCAGGGAAAAGAATACTCCTATGCTTTGTACCATCCAGAAAATGCAGGAACTCCTTTACCTTTGGTTATTATTTTACACGGAATGGGAGGCAGTGGTGACAACACGGCTGCCAAATGGGCCAAGAGACTGAATAATGAGTTTATTGTCGTCTGCCCGTCTTATCCTATGGGCGCATGGTGGGCACGCCCGGCAGAAGATATGGTTCTGGCGTTAATAGATCACACCCGCTCTCAATACAATGTCGATGACAATCGAGTTTTTCTTGCCGGGCTTTCCAATGGCGCGATTGGAGTCTACACGATTGGAATGTTTTATCCGGATCGGTTTGCGGGACTGATACCCATTGCGGGAGGCATCACGCCACGATTTATGAATTTCCTTATCAACCTAAGGAATACTCCTATCTATATGATCCAGGGAGCGCATGATCCTATTTTCCCGATACAATTGAGTCGTCGTGTAAACAAAATACTTTCTGATATGCGATATCCGGTGGTCTACCGCGAGCATGGAGAAAAAGGCATGGCTCACGGAGGACATTTCCTTCCTGAAAATGAAATACCCGATTTACTGGAATGGATTAAAAAGCAAAAAAGAAGTTTGAATCCAAATAGGGTGCGGATGACTCGCGAAAACAATCACCTCGGAGCCATACACTGGGCACGCTTGACTAAGGGGAAAAACCTTGCCTCTCTTGAACTTCCGGGTCCAGAAAGCCCCAAACCCAACAATCGGAACGGAAAAATTGCCACCTTATTTGTGGAGCGAAAAGGTAACAATCAATTTGAGGTAATGGGAGAAAACCTTGTTGAATATGATCTTTTTTTCAATACGGACACGGTAGATTTTGACAAAATAGTAACCATCACCACTCAAAAAATTCAGAATCAAAACAACAAGCTGGTTGCGGGCGAAAAGAAAATCAGCTATCAGAATAAAATTAAAAAAGACCTCGCCGTATTACTTTATGGATATAAGACGTTTCGCGATCCACATCGACTCTATGATGCGAAGGTCAACATCCTTTTAGAAACCACACTGGTTCAATCCCTGCCATGACCGAGGGGCACTCTACTAAATCGAGTTCTCAATCTCTTTTATTAAAATCCATGAAGCTCTTGGGTTGGGAGCGGATCACCGTCGCCTTGGCAAACCACGCTTGCTCGCCTTTCACTCATGATTATTGCCTGCAATTAAAACCTGAAACAGAATTCGAAACGGCAGAGAAAAGGTTGGATGAAACGGCCGAAATGGTGGCGTTGCTTAATTCACTGGAATCTTTTCCCATGGATCGCTTTGAGGATATCCGTCCCATCTTCCAAGATGTGGACGAACAACACACGATAGATACCGGTCAATGCCTCGTAATTATGAAGTTGCTGCGGCTTTGCAAGAATCTTTGTAAAGACGTAGACAAAAAATATGCCTTCCCACTCATTCAGGGCAAACTTTCACAACTGGACCCTCTAAAAGAATTTCTTAACGACCTCAATCGTTGTATCGATGATGAAGGTAATATCAAAGAAAATGCTACCCCGGAATTAAAACAGGCTATCCGCGAAATCGAAACGGCCCGCAATAAACTAGAAGAAAAAATCCGCAAACTCTTTTCCAGCACCACGATAAAAGAAGCCTTGCAGGATTCTTATATCACCGAACGGCAGGAAAGAATGGTAATCCCCGTCCGCGCTGAATTTAAATCGAAGGTAGACGGCATTGTTCATGACATTTCAGGAACTGGGCAAACACTTTTTATTGAGCCCGCATCGGTGGTACCCCTCAACAACCAACTAAAAATTGCGCGGCTGAAAGTAGAACAGGAAAAGGCTCGAGTGCTGCAATCCCTTGCAATGCAGACTAACGAACACAGAGAATCGCTGCTAAATAATATGAAAAACCTGGCGGCCCTTGATCTCATTTATGCAAAGGCCCGCCTGGCGAAAACCATGGATGCGGTTAAATGTCCAATGAACCAGAAGTCTAAAATGCAGCTGAAAGAAGCTCGCAATCCCGAATTAACGTTGGATGGCGAAACCGTAATACCCAATACCATTGAATGGCAAGAGTCAACCAGAGTCGTTATCATTTCCGGTCCCAATACAGGCGGAAAAACGGTGACTCTGAAAACACTCGGACTGTTGTCTTTAATGGTGCGATCAGGACTCTTTCTTCCTGTGAAGACAAATTCTTATATTCCCTTTTTCCCTGAAATTTATTCCGATATTGGAGACGACCAGAACATCCAATTAAAGCTTTCTACATTTTCCGGGCATTTGGAAAAAATTATCCGGATTATTGACAATGCCTCTTCGGGTTCTCTTGTGCTTTTGGATGAGTTGGGTATAGCCACCGACCCCAACGAAGGAGCCGCTCTTGCTGAATCTATTCTTCTGGAGTTAAAACGAAAAAATGTAATGACACTGGTTTCAACGCATTATTTTTCATTGAAAATACTTGCGCAAACTCAGGAAGGGTTTTTAAATGCCTGCACCGAATTTGACTTGGATACGATCAGCCCCACCTATCGGCTGATATTTGGTGCACCCGGACAAAGTGCTGCGCTCGACACCGCCGAGCGGTTAGGACTGCAACGCAGCATCATCGATCACGCACGCAGCTTATATCAAGCCAAAGACAAACGGGCTGAGAATCTATTGGAAGACCTGACCCGCCAACGTTTGCAAATGCATCAGGATCAGGAAAAAATCAAGGAACTAAAAGCCCAAGTCGAGCAATTTAACCGGGAACAAATTCAAATCACACAAAAACTTCGTGAAGAAGAAAAAGATTTTCAGAAGAATAAAAATAAAAAGCTGCAAGCGGAGATACGGGCTGGGAAAAATGAAATTCAAAAAATGATTCAGGAGATCAAGGGAGAAAAGGACTTACCCAAAATACGCAAAGTTGAAAAGAAAATCCAAGCGATAGGCAAGAGTCCACTTACATCCGATCATAATCTGGAGGATTGGAGCCTGACAGCAGACGAATTAAAACCAGGCGATACCGTATTACTACTAAATTTGGGCGCAACGGCCACGCTTCTCGAAATCGCAAAGGGAAAGAAAAAGGTCCGGGTACAAATGGGGAATATCAACACTACTGTTGAAGCCTCCTCAATACGTGGTAATCCTCACCGGAAAAGCGACCCTATAAATATAAATCGCAAGGTCTTAATGAACATTGAGGATGAATCAAAAGGTGGGTCTTCCTGCGATCTCAGAGGCATGAACTCTGAGGAAGCTGAGACAAAAATGGAGGCTTTTATCAGTCATGCGATTGTATCCAAAGCTACACGGGTAACGATCATTCACGGACATGGAATGGGGACAATCAAAGCACTCGTTAAAAGCTATTTGGAAAAAACAGGGCTTTGCAAGCAGTTCTCTCCCGGCAGACGTGAAGAAGGAGGAACAGGCGTTACGGTTGTAGAGTTTTAATTTTTAAGAAACCAGTTCCCCTACCTTTTTTTTCAGCTTAGGCACCAGCTCTTTTTCGAACCACGGGTTTTTCTTCAACCAAATATTATTGCGCGGTGAAGGATGCGGCAATACAAAGTATTCGGGTTGGTATTCCTGCCAGTTTTTCACCGTATCGGTCAGGGTAGCTTTTTTTCGGGTTTTCAAATACCAGCCTTGTGCGTATTGACCAATTAATAGAGTCAGTTGTCTTTTCGGTATCTTATCAAGAATCGGCTGCATCCACTTTTCAGCGCATTCAGGACGTGGCGGCAAATCTCCCGACTTTCCTTTACCGGGATAGCAAAAGGCCATAGGGACAATGGAAAAATAGTTTGTATCATAAAATTTTTCTTTCGATACCTGCATCCATTCACGCAATCGGTCACCGCTGGCATCGTTCCAGGGAATTCCGGACTCTTGCACTTTAATTCCTGGAGCCTGCCCCACAATCAGAATTTTTGATTTCGTTGATAATGAGAAAACAGGTTTCGGTGGATAGGGAAGATCCGCCTCACAAAGAGTGCATGCTTTAATATTTTTTTTAAGTGCCGATATCGTGTTAGATTCTTTCATAGAACCATTTTAATAAAAGGGAGAAACCAAATGAACAGAAAAACATCATCTGTCTTGATTATTTTTTTAGCAGGAGTTTTTACTTTTTCAGGTTTGGCTTGGAGTGGGGAAATTCAGACCATCACCCTGCAAGGAAAGCCATTAACTCTAATGGGGGGGAAATCGCAGGTGGGAAAAACACTCCCGACCGTCCGCCTCCCTGACCTGGGACTGAACATGATTGATTTACAATCGTTCAAAGGCAAGGTGACGATACTGAGTGTCGTTCCCTCCCTGGATACTCCCACCTGCGACAAGCAAACTCATATACTCAGCGAAGAAAATAAAGGGCTGGATAAAATCGCAAACCTGATTACCATCAGCCGAGATCTACCCTTCGCGCAAAAACGGTTCGCCAAGAATGCAAAAATAAACAATATCACTTTCTTATCCGATTACCGTGACGCCGAGTTTGGAAAACGGACCGGCTTATTGATCGAAGAAAATCGTCTGCTGGCGCGAGCCGTATTTGTTTTGGACCAAAATGGAATTGTTCGCTATCTGGAAATCGTATCTGAGTTGTCCAAACTCCCTGACATGGATAAGGCTATGGAGTTCGCCCGCTCACTTTGATCTGTCAGACCCAAATTTTTGGTCTTATTATTTTATCGACCGGGAAAAGACAGAACTTTAAACTTTTTAGTTCTGATTTTTGGAAAGGCTTTATTGATAAAAAAAGGGGGTTTATTAAAGTATTTGGGAGCCTAAAGGCCTATTCTGGGTGGAATATTATATTTTCAACTAATTAAAGACCTGGACTAACTCGTTGAAAACTTTCTTTTCTTTTTTCAACTTGTTTTCATTGCCCAAGACACATACATGGCCTTCATCACGGATTTTCTGGAACATCTCTGAATACTTTTTCAGGTCTTCCAACTGCGTGGCCAATAGTTCACGCCTAAATTGCAATCTCATCTCATGTGTTCGTCCCGTGAGATAATCTATCATCGAGGAGGATCCTTTGCGATCCGGTGTTAGAGGCGGATCCATTTTCCCGACACAACCAATTATTATTTTCTTCAATTCCTCAGGGGGAATATCCAGTTGTGCCAGAAAATCTGCAATCTCATCATACACCCCCAATGTCTCGGATAGATTAGGGTCGCGATAAGAGACGAGGTTATAATCACCTGTTAAAAAATTGAAAGAATTGCTGCTTCCATAAGCTCCGCCATGTACACGCACTTTATCCCATAAGTAACCGGTACGAAGCAGACCTTTTAGCACTTCGAATTGGCCTGTGTACTTGAATCCCATTTCATATAAATTTGCGCCTTTGCCAACATGCTGAACATTGCTGGCAGTTAAAAAACCTTCATTGGGGGAAACGGCTTCGAAGTTCCATTCTGCCACGGCCAATTCTTTATCAGAAAGAAGATCAGATAAGCTATTTATGCGATTCTCAATTTTTTTATAATCCTTCTTTTCACAAGTGACATTGAAAAGAGTATTTTGTTTGGTGAATATTCGTTCCGCCACTTCTTTGAATTGTTTTGCTACAGCTTGCGGGTCATTTTCTACCTGTTTCAACAGGGTTTCGAGAAACCGGTAATAAGTTATACCATCCGTCAATTCATCGAACTTTCCAAGACGCGAATGGTAGGATTGCAATCTTGACATAACATAATGATTGCCACTGGGAACAATGGAATCTTCCAAATCTGCTTTCGCACTGCGAATGATTTCCGCCAATCGCTTGCTGTCTTCAAAGCTATACTCAGAAAATAATTCATTGAACAAGTCAAACAAGTCATCCACCTTCTCAGTCAGAGCCTTGCCATTGAAAAATACATAGGAAACGATGGATTGTCTGTCTTGAACGGTTGCCGATGAAAAATGAGAACTTCGAATTCCACCGGTGTGAATGCCAATCTTTTTTGAAATCTCGGTATAAGAATGTCGTTTCGTACCCATCCCTAAAATCAGGGAGCCCATCAGTGGAACATACTGAAGCATTTCTCTGGGTACTTTGTGTATATTAAAACCTATCTGAGTGTAAGCAATATGATTGGTAAACAAATCATGGAATAGAACTGTCTTCCCGTCTGAATCTTTTATCTCCATGGGATACTTTTCCATACTGTCAGGAACATCTTTTATTTCCAGGGACGGTAAAGAAGCGAGAGCTTCCGGGCTATCCCCCTTCAATTGATTTTCTTGAAGCCTGCCCGTTTCTTCTATCAGCGATTTAATTTCATCTGTACTCAATCCTTTTTTTATTTCCCTGAGTTTCTTCCTTTCGCGCGCATCCAACTTCTTTCCAAGATCAGCTTGAGGTGCTGCTATCAAAATACTTTTATGATTATTTTCTATCAGATATTGGCTTATCAGGTTTTCAAAATATCCCTGTGTGGACTTTTTCTTGATTTTTCGCATGACCTTTTCAAATTTCAAATGCGAAAAGGGATTCTGCCCATATAACCACGATCCCAAAGCTTGGATATTGTAAACAATCCCTTTTGCAAAACCTCCATAGTTGGCCTCCTGCAGGCGAAAGTCC
>JACKQG010006930.1_pt1 | contig 11676 bp, 4 predicted proteins | sample 8237621 | NCBI WGS metagenome assembly JACKQG01 (sample SAMN15677084, study PRJNA649215) | marine metagenome | biome: marine; feature: Black Sea; material: saline water; isolation source: suspended particulate matter (SPM) from the Black Sea western gyre | collected 2013-06-09/2013-06-10 | depth... | reverse complement strand
GCGAAGATGCGCTTAGATTGATACTCCTGCAGCTTCAATTGTCCTCCTCAAAAAATAAACGAGGGGGCACCCCTCGTACTCCCCAGGCTTTCGCTGCACACGCCCTATCGGGCCGTTGGCTCCAACACCTGCACCCGATTGTGGCCGCTATCGAGCACGTATACCTGACCAGCCTCGCTCACCGCCAGCCGACAAGGACAGAGAAACCCGGCCTCAGGACCACCAAACTTCTCCAAGAAATGCCCGTCACCCGTGAAGCGGTGGATCCACCCTGTGCCAGAATCCAAAACCAGGACATAGCCATTCTCATCCCAGGCCACGGCTGAAGGCTCGACGAACCGCTCATCCCCGCCCTGCCAGGAGGCGATGAAACGGCCAGTAGGGTCGAAGACCTGCACGCGGCGGTTGCCGCTATCGGCCACATACACGTTGCCCTGGGCATCAACGGCGATGTCTCGAGGGTTGTCGAACTGCCCAGGAGCGACCCCCTGGCTTCCCCAGGCCAGGCCCTTGCCTACCGCCACGTGCGTCTCGGCATCGGTGGCCAGAACGGTTTCCTTCCTGGGGAGAAATACCTCGGCGGGAACCAACTCCCTCCGGCCATCCGGCCTGGTCCAATAGAGCTCCAGCAGCCGCCAACCCGACAGGTAACAATAGCGAAGCTCCAGTGTGTGCAAGCCGGCGATCAGGTCTGCCTGTGACGTATACCACCTCTCCACGACTTCTTGATTGTTATGGAGCACCAATTGATTATCAAGGGAAAGCCACACCTGGCCATTGGAAAAGGTCTCGAAGGTATAGCGGCCCGACTCAGGCACACGAATCCAGCCTTCCCAGCGAGCGGAAAAGGGAGATGCCTCTGGTTGGTGAAACCATCGGAAAGAGATGAGGGGATCAATGCGCTGCAAGACCGCCTCGCCTGCCCAATCAGCGTTCGAGTAGTAATTCCCCAACAAGCCGTTGGCCTCCGACCTGGGCGTCAGCACGTAGCGAGGAACCACCATCTCGCTCTGGTATGGAGGACGCCAGTAGAGGGCGATAGCATCTTGGCTGCTGGCAGCTATGCCCATCACCGTAATGGCGTGAGGTCCAGCGGCCAGGGTCACTTCCGAGGCCTGTCGTCCGCCGGGATTATCCACCAGCAGCGAGTCGTCAATGAGCAGGCGTGAGGGTTGGGTCGAGTCCAATCCCATTAAGTAACTACCCTGGGAAGGGAGATGTATGGTGCCCTCCCATCGGACACTGTAGGGTAGGGACCTGATTTCACTCTGGTCAAACGAGACCGCTACGCCCTCCCTGGTTAGCTCGGGCTCTCCCTCCCAGCCCGTACCTTGGTAGTAGCGGGCTATCAAACCTTGCTTGCTGGCTACCTCCTGCTGCGTAACCAGGTAGGCAACGAACAACGAGCTTCCTTTGGTATCCTTGCAATCACGCAGGACACCGCCGGGGTAATAACTCTCGATAAAGGGCAATGTCTGGAGATGGCTGCCCATCAGGATAAAGGCCACGTCCCGGTCAACCTCCTGCCGGACGGGCACAACGTCGGTCACGTTGGCCACGTCTACGCCGTCTACGCCGTGAGCGATGAAGCGAATGGTTCCGTGCTTGATGTAGGTGTGAGGTGTCCCAAAGAAATAGATCAGGTGGTCCTGGCCCAGCTCACGGATGTACTTGGCCATGGTGGTGATGTCCAGCCAGGGCCACCACTGGGCGTAGCGGACGAAGTAGGCATCTATGTTGACGTAGGCCACAATGCCCAGGAACAGGGCCAGGGGCAAGGCCCAGTAGATAGCCTTGCGCCAGTTTACTGCTCTGGTCAACTCCTCCCGGAACTGCTCGACGGCGATGGCAGCAAAGGCGAAGGGCACTGGGATCAAAGCAATGATGCGGTGGACTTGAGGGGGATCTATGGATAACAAGCTTCCCTGCAGGATCAGGCCAAACCAACAGAGGAGGAGAGCGTATCTCGCGTCCCTCCAGCGATAGATGCTGTATGCGATCCCCAGCACGTAGAGCGCTGCGGTGAAGAAGTCCAAGACCGGCTCCTGCGTGAAGCCGTAGAAACCACTGGCATCGCTGTAATAATTGAACACCAGCAAAGCCCGCTCCGTCTGCATCCGTAGCACGTCCAGCACCTCCGTGGTGCCATAAGTCGCGAGGAGACGGTCCATGTTGTTGAAAATGAATCGGTCGTTCATCCGCTTTATCAAAAAGCCCTCCCAGCCATGGCGGGAATAGAACAGTCCCAAGGGGGCGAAGGTGAGGAGAGCCGCGATCAGAAAAAGCAGAATGTTGCGCCACTGATGGCGGAGGAAGCCGCGCCTGAAGATGACCAGGTATAGGAGCAACAGGACGATCAGGGGCGGAAGGAGATGCGACTTGTTGCCGAAATAGAAAGCGAGCCCCAGGCTCATCCCCGACAGGCAATAGTCGAGAGGGCGCCGAGACTCCAGGCCCCGATACAGAAAGTAGATGATCAGCGTCGTGAACAGAGGGACCTCGATGTCGTTCATGGCTAGACGACTGAAATGGATGTGCCAGTGGGAGACCGCCAGCAGGAAAGCAGCTACGGTAGCTGCCCATCTACCGAACATCTGCCTGATCAAAAGATACAAGGCCAGCACGGTCAGCGCGCCAGCTATGGCCGAGAGCATGCGCACCCCCGTGACGTTCATGCCGAAGACCTTCATCGTGAGGGCCTGCAGGTAAGAGAACAGGCTAGGGTGCCTGTCCCAGCCGGTGCCAAAGGGGGGAAGCGGTCTGCCTTCCATAATGCCAACGGCGTCCATGGCCCATTCACCTTCGTCGCCGTGAAAACCTCCGGGGATGAAATCGAGGCCATAGGCTCGCAGAGCGAATCCCAGCGCCACAATCACTATCACCAGGCCCACTTCGACCCAGTGAGATTTCAATCTGTGCCAGTAAGTGCTTACCGGTGTACCGTAGGGCCAGCAGGCAGCGACTAAGAAGGCCATGCTGGCCAGCCAGAAGACAACCTGCCCCAGATAGGCGGTGCCCCTTCGTTGGAGCATCAGGGAGAAAGCCAGGGCCAGCACAGAGGCGAAAGACAGAGCAAACCTGAGGGGTGTGAAGTTAGGGCGCTCCATGTCGGGTGCTGCTGGAGCGGGTTGGGCTTCCTTTGATCTAGGCGAACCCGGCCAGCGCCCCTCCAACAAAGCGTAGACCCAGATCACCGCGATGGCCACGCCATAGAGGAGCAGCGCTTCTCGGTAATGGATTCTGTCCTCGCCGAAGAAATACTGAGCGATAAAAGCCAGGGCCAGAGCTAGGGTGAAGAGGATGAGAGTTGCTCGCTCCTTCACTGAAGTCTCCTGCTCTCGAATTTCTGAATGCGGTGATTCAAAGTATCGGCCACGTAGAGATTGCCCGCCTCATCCAAAGTGAGCCCCACGGGGATGCGGAACTGCTCCGGGCCGCCCCACTGACCCAGAAGCTCGCCCTCACGGGAGTAGCGCCTCACCTCGTGCTGCTCAGGGGCGGTGACGAACAGGCTGCCGTCGGCAGCCAGGGCCAGGTGAGGGCCGTTGTAGGCGCTGGCCAGGGGGACGGCCCACTCACCCTGGTAGCGGCCGAAGAAGTCCCAATGCTGAATCCGCAGGTTGGCCGCGTCCGCCACGAAGAGGTCGCCCCCTGGGCCGATAGCCACGTCAGAGGGCTCCACGAGCTGGCCGGGGCTGTTCCCCTTCTCCCCGAACTGGGTCAGCAGGTTTCCCTCGCTGTCATACTTGACCAGCCGGCAGCCTCCGGTGTCGGCGATGTAGATGTTGTCCTGGGCGTCAATGGCCATTCCGCGGGGATGGAAGAACCGACCCTCCGGACCGCCGAAGCGGCCCAGGGACTCGCCGTCAGCCGTGAAGCGATAGATCCATCCCGGCTCGGAGTCGAGAACAAGCACCTGGCCCTGACTGGTCACCACCACGGCCAGGGGCTCGACGAAGCTCTCCTCCCCGCCGCCCCAGGCCAGGAGGAATTCGCCCTGGCTGTTGAACTTCTGGATGCGGCGGTTGCCGGTGTCTGCCACGTAGACGTTGCCTTCTTTGTCAACGGCGATGTCTCGGGGCTCATTGAACAGCCCGTTGTCCGCTCCGGGGCCACCCCAGATCTCTGGCTGGCCCAGGGCCATCTCTTGAGGCTTGGTGGGCACAGGAGGCGCCGTCGGCGCGTGTACCACGAGCTCAGGGTAAGCCCCCTGGGGAGGAAGAAGTCGCTCGGAGGGTATGATCTCCTGTCCCCCACCCGGCGGCCTCCAATAGAGATTGACGTGGGAATGGCTGCTCCTGTCCACGTACCGCACGCTGATGTCGTGCCAGCCCGCTGTCAGGCTCATCTGCCCCTCGCGGTACTGATTGGGCACGTGAGCTTCCACCACCGGCTGGCCGTCAACGTAGAGCCAGGAGTCGTCAATGGACTCCAGCCCGAAGCCATAGCTCCCATTCGTAGGCGCTTCCACCTTGCCCGTCCACTCCACGGTGTAGGGCCTGGACAGGAGGGTGATGTGGAAATAGAGGGCCAGGGAGGGGTCAATCTGCTCTAGCGCTGGCTCCCCCGCCCAGTCCAGGCCCCTATAGTAGCGGCCCAAGAGGCCGTTGTTGGTCACCGGCGGGGCGGTGTATAGAAACTGCTGGGGAATCGGATTGAGTGGCTCTCCCGGTGGCTGCCAATAAAGGTCCACTCGTCCCCCCCCCTTCATCCCCCCCACTTCTGGGGGGGAAAGAGGGAGGGCGGCCTCTACTCGCAGGGCATGGTTCCCCTTGGCCAGGAGAAGTCTGGCCTCCCCAGGCTCATCCAGCAGGAGATTCTCGTCCAGATGAACCCGGCCCTCGGCAGGTGCCAAAAGGCCCAGGTTGTAGTGCCCGTATCGCGGCACGTAGAGTATCCCCTCCCAGCGGGCGCTGAAGGGCATGGGCAAAGGTGGCTCGGCTGCCCAATCGAAGCTGATCTGGGCATCTTTACGCTCCAGGATGAGCTTCTCTTCCTCCTCGCCTCCCTGGTAATAACGGCCTACCAGCCCCTGGATGTCCTTGATCTGTCCGGGCGTCAGTTGGCAAGAGTATAGCACAGCAGGGCCGCCGTAGGGAGATTGGAACTCCTCAAAAGTGCCCCCAGGATAGTACCGCCTGGCGTCCAGGAACAGGGGACGCCTCTCAGGATCAAAGAAGAGCACCGCCTCCCGCTCCCCGCTCTCCCGCAGGGGCATGGTGGCGTTGGTCTCCAGGCGCTTGTACTGAGTTACGTTACGGGCCAGAAAGCGCAGAACGGGGTGGTTATCATAGAGGGAGATGACGTGGAAATCGTAGCCGGGGCCCATGGCGGCCATGCGGCGGGCGGTGAGGGTCTCGGCGGTGGAGAAAGCGTTCCAGACGGCGAAGTCCTTGGCCTGCACCCGGAAGTAAGTGTACATATTCTTCCAGCCGATGTAGGCCAGCAGCAGGCAGCAGGCAGCGGCCAGCAGCCAGTACCAGCGCCTCACCACCTTGTCCCACTCCGTAGCGATCAGATACAAGGGAACGCAGGCCAAGACGTAGGCCGCAGGCAGGGTGCCGATGGCTCGCAGAGATTGAGGGGCCTCGAACTCCAGAGAGAAGATCCCCCCACACAGCATCACCAAAAGCCAGGCCACCAGCAGCAAGTACTTAGGCTGGAGCCCACGGTACAGGCTGTAGCCCAGCCCCAACACGAAGAAGGCGGAAGTGGCGAAATCCAGCATCGGCTTGCCGGGCAGGTTGTGGCGGCCATTGGGATCGCCGCGATAGTTGAACATCAGGAGATGCTGTTTTGTGCTCTGGCGCACTACTTCGATGGCTTGAGAACGGGTCTTACCCTTGAATATGGAGGTGACACGCGCACGATCAGAGAAGGCCTGGGGGTTTCGCCAGGCGAATTGGCCCACCGGAGCGAAGACCAGAAAGGCCGCCAGGACGAAGACAAGGATGCCCAGGTGATGACGCCGCACAAAGCCTCTCTCGACAATGGCCTTGTGGATCAAGAATAACCCCACAACAGGAGCAAAGAGATAGAAAGCAGAATAAAAGCAGGCTCCAAAGCCCATCGCCGTGCCGCCCAGGGCGAAATCCACGCTCCGCCCAGAGCGTAATCCTCTCATCAGAAAGTAGAGGACCAGAAACTCGAAGAAGGGAGTAGTGATGCAATACATTCCAATGCGGCTGAAATTGACTCCCCAACGGGAGATAGCGATGAGAAAGGCTAAGACCAACGCCAGTCGCCGATCAAAGAACTCGCGGCCGAAGAGATAGGCGGCGATCACCATCGCCATACCAAAGACGGCACTGACAACCCGGAGGGGGAAAATACCTATGCCAAAGAGCTTGAACGAGAAGGAGATCAGGAGCATGAAATGGGCCGGAGAGTTGGTGGGTTGCATGTAGATGGGCTGATAGCTGGGATCATCCAGGATGCGTTGGGCCTCCAGGCCATTCACCGCTTCGTCGTACCAGACGCCGAAGGGGAGGGAGTCCAGGTCGTAGAGGCGCACTAAAGCAGCGATGATGAGGATCGCAATCAAGATAACCGTCTCTGTCTTAGGAGGCCAGAGCCGAGACAGTGCCCTGATCCCGGCTGCCCTGAGTGCAGCCGAAGGGTCGAGGGAGGAAAACTGGCGGAGGTTCCACTGCCTCGGTGTGAACTCCAGCGCCCAGAAGGCGGCCACAAAGAGGACAATGCTGGCCATGTAGAGGAGCCAAGCTGTAGTAGTGGTTGGGGCACTGCGCCCGAAGAGGCGCAGAGAGAAGAGGATGCAACCCCCAGCCAGGGCCAGCAATGCAAGGCCCCAGCCCAACTGGCGTGTCGAAATCCCTGGCCGCGTTGGTGGAGAGCCCTCTGCCTCGATGTTCCTATCTTTTCGTCGGTTGGCATAGACCAGTAGGACGACCGCCACGAGGTAGAGGATCAAGGCGTCGTCAATGGAGTCCGTTCGGAAGCGGCTCTGGGCAAAGAATCCCAGACCCACCGCCGCCAGGGTCAGTACCAGGTTAGTGATTTTGCGTCGTCCTTGCATAATTGGCAGATGGCTGATGGCTAATAGTGTTATCGGATATCGGGTAATGGATATTGGAGGCCCGTGATTCCGCTGCTCTTAGCTCGGCAGGTTATGCGTCACCCAACCCCGCTCTTCCAGCAAATGGGTCAGTTCCCACGTGGTCATACCCAACGCCTCCGCCAGATAGCCGAAGGAACATTCAGCACGGCGGTAGCGGGCGTACAGTTCTCGCAATCGGGTTTCAAATCCCAATGCGATCAGCTCTTGTACCGCCTGCTCTGGGCTGATCTGCTTGTTCTCTGCCCAGTGTTCCACCAACCGGTCCATTGGCGGGGATAGTTCAATCGTTATTGTTCCCATTGATGTACTCGGCTGTACACATTGGGCATCACGTATCTGTTCACCTTGTGCTCACAGCGGACCCTAGTCCGCTGCCCCAAGGGCGCAGTCGGGCGCCGAAAACCGCTGGACTTACCTGGTCAGGGTCACCACGGGCTGCCGAGGCCGCTGGACTAGGGTCCAACGGGAGCAGGTGAATAGTTGCAGTATCACCTCACTGATGCAAATTTCATCACTCGATGGTTGGCCGAATCGGTCACGTATACGTTACCTTCCCCATCAACGGCGATGCCTGTCGGCAGGCTGAAGGATTTGCTGTCGAAGCCGTACTCACCGAAGGTGGCTACGAATTCGCCGCCCTGGTCGAAGACGAGCACCCGGTAGCCCTCAGGATCGGTGACGTAGACGCGATCTCCAGCGGCGGCCAGGTAGGGCTTGTTGACCACCGATTGACCGTACCAGCCTGAGATGGGCCACTTGGTGACGAACCCCCCTCCCTCCCCCCCCGCAGGCGGGGGGGGCAAGGGGGGAGCGAACTTCTGCACCCGCTGGTTCCAGGTATCGGCCACGTAGATGTTACTCTCCTCGTCAGTGGCGATACCCACGGGCTCATCCATCTGACCGTCCTCCACCCCGAAACCGCCCCATTGATCGAGGAACTGGCCATCGGGATCGAACACCTGCACCCTCTTATTCCCCGTGTCGGTAACATAGACATTGCCCGCCGCGTCAATGGCTATGTCGCGCGGCCCCCAGAAGAAGCCCTCGTCGCCGACCGCAGCGCCGCCGGTGGCACTGTAGCCACCCCACTGCAGCAGCAAGTTCCCTTCGGCGTCGAATTTCTGGATGCGATGGCCCCAGGTGTCGGCCACGTAGACATGACCTTCGGCGTCCACAGCAATGCCCCAAGGTTCCTTGAACTGACCTGGGCCATCCCCCTGGCTGCCCCACTGGGTGAGGAACTTGCCACCTGAGTCGAACTTCTGGATGCGATGGTTGCTGCTGTCGGCGACATAGACGTTGCCTGCCTCATCCACCGCGATACCTCGCGGATCCTGAAACTGGCCATCGCCTTTACCCTGGCTGCCCCAGATCAGCATGGCCGTCACCTCGCGCTTACCTTTGGCATAGGGATCCTCCACCACTTCTATCGGGGCCGGGCCGACGCCGTAGTCCCAGAGCTGGTTGACCACGTCCTTGCGCACGCAGAAATAGAACTCGTCCTTGAAATACCAGTCGTCGGTGGAGCGGGGGTACTTGCGATAGAAGAAGATGTTCCACCACTCACGCCGCTTGGCCGGATCCCTCAATATAGCAAGGATCTTGCCTGGGGTCCAGTTCTTGTACTCCTCCATAGGCCACCAAATCAGTCGTCGCTTAAACCAGTAGTAATTGTCGCCCAGGAAGGGCCTGACCTTGGAGTCATTGGGCGGGCCGACGAGGACTATCGGTGCGTCCAGGGCCTGTTTTGAAGGCTGGGCGCCGTAATAGGCCAGATTGGGAAACTCTTGCAAGTACCACTCGAAGGGCCAGGTGGATTCGTTGTCGTAGGCCACTTTGATCTGCTTATCGCCCACCGTCCGCCGCGAGATGTCCTCGATCTCTCTCATGGTCAGCGTAATATCGGGAGTGCCGTGAGCGTAGACAATGAGCTCCTTGGCGGTGTCATAGTTTATATAACTGGCCATCCAACTGAAGCGAACGGTGAGAATGCAGAGAAGCACAAAGACGGTGACGAAAACCACCTGCAAGCTGCGCCTCGTCCCCAGACCGCGCCAATAGCGCACCAGGCCCACGATGAGGATAGCGCTCACCACCAGAGCCGCCAGCCACTGCAGAGTACGGCTCAGTTGGACAAGGGACCTCCCCTGGAAAGGAGCCGCCGTTACCAGAGCCGAGCCGGCGAAGAGGATGAGGATCAACAGCAGGGCCAGGATGGGCCCACCGCCTCGCCAGATCCCCCGCCAATCAATCCGCTCGAAGACCTGGCCGACAAAACGCCCGGCCACGACCATCATCGGCAGGACAGGATGCACGATCAACCAGGGCATCTTCTCGCCGGCCCAACTGTAGATAACCACGCTGGTGATCAACCAGTAAATCAGAAAGGGAACAACAGGGGCTTTTGAACTTTGAGCTTTGCGCTTTGAACTTTGAATTTCAAAACCCATCCCGATTAAGCTGAAGATCAGCGGCACGAACTCATACATGGGCATGAGGACGAAGTAGTAATACCAGGGTTGGCTGCCGCGCTGGACGCCATGTTGGGCCAGCCAATAGCCCAGGGAACCGACCACCCCCGTGGCGAAGCCCTGGCCGTTGGTGAAGAAGGTGGTGTAAAGGACGATGAAGATGCTGTAGAAAAGCCCGGCACAGATGAGCCAGCGTTTCCAATCCCACCAGATACCCACCAGGGCAGAAATGGCCAGGAGGACAAGAAAGGTCACGCCGGAGCGAAGGATCCCCGCCTGACTATAGTCCAGGGGATTGAAGCCCAGGAGCTTTACGGGGAAAGCGGTGAGGAGAGGCAAGACCAGAGTGGCCATCACCAGGGCCAGCTCAAAGGCCGGGAAACTCTTTATCGCCCGCTCCCTATCGCCAAGCCATTGGACCAAAAAGAGTAGCACCAGGAAGGAACCGAGGATAAAGCCATGAATAAAGGTGACTTCCTTGGTGCAAAAGGAGAGGGACAGGATCACAGCCATCAGATAGAGGTGAAAGCTCTTGCGTTCCTCCAGGTATCTAAAAACGGCGAAGATGAGAAGCAGGGTCCAAACGACGATGTAGATGTCGTTGCGGATGTAGCGAGAGTAATAGAGAAGAGAGGGCGAGATGAGAAACAGCACCGAAGTCACCAGCGCTCCTGTCCGCCCCAGCCACTTGCGAAATAGATAGGGCAATGCGATCAGGGCTACGCCGAAGAGGGCGGGCACGATGCGGGCCGTGTAGTCGTTCACGCCAAAGAGGAGGTGGATGAGAGCGTTGGCGTGGAAGAGGAAGGGGCCATGGCTGGCGGGGTCGTGTCGGTAGCCCTGGCCGGCATACAGCTTCCAGGACCAGTTGCCGTGCCAGCTCTCATCGTGGCTGAAGGCCCGCGCTCCCAGGTCCCAGAAGCGGGTGGCTATAGCCAAAACGATGAGGAGGATGTAGAGAGTTGTTTCCCAGTTCAGGTTGAGAAAACGCCGAATAGGGATGTCGAGGAAGCTGCTCTTTTCACTTGTAGATTGTTGCATTGAAGTCACCTCTCATAATTGGTCAGATAGTCCTTGGTCATTGGTCATTCGTCATTGGTCATTCTCCTGGCGGCACCTCTTGCTTCACCCACAAAACCAGATTGTCGGTTTGCACTGGCGTGGGGGCTTGGCGATAGAACAGCCAGCGCGTCAGGGTGGACCCCGAGAGACCCTGGGGCTTCCAGGAGGACGTCAGCGCAAAATCCTGCCCGCTGTACTGAGCCCCCAGGGTCGGTTCTTGTTCCTCAGCAGGAGCGATGACCACCGGTGTATCTACCGAAGGGCTGAGCTGGGCCACAAATTCGACATTGATGAAATCGCGCAGGTACCAGGCCAAGGCAGACCCTGTGCCCTGGTGCACAGTCATGGCAATGGTCCTGGGATCGCCTTCCCTGCTGGACACCACTTTTAGAGTCTCCACCAGATCGAAGACGCCGCGAGAGGTAGGGGAAGCAGCCATGATCTCGTGGGGGTCACTGCCTCGCCGATAGTTCAAGTAACAACTGGTGCTCACGGTCAAGACAGATAAAACGAGCAACAAGACTACCCCTCCCGCCCGCAAGGTGGGCGCTGGTCCGAAGGAGATCCAATAGAGAACGAGCAATCCAACCAGAATGAAAACCGCTGTCAGAGCCAGCAATAGGTAGTTGCGCCCGCCCCGGGAAGCGTAGCCACCCAATTCCAGAGCTAAATGTACAACTACGGGGCACGCCAGAGCCACGAACAGACCTTCCCGCACCCAGGAAGCTCGCGCCACCAGCTCATCGAGCAGACGGCCAATGAACACGCCCGCCAGCAAAGCCAGCGGCAACACGATCAGCAGGACATCGCCCGGCCTGTCCTGAGCGTAGTCGAAGGGCCCCCGACCGCCAGCCACGACGTAGAGTAAAAACGCCACCGCCGACCAATAGGCCAGGAAAAAAGAGAAGAGATCGCGCCGCTTCAGCAGGTAGACCACCGCCGCCAGGCCGAAGACGAGGATCAGCGGTTCGTAGAGGAGCAGCAACTGGAGATGGTAGTACCACGGCTGGCCCCCAACTTGCGGCATGAAAGCGGACAGCCAGCCAGAGAACAGGTCTATGCCAT
>JACKQG010006928.1_pt1 | contig 11676 bp, 9 predicted proteins | sample 8237621 | NCBI WGS metagenome assembly JACKQG01 (sample SAMN15677084, study PRJNA649215) | marine metagenome | biome: marine; feature: Black Sea; material: saline water; isolation source: suspended particulate matter (SPM) from the Black Sea western gyre | collected 2013-06-09/2013-06-10 | depth... | reverse complement strand
CGAAGCCTTCAATACAGAGATTATCGCTAATCTCCCGAAGTAAGCGAAAATTCCTTGCTAAAAAATACCCGACATATAGGAGACCATCATGAACACCCTGTACTTCCCCGCAAAAAAGAAAGAGAGCCGCGATTGGCCTCGCAACTCTCTACTAACAATGTCCAGTGAAGAACATTCGTTCTGTCTTTCATTCTACTATAGCCCTCCCCAAAAGACAAGCATTTTGCGAGCATCTTCCCCAAGGAGCGGGGCTTACAGAATTGAACCTCTTTCCCACCCCAAAGACACAGCCCAAGAGAATTCGAAGTGGTTCCCTTGGGCTGCAAGGATGTGTGATCATGGACCTCTATAGGCGGAATCCGTCAATTTCCAAAAACCAATCAATAAGGAGATAAACCATGAAAGACCTTGGTTTCATGCTCATCCTGCTGGCTTTTGCGGCCTCAGAACCAGCAAACTGGCTGGGCGTATTAGTTAATAATTTCTCAAAATTTCTCAAAATCCTGGGATAGCCCTTCGTTCATTAGAAGGACTACCCCCAAGCAAAAATCACTAAAATGTGAAAAGGAGATAAAAGTGCGATGAACGAAGATATTCTGCAATTGGCAGAAGAATTACTCGGTTCACCTATTGGCAAGATCAACCACAAGGGATGGGCTACCTTTTGGTGTCCTTTCCACGGCGATGAGCGGCAGGCTGGAACCACCGGCTTGCCCAACTTTGGGGTCAATATAGACGAAGGCAATTGGAACTGCTTTCGTTGCGGAAAGAAAGGCGGTTCGATCCAGAGTTTGTATTATGCCCTTGGCGTGACCTTCACGCCAAGGGGCGCAGATTACCACCCTGCGGTCAAGAAGATATACAAAAAACGGCAGGCCCCCTCAGAAGTAGACCAGCTTGACGAAGCCATCTCAGACACTCGCCACAACGTGGCATCTTCCCCAGCCATGCGCTATCTGCAATCTCGGGGGATCAGTCCCTACACCGCATTGCTTTACGGACTTGGCTATGGGCGCAAGAATCATCAAGTATCTTCGACGGTAGAACAAGCGGCGATCACCTCCGCTTTGGTGCATGAACAATACAGGAGTTGGTTTTGGGCAGGCAGTGTTGTTTATGCCGACCCACCAGTTAGCCCCACCGTTCTGAATGTGCGCTACCTGCCTGATGATGTCTTACCATCCAAAGCTCGCCCCTTCAAAATCAAAGGCAAACATCGTACCTGGGGAGATCGGCTGGTACCACTCGGAGCCTGGCGGATCAAGCCCCAGACTAAGATCATTCTGGTGGTGGAAGGGCTTTTCGATATGCTGGCCGGGGCACAGATTAGCAAGAGCCTCTATCCACGTGTGGCTGTGGTCTACACCAACGGGGCTAATCCTTCTTTCCATGTTGCCAAGTGGTTTGAAGAACACCCCCAGTATGAATATATCTTGATCCCTGACCCACCTGCTGTATCGGTTGGGTATTCACATACTCTCGTGAAGTATTGTCAAAGTGCCCACCACATATAATAATCTCGTTTCAGATTAGCCAACCCACATGTCCGCTGCAAATAGCCCTGCTTCCATCCCAAGGAGAAGAATACTGAAAAGTGTCCATGCACGGTCGAAGGTCTTGTTTTTTCCAAGTTGAGCGAGGAATATGTATAACAATGGCACAATAAGCATATAACGAGCCATACTTTGCGCAGAACCACTGAAGACCGACAGAAAAACAACTATTAGGCTGAAGATTGCCACTGCTGGGTCGCGAGGGATAAGCCATAAAGATGCAATGAGAGCCAGGAAGATTGATCCAAATTCGATGGCGAAGTAGATTTGGGCAGCTCCACCACCCTGCGTGCGGGCATAATTTAGGATATTGATGAAATCGCCGATGGTTTTATCTATGGACATTAACCCACGCCCGAAGAAAAATTCTTGCAATTCCGCCCAGCCACTGCCAAGAATTGAATTACGCCAAATGAGATAAGAAACAACGGGCAGAAGTGCAAGGGCGCCGCGGAGAAACCATTGCCATGTCAGCTGCGATTTTAGATGTTCCTTCCATTTAATTTGCATCAACCAAAAAATGATCAGGGGTACAGCGAGTGCTGCGCCATGAGCGCGAGTCCACGCGGCAAAAAGTCCAAGAATGGATGCCCACACCCAATGTCCACGCTTGGAAAGTGCTAGAGAGCCGAACGCAAGACCAATAAACAGACCTTCAGTGTAAGCCATGGTGAAGAAAAAAGATGTGGGAAAAATCAGAGCATAGAATACAGCACGATTAGAGCTCTCTTCATCAAAGTAAGATCGGGTTATATCCCATAAGGCGATCAATCCAAACAAAGTGCCAAGCGCGGCAACAACGACCCCTGCAAGGCTTGCCTCTGCGATGGGATTCAGTTTTAGTAATTTCAACGGTAGCGCGACGATTCTCATCACATATGGATACAAGGGGAAAAAGGAATAATTCTTTATCACTTCTTCTCCTGTTTTTGGGTTGATTGCTGTACCAGCCGCAGGGTTATCATAGCCCCCCACTGCTATGCCAAGATAATATTCTGAATCCCATGCCACTTGCCTATTCATGAAGGGTTCGAGTAAATAAATCTTGCCCATATTGCTGGATAACTGAGTTTCGTTCATCGACCACGAAACCGCTAGATCAGGACGCCTAATCTTATGACGGGTTGTTACAATCCATTGGTAACTCATAATAATGAGTACCCAAGCAAACCAAATCAAAATGATGTTACGTATAGCTGTTTTGCTCATGAGATTTCAACCAGTTCTTTTTCTATTTTTCCCAGTGTTTCTGCTGAAACAAAGTTGGGATGATTGGCCGAAACCTGCTCAAGCGTCATGTCTCCGGCCATACTCATATCCTCCATTAGCAGGAAGCCGCCGATGTATTTCGACAGAATCATACGTCCATCAGGATCGCCCATCAAGAGACTGATAGTGCAACCTGTATGCAAACGTGAAGTGCGTGGTTCGGCTTCAAGTGAGACCATGCTGCTCAAACGGACATCACGACTTGACGCGCCGATGAGAATTTCAAATTCGCCTGGTTCTGTACTCCAGTTCTTTTTTGCTGTGTCGAAATACCAGAATGCTTCGTGGTCAAGTGTGAACGTGACAGTTTTGGTTTGCCCGGGTTTAATCTCAACTTTCTTGAAGGCTTTGAGTTCCTTTTCGGGTCGTGCAAATGTGGCTTTAACATCTCGCACGTAGAGTTGCACAGTTTCTTTACCCACAACCTTGTCGCTGTTAGTCACATCAACAGAAATTTCCAATGTTTCTGTGGGGGTGAACGTTTTTTTGTTTATTTTCAGGTTTTCATATTCAAAAGATGTATAGGAAAGTCCATGTCCGAATGGGAAGAGAGGCGCAATGTTCTTCTTGTCGTAATAGCGATAACCAACAAAGATGCCTTCACCATAATTGACCTTACCATTCTCGCCAGGATAGTTAATATAAGCCGGGTTATCTTCTAAGCGAACAGGGAACGTGGTTGGCAATTTACCTGAAGGATTGACATCGCCGAACAAAACATCAGACAGCGCATTTCCTTGTTCCTGGCTGTTGTACCAAAGTTGAAGAACAGCTGGGACATCATCCACCCACGGCATCTCAACGGGTGAACCAACATTTAAGACGACAACAGTATTTGGATTCGCTTCTACAACTTGCCGGATCAATTCGTCCTGTTCACCTGGCAATTTCATGTCAACACGGTCGAAGCCTTCAGACTCCCACTCGCCATTCAGTCCAGCAACGACAATTGCCACGTCTGAACGCTTAGCCATTTCAACGGCCTCAGCGATTAAATCAGCGGAAATGGGAGGTTGATGCCCAATGCCTACGGCACGCCAACGCGGACTGCCCACCCAATAGTATTCCATTTTTATAGCGTAAGCTTTACCACCTTCGAGTTCAAGTTCGGCAAGGACTTCTTTGCCCATATCCGAATCGGACATATGGTCAACGACAACTTCATCATTGAGATAGAGCTTGCACCATCCAACACTGTTGAGCCCAATAGTATGCGAACCTGATTCCTTTGGAGTGAAAAAACCTTCTATGCGCATTGAGAAGGATTCCTGATCTGCATTGGGAACAGATCTGTCAAACCAGCCATGTTGAACCCTCGGGGTCACTTCAGAATAAACGGGGTCACCCGAAAACTCGGTTCCATTGAATATATTCAAGCTAAGTCCGGCCTGTCCATCTGCAGTGGTCAATGTTTCAGGGGCAGGGGCGGGCAAACTCTTGTAAATAAAGGCACCGGGAGTTGTCTCCACAAGAATGTCCTTACCCTGAGGGTCATGCAACCCATCAAATGGAGAGACTGTGTAATGTGGAGTAACGCTCGAACTGCCGCCACCCAGAATTTGAGAATTGCGGGCATATGGCCCGATTACAGCAACAGATTTCACCTTAGTCAGCGGAAGGACCCCGTCATTTTTGAGAAGTACTATTGCCTCTTGGGCAGCTTCACGAATAATGGCACGATGTTCAGGTTTATCTTCGCCTTTTTCAGGTTTAAGTTTGAGATCATCAAAAAGGCCTGCTTTTTCGATCACACGAAGCAAGCGCCTAACCTTGTCATCCAAAGCGTCCTCGGTGAGCGTTCCACTGTCGAGAGCCTTCTTGACGACGTCTTCCGCCATCCAGCGTGCTGGACCCGGCATTTCGAGATCAAGCCCACTTGTAGGAACAGCTTCATCGTATGTGCCAAACCAATCAGACATTACAAAGCCATCGTAACCCCATTCATCTTTGAGAATTTCAAGCAAGATGTGGTCGTTCTCACAAGCATAATCACCGTTTATACGATTATATGCAGACATGACCGCCCACGGATTTGAATTGCGAATAGCAATGCGGAAGGGCTCAAGATAAATTTCGCGCAAGGTGCGTTCGTCTACCTCAGAGCTTATGGAGAAGCGCTCGTATTCCTGATCGTTGGCTACATAGTGTTTGATACAAGCGCCTTTGCCTTTATCTTGAATGCCTTTGATGTAGGCAGATGCCATCATACCGCTCAGGAATGGATCCTCCGAATAACATTCAAAGTTTCTTCCAGCGATGGGCGTCCGATGAATGTTAACTGTGGGAGCCAGCAAAATATGAGCCCCCTTGGCATCAAGTTCATCTGCTAACACATTGCCCACTTTTTCAACAAGCTCTGGGTTCCACGTAGCGCCTAATGCAATGCCAACAGGCGTTGCAACAGAGGGTGTCCCAAGGCTTCCAAACGCGCCGCGTGCGCCATTAGGGCCATCGGTGACTTTGAATTGTGGAATGTTGAGCCGCGGCACCGCGACACTGTGCCATAAGTCTGCACCTGCGAGCATGGAAATTTTTTCGTCGAGAGTCATTTCTTTGAGAAGATCATTGATACGAGACATGGTGAACTCCTTATTTTCTGGATGTTATCGGAAATTATGAAATATTCAGGGAAGTAATTGCGAAGGAATTATTGTATATAGGGAAACAGATTGCCCAGGCACGGATAAGTTGCCATCATTAGGAAATGTGATATTGCCCATATCCTGTGCTTGGTGTTCTGTATCAAACAGGAAGAGTTGGGCTGACGATGGCATTTCTCCTTTGAATTGCAGCGGCACAGATTCGGCATCATCATTTAAGTTGACGACCATAAGCGTGAGTGCACCATCTTCACGCTTGGCGGCGTAAATACTGACATTGTCTACACCGGATGCGGAATAAACCAGTTTTGAGCCGAACATAGAATACATCTGATAGGTGTAATAACTGGGACGTAATCCACTACGAACGATCATGCCCCAGCCACCTTGCGCACCACCAGATGAAGCCAGCATCCAGTGATTGAACATAAAAACACCCTGCTGCGCCATCTGCCCAACCACATCTGCCAGCCATATAGCATTGAAATGCGAATCGGGGGTGGCATCACCGCCCACAGCGGGATTGTAGTTTGTATTGACTTCAGTGAGCGCTATTGGGATGTCGCGTCCAGTTAGCTCGTGGATGCGCCCGCGCAAAGCTATGACGAGATCGTCCCATTCTTTGGCGTTCTGGCGCAGATCATCCTTGGTTGGATTGGTGCCGAATGGGTACCGATGAAAAGTGGCTATATCGATCATGTCGCCATTGGCTTTTAGGAACTCATCCATCCAGTCCAACCCTTTCGAGTCTTTAGGGCGCGCATCGGCCCTAACAGCATATTGGTGGATATCAGGGCCGATCAATTTGATATTTGAATCAACAGCTTTCATCGCTTGAGCAAATTTTCGCCAATTGGTATTGAAGTGCGCTGTATCATAATCCGCACCTATTTCCTTGTCGAACAGGGTTGGTTCATTGCCAATTGCCCAATAGACTACATCATATTCCTTCTCTATAGTGATATATCGCACCAACTCAGCGGCTTGTTCGGGGGTGCCGTCACGCAGGTTGACCGAAATGGTTGGAATAGCTCCAATCTTTTTGCAGAAGTCGATGAAGGGATCAATATGATAGGGTTTCAGAATATTACGATCTCCCCATGCGCCACCCGGAAAACGAATGGCTTTCACGTTGGAGTTATACGCGGCGTCCAACATGTTGAATGGCACAGCCGCCCAAGGCCCTAAATTGGAACCGAGCAGGTAGGGGCTGATTTCACCCAGTTCCATGTCTGGATCAACGTATAAAACATTAGCTACTGGGGTTGGAATGGCAGTAGGAGCAGATAGAGGAGCCGGTGCAGCACTGCCGCAGGCTGTGGCAAGGATCGATATCAAGATAAACAAGACAGGAAATATTTTTTTCATAGTATTTGACGGATCGGGTTTTATATCTCTGCAAAAGTTATTAATTTAATACCAGTTGTCTTAATTGCTTGTTTGATAGCAGAGTCCATGAGAATTTTCAACTCACGTTCGCGTTGAACGTTATAGACTGATTCTTTTGCAAAAGAGTCGTCTACATGACCTGGATGACACATAAATTCGCTGACACCATCTTTGATATTACTAATGATATCGAGCAGTTGTTCATATGTTGCGCCCTCATCATAAAAGTCAGAAATAAACACATCCGGTTTGGGGCGGCCAAACTCTTCCATCAGACTCGGTGCATTCATGCTTGCTTCTTCGATTTCGCTATACACATCTGTGAATGGGTATCGAATCGCGCAATCATATTCCTTTGCGAATTCCAACATCGCACGAAAGAGTTCGCGTGAAAAGAACGAAGAATGGTGATGCGAATCAAGATGCGTGGGTCTACGACCTGCTGATTTGATAAAGCGCTCGATTTGCAGACGCCATTCCGCTTTGACCTGATTGATATTGAGATTCGGGAGATTTGCTATAAACGCATCATATTTGAAAAAATTACCATCCTGATCTACTACGGATGAAACCGCTTCGCGCGTGGAGAGGGGCTTGCCCATTGTCAAAACAAGATGGACTCCCATCCCAAGCTTTGGTGTTTCTTTCAACGCAACAACAACATCATCCGCTGTGGTTGATATATTCATCATACAAGTTGTGGATGTGACTACTCCTTGCAAATGTGCTTCACGGATGCCGCGTGAGATGTCTGGCGTGCGCCCGTAATCGTCTGAATTGATGATAAGCCGTTTAGGCATTTTCAACTTCCTTTAAATATTGTTCATAGAGATCAACGAGATAACCTAATGGTTCCTTGTAGAACTCATCAGGATTAACCGTTAGTTTTGCATAATCAGGAATTGGTTTGACTTGTGGTTGGGTCTTCGCAAATTCCTGTATAACCTTAGCATGTGGTTTCAATGAACCATCGGGTCTGACCAAGCCAAAGAATCGTTCGTGTTGTGAGTTTTGACAGGGGGGCAGATTCCACAATTCATGGACATAATCGGCGTAGCACCACAACATCGCACCGGTCGCACCGCTGTCCTGTAATTTTGGAATCGTCAGGCTGAGAAATTCAGCAAAGTCTTCTTCACTGGCCATGAATTGTTCACGTTCATAGCCACTTGTCTCTGTCCACTTCATGATATGAGATGGGTCACCTGGTTGTGCTGTGCATCCTCCAAACTCTTCCATCAGAACAGGCTTACCGGACAAAGCGGCAGTCACCGCGCAGGTGAATGGAACAAAATCAGGGTCAAGTGGTTTGCGCGCCCAAGGAGTGTACATCGGGTACGAATGCATCACGGCAACATCCATATGAGCGTAGACTCTGTCAACACGCAATCCATTGTCACGATGTAAACTGTCACCGTGTAGCCCGATCGTTACGGGATGATTCGGGTCAATCTCCTTGATAAGCCCCACCATTTCTTTAACCCATGCTGCACCTTCATCTGAAGTATTCGGCCATGCAAAGAGATCAGGTTCGTTACCCAGATTCCACATCCAAATGGCAGGATGATTTTTGAGCGCACTAACAACCGTCTTCAATAATAAACGGGTTGCATTCAAAGCCATCTCATCATGAAACATATTCCGGTAGCCTTGATCCATGATCTTGCCATTGCTGACAACATCACGTAGCCAGTTTTGATGAGCAGAAGGTGGAAGAGGGCCGCCCAACAACCAGCGCGGACTCCAGTTCGGGCCGCTCATGTGACCTGTGAAGAAAGTGATGTCGAGGCCGAGTCCGTTTTCCGCGGCGATGTCCGCGACCTTTACCAGATTATCCAATTTATCTTTGGCAACTGTGTTTGGCTCAGGCTGAAAATCGTCCCATAACAAAAATAAGCGGCCTACGTTCATTCCGATATCTTTGATGATGGCAAACTCCTCACGCACTTCACCAGCATCAAAATTTCTCCACCAATACATGGCCTTTTTACGAGGCCAGTAATTTACGCCGAGAGTAAAATCTGTCATTTCTATTCTCTAGTTATTTATGGATATACTGTTTGATATATTGCATTCACAAGCGAATACTCGCCCTGTGCGTCAAAATCCAATGTCCAAAACATGATACCGCCAGCTTCTTCCATGGCCATCTTCGTTTTAGTTTTGACGGTTGGAATTCCGTTGTAGTGATATATGGTGCCGTAAAAATCAAAGATATCCTTTTGTGCGGCAGCAGGGTCTTCCTTTACTATTTTGAAGTAGGCAAAGTTTGGATCCCCGTAAAAAGGCAGACCCATTACGATCTTATCCTTTGGCAAACCACGATCACTCCAAAATGAAAGTCCGCGCTCAAACTGTTCCATGGAACCGTGGTCGGGGCCGTCATAGGTCATGATATTGACAAAATCAAACAACTCGAATGTCTCGGCGAGAATGCCCATTCCATTCTCGCCATGGGCAACTACCGCTGTAGTAAACAGTTTGTCAGGCATGGCAGCGCGTAACTCTTGCATCAAGACTAAAAAATTTTGAGCAGATTGCCCCGCATCGGGATATTCCCAATCTACATCTGCACCATCGAGTTGATATTCATCTACAAAGGATTTGAGATTCTGGACAAATGCGCTTCGCAACGAAGGGTCAGCTGCTAGGGTTTCAAATTCCTTATCCCAGCCCCAACCGCCTACTGAGATCAGCACCTTCACATCTTTCGCATGTGCGTTCTGAACGATAAGTTTCAACTTCCACCCGTTGCTGATCTGGTTAAATGTTCCATCTGCCTTGGGGGTGAGAAATGAGTAATTAATATGAGTCAGCTTATCATATGGGATAAGGCTTTCAATGACCGCTTCGGTGGCATAAGCGATAATGCGAAAAGGCTCGGGGGCATTCTTGTTGGATTGGTTGGCAGAAGTTGCTGAGGGGGCGCAAGATGCCAATAGTACGGCGAGCAAGCCAAGGCCAAGAAGGAGGCGAGTGTTGGTCATCGTATCGCCTTAATCGATTCCTTCATCCTGTTACGAATATCTTTTGTTACCTGCATCCCGGCTGATTCGATGCCCAGTATTGTCGCACCAAGGACTGGTGGTGCATCCAAGCGCACAAATCTCGCTTTTGGTGCAAATTTGAGTGTGGTCTCGCGCATGGGGTCGATCAGCATCGGGCCGCCTTCGAACATGCTGCCTGCCATGACAACATCAAATGCAAGGTCCTTGAAATCCAATTGACGGATAACGCCATTGATCATTTCGCCAAGTTCAGTGCCCGCCCAATGGATCAAATCACGCGCAACCTGATCGCCTTCTTCTGCCACTTGAAAGACAAGCGGCGCGAAACTTGCGTCGATCTTATATTCATACATTGTGTACCCCTCAATCAAATCTTCGAGATCTTTTGCGCCAACTTTTTCAATGAAAACATCAGCAAGCTTTGTCATCGGTCCGCGCTTGCTCCAGGCATACCCTACGAGTTGCATACATCGAAACATAAGCTCCGAAGCACCTGCGTTCTCGCCCATCAACTGTCCATGCCCTGAAACGCCCCCTTCGCGTTTATGTTCCTTGTCCCAGCCACGACAGTTCGAGCCTGTTCCCGAGACAACCACAATGCCCCAGCCATCCTCTGACCCCGCAACCAGACCAGGCACAGCATCGTTGACGAATTTATAGGGTGCGCTTAACGCCAGCCGATCAATGGTCTTTGCCATGTCGTCGTATTCGGAGGGCCAGTCGAATCCTGCTACACCATAACCTGCTCCAGCTATATCAGCCTTGGTCAAGCCTGCGGCATTCAAAGCCTGCTCCATACTCATTTGCATAGCATCGAACATGCCATCAAAGCCGACAACTTCATGATTGCCAGGTCCACTTTCGCCAAAGCCAAGCACGGTGCCAGTTTCGTCTATAACGAGTGTGTGTGTTTTTGTTCCACCGAGATCGGCGCCAAGAAAATATTTCATAGGTTTTAGGTTCAAAAAAAGGGGCGACCGCTTGGGTCGCCCCTTGCTATCGGGTTAGTTCCAAAATTGGGGCAAATGCTCTTTGTGTGTTTCCAGCATATCGTCGAGCACCGCTTGCACTTTATCTGCTTTGGGCCCAATTGGGTTCACAAGCAATGCTTCATAGGCCGCATTGCGGTCTCCATGTATGGCGGCTTCGACAGTGAGCATTTCATAAGCCTTCACGGCTGATATCAAGCCAAACTGTGATTGTGGTAGGGGTTCGGTGGATATGGGGGTGATGCCGCTCTTTTTTACTTTAGATGGAATTTCAAGCACCCATTCTGCAGGCCATTCTTTCACAGCACCGTTATTGGCAATATTGACAACGTGCGTCTCATCCAAATCGTTGTAATGGGCATTCAACAATTGTGTGGCAACCGTCGAGTAGTATGCACCGCCGCGCTTCATCAAGTCTTCGGGAGGTTCGTTTAGACTCAGGTCGGCATATTCCTGTAAAAGACCCTTCTCAATATCGATCACTTCTTCTGCTCGTGATGGAGGCCAACTTTCCTGTGATTTTAGTTTTTTGTCTGTGTGATAGAAATATTGCAAATAATAGTTTGGTATCATGCGCAATACTTCAATCGTGCGTGGATCCCATTCGGGATGTTCTTCCGCTTTAAGCTCTTCGATGAAACCTTGGATAACCTGAGGCCAAACATCCTCGCCATCAATTGTGAAGCCACGATGCCACGACAAATGGTTCAAACCAAGAGTTATCAATTCTGTGTGATCGGGATCGATCTTGTTTCCAGTTGCTTTTTCCAGGTTTTCGATGATGCCCATCTTTGTCGTGATGGGCACATTACACACACCTACTGCGGGGACATCTGTCGCATATTTGCTTAGCGCTTGCGTGACCACA